>Ga0066836_10001533_pt1 | contig 12143 bp, 12 predicted proteins | sample ETNtaG_18_FD_71568 | JGI IMG/M metagenome (GOLD analysis project Ga0066836, IMG submission 71568) | Marine microbial and viral communities from oxygen minimum zone, Eastern Pacific Ocean - ETNP201302SV91 | ecosystem: Environmental > Aquatic > Marine > Oceanic | place: Pacific Ocean: Eastern...
TCTGTACTAAATGGAGCTTCACCAATTGCATGCAATAATGAGCATTTTGGAAGAGCAGAAAATGTCCTGGCTCCTGGAATGGGGAAAAATATGGGTGATGGATGGGAAACAAGAAGGAGTAGAGGAAAAAATTTTGATTGGTTAATTTTAAAATGTGCAACGACAGGTAAAATAAATAAAATACAAATTGATACACATCACTTTAAAGGAAATTACCCAGATAAATGCTCTCTTCAAGCTGCATATTTAAATAAAAAAATTTCATCTAAAAATATTGTTAATAAATCAAAAAAATGGAAATTTTTATTAAGTAAAGTAAAACTATATGCCCATAAAAAGCATAATTTTAATAATAAATTAATGAAAAAAAATAAAATAAATTATATAAGAATAAATATTTTTCCTGATGGTGGAATTTCAAGAATAAGAGCTTTTGGAAAGTCTGAATAATGATAATTAAACCAATAAATATAACCAAAGAAAATTTTTCAGAATTTGGAGATCTAATTTCTTCAAAAGATATAAACCCGATTAATATTAACGAAGGTTACGCTAAACGTTTTAATGACTTAGCAAAAGTTAACACAGATAAAAATCAGGGGGAAACCTGCGTAAGTATATTCTCTGCATTAAAAAGATCCTTTCCTATGGAGATAGATATGATGGAAAAACATCCTCTTGGAAGCCAAGCATTTATTCCTATGAAAGAAACTATATTTTTATCGTTTGTGGCGCCGACTGGAGACTCTCCTAATGTAAATAAAATTAAATCATTTATTATTCCACCAAAAATGGGAATAAACTATAAACCTGGCGTTTGGCACTTTCCTTTAATTTCAACGGAAGACACAAACTTTCTTGTGATTGATAGAAAAGGAAATGGTGAAAATTTAACCATTCATAAATTTGAAAAGGAAAAAATTATTTTAAATTATGAATAAAAATTACCCTCGAAATATGATTGGTTATGGAAAAAAGTTGCCAAAAGTCGTGTGGCCGAATAAAGCCAAATTAGCACTCCAAATTGTTTTAAATTACGAAGAAGGAGCTGAAAACAATGTCCTTCATGGTGACAAAACGTCAGAAGTATTTTTATCAGAAATTATCGGAGCAAAGCCAATAAAAGGCAGGCATATTAATATGGAATCAATTTATGAGTATGGATCTAAAAGAGGTTTTTGGCGTATTAATGAATTGTTTAAAGAAAAAAAAATACCAGCAACTATTTTTGGTGTGGCTATGGCTCTAGAACGAAATCAAGATATTTGTAATGAAATTAAGAAATCTAACTATGAAGTCGCTTGCCATGGATGGAGATGGATTGATTATCAAAAAATCTCAAAAAAAACTGAAAAAAAACATATGAAGTTAGCTATTAATTCTATAAAAAAAATTTTTGGGACAAGACCTTTAGGCTGGTATACTGGAAGATGTAGCCCAAATACTCGAGATTTAGTTATGGAAGAAGGTGGTTTTCTTTATGATAGCGATTCATATAGCGATGATCTGCCTTACTGGGAAATCAAAAATAAAAAAAAACAATTAATCATTCCTTATACACTTGATAATAATGATATGAGATTTGCTACCAATCAAGGTTTTAACAGCGGGGAACAATTTTATAGTTATCTTAAAGATAGTTTTGATACTTTATATAAAGAAGGAAATGTAGCTCCAAAAATGATGTCAATTGGACTTCACTGCAGATTGATTGGCAGACCTGGAAGAATTCAATCTTTAAGCAAATTTTTAGATTATGTTTTAAAACATGAGGACGTCTGGATATGTAAAAGAATAGATATTGCTAACCATTGGATAAAAAACCACTCTATTTAATTTAATATTCTACATCAGCTGGATCAATGGACCTCCACATATACCATGTTAAAACCGTTCTATAACCTAAGTGAAGATTGGAAATTTTGTTTAAAAATTTTTTACTTGGTGGATAAGAAGTTTTATAATTTAATGATAAAGCCCTTAGCAAGCCTATATCTCCAGTAGGATACATGTCTGATCTATTTAAATTAAACATTAAAAACATTTGAGCACTCCATACACCCAAGCCTTTTAATTGTGTTATATAATTTATGGCATCATTATCATTCATTTTTTTAAGTTTTTTTACGTCGAAAGATTTATTATTAAAATTTTTTGCAATATTTTTTAAATAAGAAACTTTTTGTCGTGATAGACCTGCGCTTTTTAAAGTGCGAGTAGATAACTTTAATATGGTTTTGGGATTTATTTTTTTTTTACATTTCGTTTCAAATTTTAGCCAAATTGAATCTGCAGCTTTAGTACTTATTTGTTGCCCTATAATTGTACGACATAGCGAAAAAAAAGGTTTATTTTTTGTAGTTAAAAAACCTTTGTTATATTTTTTAATTATTTTTCTCAATACTGGATCTCTTTTAGATAGTATTTTTTTTGCTTTATACCAATATGCTGGTGGTTTTTTCATTGTTGTCTAGGTAGAGTAATAGGCTTTTTCAATTGGTGCTCTCTAACAAAAATTATAGCAGATGAAATAACAATCAAACCTGCGCCTGATAAAGTGTAAATAGTTGGGCTTTCATTAAAAAAATAAAATCCAAAAATAATAGCAAAAACTAAAGATAGGTACTTTAATGGTGTTGTTAAAGAAACTTCGGCTAATTTGTAACTCTGAGTTAAAAGTAAATTAGCTATACTTCCAAAAAGACCTATTAAAATTAATAAACTTAACTCATACAATGAAGGAAAAACCCACCCGCCAAATGGTAAAGTTAGAAGCCCCATAGCTCCTGAACAAACCGAGAAGTAAAAAGCGATTAAATAAATTGGTTCATTAACTAAGGTTAATTTTCTTATAAAAATAGAAACACTTGCAAAACCTAAAGTAAATATTATTGGATAAATATAATAAAAATTTAAATTATCGAAACCAGGTTTGGAAATTACCAGAACTCCAACAAATCCTAAGCCTACCGCAATCCATCGTTTAGCTCTTATTTTTTCACCTAAAAAAAGAATAGAAAATATTACCACCCAGATTGGCCCCGAAAAAGCCATTGAAGTCACTTCCGCAAGTCCTAAATTTCTAATTCCTACAAAAATAGAATACATGGCTATAGCACCCCAAAAACTTCGATGAAAGTGAAGACTTATATGTTTTGTTTTATAAAAATCTCTAAATTTATTTTTAGGTATTAAAAAAAATATTGGAATTAAGCCAAATAAAGCTCTACTAAACATAACTTGACCAACAGCAAAATCGGTAGCTGTTATTTTGATCAAGCAATCCATAAATGAGAAAAATAAAACACTCAATATCATGCAAAGAGCGCCAAGATGGTTTTGATTTTTGATCATTTTGATAAATTAATTTATATTTACCATTAAATTAAAAAATATTATGCAAATATTTATAGGTGGAATTGGCTGTTTTTGGGATGAAACTGAATATCATAATGTTCCTGGTATTATTTCTACTGAATGTGGATATTGTGGAGGTAAAAATCCAACAGTAAGTTATGAACAAGTTTGTGGAGGAGATACAGAGCATATAGAAGTTGTTAAAGTTACATTTAATCCAAAAGTAATTTCTTATGAAGACGTAACTAGATTATTTTTTAAAATCCATAATCCAACTACTCTTAATCGTCAAGGTCCAAACGTTGGGCATCAGTATCGATCAGAAATTTTTTATAATACCGAAGCAGAAAGAATATCAGCTCAAAAAATATTGGATGAAGTTAATAAAAAACTTAATGGTAAAGTGGTTACAGTTGTCAGAAAAGAAAAAAATTATTGCAAAGCTGAAGAATACCATCAAAAATATTTTGAAAAACGAAGCAAAAAATGACTTTGGTTTCAACAGATTGGCTCAATGATAATTTAAATAAAGTTAAAGTTATTGATGCATCGTGGCATTTAGTTAAAAATCGAAATGCAATTGAAGAATACAATAATGAGCATATAAAAAATGCAATTTTTTTTGATTTGGATAAAAATTCTAATCAAAAAAAAGATTTGCCCCATGGCCACTTTTTACCTTCGATTGAAAGTCACGAAAAATCTATTTCAAAAATGGGAATTTTAAACACAGACAGAATTATTATTTATTGTTATAGCGATTTAATTTCTAGCTGTCGTGCATGGTTTCAGTTTCTTTATTTTGGCCATGACCCAAAATTAGTTTCCGTATTAAATGGAGGAATGAAAAAATGGAAATTAGAAGGTAGAAATGTTACAAATTTAAAAACTAAAATAATCCCTTCCAAGTATAAAGCTAGTGAAAATATTTGTATGATTAAAATAAAAACTCAAATCGATAAAAATATAAAAAAAAAGGAATTTATAGTATTAGATGCCAGAAGTAAAAATAGATTTCTAGGTATAGAACCTGAGCCAAGACCTGACATTAAAAGTGGTTTTATTGAAGGATCCAAATCTTTTCCTTTAAGTGAGTTAGTAAATAAAAAAAATAATACCTTTTTGGATAAAAAGAAATTGAAAAATATATTCAATTTAAAAGGAATTAATACCAATAAAATAGTTATGTCCTGCGGAAGTTCTGTAACAGCGTCAAGTCTAGCTCTTGCATATTCTATAATAAATGATGATTATATGCCCAAAGTATATATTGGAAGTTGGGCAGAATACGGAAAAAATAAATGAAAAGATCAAAAAAAATAACTGTTGGAATAATAATATTTTTTGTTGTTATTGCTATAGTTGTCATTGGGCGTTATTCGGTTGGACTTTATTTTAAAAAAAAATTTTCTAAACGTCCGCCACCAGGTGTTATTGTAGAAATTGTTATAAATAATAGTTTTAGTCAAACCTTAGAAAGCTATTGTACTTCTCTAAGTAGTAAAACAGTTTCATATAAAATTAAAAAAAATGAGTTATTAGAACCCATTAATTTTAACAAAAAAGTTAAAAAAGGAGATGTTATTGCAAAACTATCAACAAAAACCATTGCTGCTCCGTTTACTGGAATTATTGGTAAAAGAGGTATTAGCGGTAGCAGCTTGGGTTCAGAGAATACAATTATTCTAACTTTAGATGATTCAAGAAAAGTTTTGTGTGATTTAAAAATACCTGAAGTTTATGCTGCAGTTTTAAAAAAAGATCTAAAACTCAAAGCAAAATTTTCTGCCTACAAAGACAAAAATTATGATGGAATTATTCAATCGGTAGCCTCACGTGTGGATGCACAAACCAGAAGTATTTTAGCTAGAGCACAAATAGAAAATAAAAATTTAGAAATAATTCCAGGTTCTCTTTTAGAAATTGAAATACTATATAATGAAAAAGACGCTCTGAGTGTTCCTGATACAAGCATCATATATGAAGGAAATAAAAAATTTATCTATCAACTAGATGAAAATAATATAATTAAAAAAACTGAAGTTGAAACAGGAACGCGTAACCTTGGCAAACTTGAAATTTTAAGCGGACTAGTTCAAGGAGACAAAATAATAGCTGAAGGATTGACGAAAGTTAGACCAGGGATGAAAGTAAAACCTATTATCAAATCTCAATAATAAAAAATAGAATGTATATAACAGAACTAAGCATTAAAAGGCCCGTTGTTGCAATAGTCTTTTCATTGATACTTGTTATTTTTGGATTGTTTGTTTTTTCTAAATTGCCTGTTCGAGAATTGCCTTCAGGCTTGCAACCGCCAGTAGTACAAGTGCAAGTAGATTACCAAGGAGCAAGCGCAGAGGTTATATCAAGCGAAATTACTGAAATAATAGAAGATGTAATTGGAGGAGCAGAAGGTATTAAAAATATAGATTCAACATCAGAAAATGGAAGAAGTACTATCAAAATTGAATTTGAAACCAGTATTGATTTAGATGCAGCAGCAAATGATATAAGAGACAGAGTTTCAAGAGTGTCAGATAATCTACCTGAAGAATCAAAACCTCCTGAAATATTAAAACAAAGCGCTGGTTTTACTACAAGTATGTGGTTAAGCGTTTCTAGTTCTACTTGGACTGATTTAGAAATTGGTGATTATACCAGAAGATATCTGGTTGATAGTTTTTCAAACGTAAAAGGGGTCGGCAGGATACTTGTGGGTGGTCTTAGAGAATTGAGTGTAAGAGTTTATATAGATCCAATTAAGTTAGCCGCAAACGATCTTACCATTCAAGAGGTAGAACAATCTCTAAGAAAAGAAAATATTAGTCTGCCAGCAGGAAGTCTAGAGGCTGCTAATATTGATTTAACTATTAATCTCGACAAAGCATATAAAGATTTATCGTCCATAAAACAATTGCCTATAAAAAAAAATAAAAATAGTGTTATAAGATTAGAAAATATTGCTGAAATTAAATATGGACCCGTTTCAGAAAAAACTCTTTTTAAATCTATAAGTAAAACTGGTCAATCTACTGATAAAGTTGTAGGTATTGGAATCTACGCTAAATCAGGAGCTTCTACTGTAGAATTGTCAAAAAGAGTTAAAAAAAGAATTAAAGAAGTTCAAAAAACTCTACCTGACGGCCTTAATTTGGGAGTTTCTTTTGATAGAGCAACTTATATTAATGCAGCAATAAATGAAGTTTATAAAACTTTAATTATAGCTTTTATTTTAGTTGTTATAATTATTTATCTTTTTCTTGGCAACTTAAAAGCTGTAATCGTTCCAGCAATAGCACTTCCAGTAAGTTTAATCAGTTCCTTTTTGGGACTTTGGTTTTTTGATTTATCTATAAATATATTTGTCCTTTTAAGTTTTATACTAGCAATTGGAATAATAACTGATGATAGTGTTATTATGACTGATGCAATTTACCATAGAGTTGAAAATGGGGAAACGCCTCTAGTCGCATCCTTCTATGGTTCAAAAAGCATAACCTTTGCTATTATTTCAACTACTTTAGTATTAGTAGCTGTCTTTTTACCTCTAATTTTTATTGAAGGAATTTCAGGAACACTATTTAAAGAAACTGCAATTTCTTTGACTTTTGCAATTGTTGTTTCTTCTTTTGTGGCATTGACTCTTTCTCCAATGTTAGGAAGTAAATTTTTAAATAAAAGTACAAAAAAAACAAGAATAGTTTTAAAATTTGAAAAATATTACAAATTATTTTCTGAGTTTTATGCTGAAACTTTAAATTACTGGATAACGAAAAGTAAGACTATAATTGGTTTTATGTTCTTCCTAACTTTTGCATCCATATTACTTTTTATTTTTGCTCCCAAAGAATTGCTTCCTCACGAAGACAGAGGTGTTTATTTAGTCATAGGAAAAACTGATGAAGGTAGTTCATTTCAATACACCTCTGATAAAGCAGAGGAAATAGAAAAACGATTGACCCCATTAGTAAAAAGTAATGATGAATCTTATAAAAGAATGATTATGAGAGTCCCGGGTTTTGGTAGAGCAAGTAAATCCTATAATAGTTTTATTATTATCGCTTTGCTTGATGACTGGGATAAACGAAGTGAAAGTGCTCAAAAAATTATGAGAAAAGCTATAGGAAAAATTGTAACTGTTCCTCAAGCTCTTGCATTTCCTATTTCCCCTCAATCAATTCGTGTAAGTAGTTATAATAAACCTATTCAAATGGTTTTGCTTGGAAAAAGTTACGAAGAACTTGAAGTTTGGCAAAAATTAGTAATGCAAAAATTAAGAAGAAACAAAAATTTAGCAGCAATTGAGTCTGATTATTCAAAAAATAAACCAGAAATCAAATTAGTTATAAATAGAAAAAAAACCCAAGATTTAGGAGTATCTATTGAGTCTATTGGTAAAACAATTGAAACACTATTTTCTGGAAAAACTGTAACTAAGTTTAATCAACTTGGAAAAGAATATCCAATAATTCTTCAGTCTGATATAAAAAATAGAAAAAAAAGTGAAAGTTTAGGTAAAATTTTTGTACGATCAGATACTACTGGAAAATTGATATCGTTATCTAATCTTGTCGAATTTGAAGAAGTCGGTTCCGCAAAAATTTTAGCTAGGTATAATAGGCAGCGTGCTGTTACTATTAGCGCAAGGTTAATTGGAGATTATTCGCTTTCTGAAGCACTAAATTATCTTGAAAAAACTGTAACTGAAAACATTCCCGAGGCAAGAATAGAGTGGAAAGGCAAATCAGAAGAATTAAAGGAAACAAGCAATGAATTATTTATAATATTTGCTTTAGCATTGTTGACGGCTTTTTTAGTTATGGCTGCAAACTTTAATAGTTTTATTCACCCTGCAATAATTATGCTAACAGTGCCGTTGAGCGTTTTTGGGGGATTAGTTTTTATTTTGCTATTTAATTCAAGCATTAATATTTTTTCACAAATCGCATTAATAATTTTGATTGGAATTTCCACTAAAAATTCAATTTTAATTGTTGATTGGGCAAATCAATTGAGAAGGTCTGGAAAAAATATTCAAAGCGCAGCCCTAGAAGCTTGTAAAAGAAGATTTAGAGCAATCGTTATGACCTCTCTTTCAACCATGATTGCAATGGTTCCCTTATTAGTTGGAAATATAGGTCCTGGCGCTGGAGAAGGTAGTAGACTAGCTGTAGGAGCGACAATATTTGGAGGTATGTTAATAAGTACATTTTTTACATTATATGTGACGCCAACTATGTATGTCCTTTTAACACAAAACACAAAACAAATTGATGCAATTGATCTTCGGCTAAATAAAGAACTTAAAAAATAATATATTTCTTTCTATCTAGAATCTTTTGACATTCAGCTAATTGACTTTTATAAATTTTAGATTGTCTCTGTACACTCTTAGCAAAAAGAACTGCCTTTTTATCTGTGCTATAAGCTTTTTTTGCATAAGCTCCCCAACCTAAATAATAATTTAAATATTGACGATAGGAATCATTTAAAGGAATTTTATTAATTTTTTTAGTTTTGCTTATATACCAGCCAATAAACATAACAGAATCCTTAAAATGAGTACGTAAAGCTAAAGGACTTCCTGTTTCTTTTTTGTATTGTTCCCATGTTTTTTTAACTGCTTGCGAATACCCATATGAACTTGATGGCCTTTTATAAGGAATTATTTTAAATAATTGTTGTCTTTTAGGTTTAGCCCATCTGTCAAATCCCGATTCTTTATTAACAAAAGCTAAAATAATATGAATTGGTACTTCATATTTTTCAGAGCTTTTTTTAATATTTTTATACCAAAGATATTTCTCACCAAATATTTTACATGCGTTTGAGGGTTGCTTTGGAATCGAGCTGCACGAGATAACGAAAAGAAAAATAACTAAGTAAAAAAAATTATTTTTTGAAATCATTTTTTGCATGAGAAAAAGCTTTATCCATTTCCTGTCTTATTTCAGATTCTTCTATATTAAGTGAAGCTTTCTTAAAATCCCTACTAATTTTACGAAAAACATCTTCTTTGCCCGCCTCTTCCATATCAGCTTTAATTATTTCTTGAATATAACTTTTGGTATCATTTTCATTTTTTCCTAATATTGAGCTAGCCCATTCTCCTAGATACTTGTTAGTCCTAGCGGCTATCTTAAACTGCAACTCTTCATCTATTTGAAATTTTTTTTCAAATGCTTTTTCACGATCATCAAATGTATTCATATTCTATGAATTAATAAATAAATCTTTACTTCAAAAGAAGCAACTAATTTATTAATATACAATTGCTAAAATGAATCATATTATATTTAGTAACTATGAATAATCTAATTTTAGTACGGCATGGACAAAGCCTTTGGAATAAAGAAAGAAGGTTTACTGGTTGGGCAGATATAGATTTAACAGATGAGGTCGGTGTGTCCGAAGCCAGGCAGGCAGGTTTATTAATTAAAGATTTAAATATTAAATTTGATTCATTTTTTTCTTCTCAACTTATAAGAGCTATAAAAACTTTAAATATAATTAAAGAAATATTAAATAAGCCAGATGATAAAATTAATAAAGCGTGGGAATTAAATGAAAGACATTACGGTGGTCTTACTGGTCTTAATAAGGATGAAACTATTAAAAAATATGGTGCTAAACAAGTAAAAATATGGAGAAGAAGTTTCGATATTGCTCCACCGCCTATGAGTCCTGAGCACCCTTACATAAATAAAATTAATTCGAAAATTTTAAGTGAATCTTTAAAAGATACTTTTGAACGTGTAATTCCATTTTATGAGAAAAATATAGAGCCCTTGATTTCTCTAAAAAAAAATATTCTAGTTTCTTTCCACGGCAATAGCTGCAGAGCACTGTTAAAAAAAATTTTTAATATTTCAAATAAAAAAATTATTGAATTAGAAGTTCCAACAGGAAATCCACTTTTAATAAACTTTGATGAAAATTTGAAAGTAAATAAATATAAATATTTAGATATTAAAAGAGCTAAAAAAATATTATTTAATGTTTAATTTTTTTAATAAATTTTTATAAACATTTAATGTACTAACATGTAAAAAATTATTATTGCTTTTAAATCCATGTAATTCTTTACTTTCTATTAAATTATTCCATATTGTATTCATTGAAAAAACTTTTTTACTAATATCTTTAAAAATTTCAGGTCTAATAAATTGAAGACCAGTATAAACATATTGCAAATTATCCTTATTTTTTCTATTTATCAGTCCATTTTCTAAATTAAAATCTCCTGAAAAACTTTTATCAAAACTTTTTTGCTTATTTACAACGAGCATAGAACATTTGCTTTTTTTTATAAAAAAATCTTTTTCAAGTAAATTTAATTCCTTTATGTATTCTAAGCTCCAAATAGTATCAGGATTTATACATAAAAAAGCTTCATCAAAATGTTGAATTGCGTTTAATATACCTCCTCCTGTATCTAAAATTTTTTCTTCTTCTTTAATTATTTTGATATTTAAATTAAATTTACTTTTTTTTAAGTAATCAATAATTTGGTCTCCTAAATAATGAACATTAATTACTGCTTGTTTTATTCCATAGCTTTCAAGAAACTTAATAGTATTTGATAGCAAAGTTTCATTATATATTTTTAATAATGGCTTTGGGCATTGAAGAGTCAAAGGATTAAGTCGCTTACCATATCCTGCTGAAAGTATCATTGCTTTCATAATAATTTTTAATCTTTTAAAAATGAATTGGTCTTTTATCTACTGCAAGCGCTGCCTCTTTAATAGCTTCGGTATGTGTGGGATGCGCATGACAAGTTCTCGCTATATCTTCTGAGCTTGCACCAAATTCCATAGCTAAAGCCATTTCGGCAATCATTTCTCCAACATGAGGTCCTATCATGTGTACACCTAAAACCTTATCTGTTTTTTCGTCTGCAATAATTTTAACAAATCCATCGGAATCGTTATTAACCTTGGCTCTTGAATTAGCTAAAAACGGAAATTTACCAATTTTATATTTTATGTTTTCTTGTTTTAGCTGTTCTTCAGTTTTTCCAACCGAAGCTACCTCCGGCGAAGTATAAATTACCGCAGGTATAACATTATAGTTAACATGTCCAGCCTGACCAGAAATAATTTCTCCTACCGCTATACCTTCCTCCTCGGCTTTATGTGCTAGCATTGGACCTTTTATAACATCACCTATTGCGTAAACATTTTTTACAGAAGTCTCATATTCTTTATTTACTTGAATTTTTTTTTGCTTGTCTAATTTAATGCCTAGCTTAATTATATCTTCGCTAATATTTGGTTTTCTACCAACTGCTACCAAGACTTTATCACATTCTATTTTTTGTTTTTTTGAATTTTTATTATTAGTAAATTCTACAATAGCTTTATTGTTTTTTGTGCTAACTGTCGTAACCTTAGAATCTAAATTGAAATTAATTCCTTGTTTTAATAAAATTTTTAAAAATTCACTTGAAACATCTTTATCCATTTCAGGGATAATTTTGTCCGAAAATTCTACAACAGTTACTTTAGATCCTAACCTGGACCATACAGAGCCCATCTCTAATCCAATATAACCTCCTCCAATAATAACTAATTCCTTAGGCGTCTTAGTAAAAGATAAGGCTCCTGTTGAGGAAACTATTATTTTTTCATCAATTTTTATTCCTGGTAAAGAAGATGGACTCGAACCTGAGCTAATTACAATATTTTTTGCTTTATAATTAAGTTTTTTTCCAGAATCATCTGTAACGGTCACGCTATTATTGGATGAAATATACCCTTTTCCTTTTAGATGAGTAATTT
>Ga0066836_10001536_pt1 | contig 12130 bp, 11 predicted proteins | sample ETNtaG_18_FD_71568 | JGI IMG/M metagenome (GOLD analysis project Ga0066836, IMG submission 71568) | Marine microbial and viral communities from oxygen minimum zone, Eastern Pacific Ocean - ETNP201302SV91 | ecosystem: Environmental > Aquatic > Marine > Oceanic | place: Pacific Ocean: Eastern...
CAGATGGATGATTCTCCTTGTGATTTTCCAAGAGTAGATGATAGAAAGATGGGGCTAAAAGCCTCTAAGGGATATAGCTTGCAACTAGAAACAGACGTCGAAACTTTAACCTTAGGTAATTGTATTTATAAATATGATTTGGAGACGGGAAAAAGAGAAACACACGTTCTTGGAGATAATGTAGCAGGTGGAGAGCCTGTATTTGTTCCTTCTTCATCTTTATCAAGTGAAGAAGATGGGTATGTTTTTTGTTTAGCACACGAAAGAGATACAAGAGTTTCAAAGTTAGTAATAGTAAGAGCAGATGATTTTGAATCTCAGCCTGTAGCAGAGGTATTAATTCCGCAAAGAGTTCCTTATGGTGCTCATGGAAGTTGGATCCCAAGAAATTAAGGAGAATAAAAACATGGAAACCCATTACGCAACACTTTGGGAAAGGATATCTGACACCATACCAGACAGAATTGCTTTAATTTGTGGTGAAGTTAAAAGGTCTTGGAGAGAATATGATGATAGGGCTTCCAGATTAGCATCAGAAATGGCCAAAGCAGGCCTGGGTAGCGATTCTAAAGTAGGACTTTATCTTCATAACTCTAATGAATATTTAGAAGCTCAGTATGCGACTTTTAAGATACAAGGAGTTCCTGTAAATGTTAACTACAGATATAAGGAAGAAGAGCTGATTTACCTTTTAGATAATTCAGATGCAGAAGCGATTTTCTATCAGGGCTGTTATTCAGACCAGATTACTTCAATAAAAGATAAGTTAAAGAAAGTTAAACTTTTTATCCAGATAGAAGACTCTTCAAAAGACTTAGTTGAGTTTGCATTAGATTATGAAGAGGTTATAGAAGTAAATAAACCAATGGAGCGAATTAAAAGATCTGGAGAGAATATTTATATGCTTTACACGGGCGGAACAACGGGAATGCCAAAAGGAGTAATGTATCAACATGAAGGTTTTCTTACTGCAATGCTCAATACAGGAGGTGCTTGGGGCTTTCTACCAATACAAGAAAAGGTAGATTTAGAAGAAATTACAAGTGTCATAAGTGATTTAAGTGAGCAAGATAATTTACCAATAAGTCTTCCGGCATGTCCTTTAATGCATGGGACAGGAATGTGGTTAGGAGCTTTGATACCTTTAATTTCAGGAGGTACAGTAGTAACAATACCTGAGCTTGGCTTAGATCCAAACAACCTCCTTAAGACAGCTGAAGAGCATGAAGTGAATAACCTTATTATTGTAGGAGACGCTTTCGCAAAGCCCATCCTAGATGCTTTAGATAATGCAGAGAAAGAAGGCAGTCCTTTCAACCTAAAAAACTTAAATATGATAGCTTCTAGTGGAGTTATGTGGAGTTCTGAGGTTAAAGAGGGACTACTTAAGCACAATGATATGGTTCTAGTTGATGCTATGGGTTCAACAGAAGGGGGCATGGGCTCGTCAAGGGCTACAAGAGAAGAACCAGCACCTACAGCTAAGTTTATTTTAAATCCTGGAACCATTGTTATTTCCGACGAAGGAAATATTGTAGAACCGGGCTCAGGAGAGATGGGAAAAATAGGAACTAGCGGACTTGTTCCAATTGGATATTTTAAGGATCCTGAGAAATCTGCAGAAACTTTTAAAGAGGTAGATGGTATTAGATATAGCTTTCCAGGCGACTATGCTCTTGTTGAAGAAGATGGAACAATTACTTTATTGGGCCGAGGAAGCAATTGTATTAATACAGCCGGCGAAAAAGTTTACCCAGAAGAAGTAGAAGAGGCAGTTAAAAGACACCCGAGCATTTTTGATTGCCTGGTGGTTGGAGTGTCTGATGAAAGATTTGGTCAAAGAGTTGTTGCGCTGGCATCTACAGAAAAGGATACATCTCTCGATGAACAAGAACTTATTAGTTTTACCAGAGAGCACCTAGCTGGTTATAAATTACCTAAACAAGTTTTATTTGTGGAAGAAGTTATGAGAGCCCCTAATGGAAAAGCTAATTATAAGTGGGCAAAAGAAAGAGCAGCAGAAGAGTTAGGGCATTAAATTAAGGATAATAAAATGAAAGTTTCAGAAGCAGTAGAATCTAGGCGCTCAACAAGAGCTTTTTTAGATAAGGCAGTAGAAAATTCAACAATAGAAAGGTTACTAGAAAAAAGTTCAAGATCGGCTTCAGGAGGAAACCTGCAACCTTGGAAGGTTTCTGTTATCAATAATGAAATTATGGGCAAGTTCTTAGATTTTCAGAAAAATTGGTCAGAACCCGAAACGCCTGAATATGATATTTATCCAAAAGGCCTTAAAGAACCTTATAGAACTTCACGCTTTAATGTAGGAATGGAAATGTATTCCTTATTAGGAATAGGAAGAGACGACCATGAAGCAAGAACTCAGCAAATGCTAGAAAATTTTGTTTTTTTTGGTGCGCCAGCAGCTTTCTTTTGTTTTATAGATAAACAAATGGGAAGACCCCAGTGGTCAGACCTAGGAATGTTCCTCCAAACATTTATGCTCCTAGCAGAAGAAGAAGGGCTTAGCACCTGTGCTCAAGAAGCTTGGTCAATGAAACCTCAAAGTGTTAAAGAGTTCTGTCAGATAGATGAAGATTTAATTCTTTTTTGCGGAATGTCTATAGGTCATAAAGACGTAGATGCAAAGATAAATCAATTAAAAACAGATAGGCGCCCATTAAAAGAATGGGTAGATTTTATTTAATCTTTGATTTAAACAGAGTGTCTTAAGACTTGTCCATTTGCTATTCCTGTTAGCTCACCATCTATAAAATTAATTCTTCCATTAACAACAGTAGCTTTATAGCCTTTAGATCCTTGAACATACCTTGGAGCCCCTCCAGGAAAATCATGAACTATTTCAGGCTGGAGTTCGCATACACTTTCAGAATCAAAAACATTTATATCAGCTCTTTTACCCGGCTCAAGAGTTCCCCTGTCTTTGAGCCCAATTATTCTTGCTGGCGCAGAAGTTATTCTCCTAACCCCCTCTTCTAGGCTATATATGCCTGCTTCTCTTACCCAATGAGATAAGACAAATGTAGCCCATCCAGCATCACATATTTGAGAAACATGAGCGCCCGCATCTCCCAACCCTGGGAATATTCTTTCACTTTTAAACATTTCTCCAGCTTCATCTAAGTTCTGGTTGAACATTTTGTAGTTAAATAGAGTTTTTCCATCTGATTCATCAGAGAGCCTTAAGAATAGCTCTGAAGGATGTTCTTCACTTTTTTTAATCATTTCTGCAACGCACTTTTCTTTTCCAGCTGCATAAGCTGGAGTTTCGTCATTCCCAAGCCAAAATACTTGATGATAGGGGAGAGAGTCTTTTGCTGATTTAGCATCCTCTATTAACTTATCTCTAAATTCTAAATCTCTAATTGCTTTTAGGCGACCCTCTAGATTTAATTTCCTTAGTTGGTCCCAACTTGGTCCAGGAAAAGGAAGGGCTGATTGAAGTCCAAACATAAATCCTGAAGATCTGGGTTGTGATAATCCTGTTATATCCCTTCCTTCTTCACATAAATGATCTAAAAGGGCCCTTACTCTTTCTCCCGAGCCTTTGTCAGGGCCCGTCCCAATACTGAATAAGATTCTATCTTGGCTAGTTTTAGCCAGGTCTTTTAGTAAATTTACTGAGAAATCCCATTGTCCCCCAAAATCTAGGACATTTTGCATCAGCCCTCTTTTTTGACCCACTACTTTAGCTATTTCTATTAATTCTTTTTTTTCTGCATAAGTTCCTGGAATAGATCTTCCGTCTGGACCAACATGAGGGGGGTATCTGTTTGTGGAGAAGCCAACAGCACCGGCGTCCATAGATTTACCTACGATTTCAGCCATCTGCTTTATCTCTTCTTCGCTTGCCATTTCTTCAACAGACCTTTCACCCATTACGTAATATCTCACGGCAGTATGGCCTACCATTCCTGCTACGTTTATTCCCAAATCAAGATTTTCTATTGAACTAAGGTACTCTCCATAATCTTCCCAATCCCAAGGAAGTCCACCAAGTATGGCGTCTTTAGGTATGTCTTCAACAGTCTGCATCATGTGTGCAATTAACTCTCTGTCTTCTGGTTTACAAGGAGCAAAAGTAACACCACAATTTCCCATTAACACGGAAGTTACTCCGTGCTGACTCACTGGCCTTAATTCGGGGTCCCAGCCTATTTGCGCATCTAGATGTGTATGAGTATCAACAAACCCAGGGGTTACTGTTTGACCCTCAGCATCTATTATCTCTTTGGCCTTGCCGTCAATTTTACCCACATCTGTGATGATGCCATTGCTAATAGCAACGTCAGCCAATTTAGCAGAAGCCCCAGTTCCATCTACTACTAAGCCGTCCTTGATTAAAATATCATGTTCCATTCTTCTCCCCTTTAAATCTTAAAGAATTTAATTTACATTAAATTTACGACTTTGAAAAAAAATACTTAAATTATTTTCTTACCTGCTTTCCTCGATCACTTGTAAATACATTCCCAAAAACAATATTAAGAAGCTAATTTAATATTCTATTTTGAAATAAATCATATGGATTTTAAGCAGATTTTCTAAATCTTTCCTATATAATGGCACCCGAAAATTTATACACAAATGAATAAAAATACCAAAATACTAGCACCAGCTTTATTGATCTTACTTTTCTCAACTTTTATTTATTCTTCTGAAGCAAGCAAAGCAATAGAAGAAAGAGTTGCTCCTGTGGGCAGCGTTTGTATTGAAGGTAATGATTGTGCTACCAGCGTAGTTAGTTCATCAATTCCTTCTGCAGCCAGCACCGACTCTCCTCTGCCCAAAATAGAATTGTCTGAAGGGTCAGAGCACACAGTAAAGATGTTAAATTCAGGACCCGGAGGATTGATGGTATTTGATCCGCCGGTAATAAAAGTAAGTAAGGGAGATACGGTACATTTTAAGGCAGTTGACTTATCGCACAACTCCTCAGCCGTGGATGGAATGATACCTGAGGGTGCAGAAAATTGGTCTGGTCAAATAAATCAAGACATAAGCATTACACTGTCAGCTGAAGGAGTTTATGTTTATCAGTGTGACCCTCATACAATGATGGCAATGATAGGAGTTATCCAAGTTGGAAGAGCAATAAATATGGATAAAATTAAAGAAAAAGCCAAGAGCTATAACAGCACGTTTGTAATGAATAACGACAGACTAGATAACTACCTTTCTCAGTTATAACTAAATAGCTCAAATAAGAGTGTCTTTTATTTGATGCCAATCAAAGACTTCTTTATATTCTATTTCTTCATCTAGGGGCCACACCTCTTTCTTGAAATTAAACCAAATTGGAATCATTCCAATTTCATAACTTCCCTTAACGTCATTTATAGGGTGATCGCCTATGTGACATATTTCTTTCGGATCCAATTCTAATTGATGGACAGTTTCATTAAATATTTTTGGGTCCGGCTTTAAAGACTTTGCAGTCTCCGATGAAACAAACACATCAAAGTAATGATCGATACCAATTTCTTTTAGGTTAGCATTGCCATTTGTTATTACTCCAAGAAGGTAATTCTTTTTAAGCTCTTTGAGGGTTTCTTCAACTCCTTCAAATAACCTTACTTCATTTCTTCTTTTGTAGAAGATCTTAAAAGAGCTTTTAGCAAGATCTATAGATTCTTTTTTAGAATAGCCAGACCTGATTCCCAGTTCTTCATAATATTTTTTTCTGAGTTTTGAGAGGTCATTTCTTAATTTTGGTAAGGTTAGAAGGATTTCTTTCCTTATGTTCATAATCTCACTACTTTCCATTATTTTTGTTACGGCAGGAAAATTAGATTTTAACCAGTCATTGGTTTCTTCTTCTGCCCTGATAATAACAGGGAGAATTGGCCAAAGCGTATCATCTAAATCAAAAGTTATAGCTTTAATTTCCACCTTAGTTCTTCTTAGCTCTTGGATGGGATTTATCATAAACCTTAGACAGGTGTTGAAAATCTAACTTAGTGTAAATTTCTGTGGTTCCTATATCTGAGTGCCCCAGCATTTCTTGGACGGCACGAAGATCACCGCTTGATTCCAATAAATGGCTAGCAAAGGAATGTCTTAACATATGAGGGTGAACTAGTGGAAGGCCCCTTTCTGAGCTTAATTTTTTAAGTCTCACCTGTATTGATCTTGCAGATAGTCTTCCACCCTTCTTGTTTATGAATAAAGCAGAATCATCTTGCAGGGAATATTTTTGTCTAATAAGCATCCAATCTCTTAATGCTTTTATTGCTTGCCTTCCAACCGGCAGGTCTCTAGTTTTATTGCCCTTTCCTACAACCCTACAGCTTCTTTCACTTATTGACAGATCTTCTAGATTAATTCCCCTAAGCTCAGATAGTCTTAGTCCAGAGGAATAAAATAATTCTGCAATTGCTTTGTCTCTCGTTTCTAGTTCTGTCTTGGGTTTAAAGTTAAGTAATTTCTGAATTAAGTCAGCATCAAGAGCTTTTGGTAAAGTTTTAGAGGATTTAGGTGAGTTTATATTTTTAGCTGGATTAGTATCAAATTCACCCTGATCTACAAGGTAATTAAAAAAACTCCTGCATGAAGAAAGTGTTCTTTGGATACTTCTTGGATTAAGGCCCCTTCTTCTTTCATTATTAATAAAATGTCTAATATCTTGTTCATCACAAGCCTGTAAACTCTTTGAGTTTTCAGCTAAATAAATAGAAAGTCTACTTAGATCTCTTTTGTAATTTTTAATGGTATGGCCAGAGAAATTTCTAACTACCTTTAAGTATTCAGTAAATGAGGAAATAAGGTCATCAGTCATTTAGCTATTATGACCATCTATCAAAGAGCTGGCTACTTCGGCTATAAATTCTAGAAAAAGAGTATCTTTATCAGCAGAATACTTTCCTTTTTCTTCAGAGCCCAGTAACAAGATTCCGGATACACTCTTAGACTTTAAAGGTACCAGAACGCAGTCTTTTATTTTTTCTTTATTACCAAATAAGAATTTTTTAGCTTTTAAATCTACATCTATAGGACCTGAATAAATCTGATTGGGTTTTATAAGCTTACCCATAGACTTTATAGCTAATTCTTTTCCCACTAAACGCCCTCTGGGTAGTTTCTTCATTTCTCCATCAAAAAACAAAACCTTACAAACAGAGGCATCAAAATCTTTTACAAACCTATCTTCAATTACACCAACCAGATCAACTATGCTATTTGCTTCAATAAGAGCCAAGGTTATTTCTTTAGTAAGAAGGAAGATTCTTTCGTTGTCTTTTGCATTTTCTAGAAAATCAATTAACTTATTTAAAGTAGAGCTATAATCACCTCTTAAGGCCTCTACCTGTTTTTGAATTAAAGAAACAGCACCACCAGATTCATGAATTATCTCTAATGACTTAAGAACGCCTGGGTTGTCTTTAAAGAACCCGGGATTCATTATTAAGAATTCTGATACATCCTTTTGGCTTATTTTTTTTATACTCATAAATCTATATTTATTTCTTCTATATATTTAGCCTTACCCACTGCTTTAATCACATTCTCTTTTTCTGAGTAGCTAATCTTAAGACTTCCAGATTTAAAAAATACTTCAACGTTATTATCTAAAAGCCCATATTTATTCCCAAGAACTACAGAAGCACAAGCACCACTTCCACATGCCTCGGTTTCTCCAGCCCCCCTTTCATAAACTCTTAAATTAAGAGAATTTCTTGATTTTATTTTAGCCAAGCCCAAATTAACCCCATTTGGGAAGTAATTGCTAGATTGTAGTTCTTTCCCCCAACCTTCTAGTAGCTCTGTATTTATGTGATCTGTAAAATTAACACAGTGAGGGTTTCCAATATTTACGAAGCCCACCTCTATAGGAGGGAGGTCGGAGAAGCTTAATTTGTGCAGACCATTATCCTTCTCTTTTGGAAGGAGTTCTTTATTTTTATCAAAATCAGGCCCGCCCATTTCAACAAAGAAATTTTCTGAATCTTCTTTGCCCAATTTCCAAACGTCAGATTCAGTTGAGACAAGAAATATATTTTTATTTAATAAATTTTTCTCAAGAATAAATTTGGTTAAACACCTGGCTCCATTAATGCAGCTCTCTGCAATACTGCCATCTACATTAAAAATAGAAGTTGATAAATCTGTGTCTGGGCTTTTTGGAGGCTCTATTGTGAGTAATTGATCAAACTTCGTCTGTTGTGCTATTTTTTTGATTATTTCTTCATTAGGTTCAAGATTTTGTTTAATTAGATCAACAATTATGATTTTGTTTCCTAGTCCAGAAAACTTGAAACAATTTAAAATCATCTCAGCAGCTCTATCTCATCGCCCAACATATCTTTAAAAGTTTCTCTAGATCTTATTACCTTCATTTTTCCTTTATTAGTTAAGATTTCAGCAGATTTAGTTCTACTATTGTAGTTTGAGGACATGCTAAATCCATATGCCCCAACATCATATACAGCTACCAGGTCTCCTTCCTCAATTCCCATATCTCTATCACCAAATTGGTCAGCGCTTTCACATATAGGACCTACAAATCGATAAGTCTCTTCTCCAAGGCCCTCCTTTAAGTTAACCGGTTCTATTTTATGCCATGCATCGTATAAAGAAGGCCTAATCAGGTCATTCATTCCGGCATCTACTATTGCAAAGTTGTGGTCTCTTGATTCTTTTATGTATTCAATCTTAGTAAGCATTACCCCGACCCCTCCAGATATAGATCTACCGGGCTCAAGAATTAGATTCTTATCCTTTCCCAATTTATCCAACAGACTGGGGATTACTTTTCTTGGGCTTAAACTTTTTTCATCTTTATATCTAATACCAAATCCACCACCTATATCTAATGAATTTATATTGTGATCCTTGTTGTTGAGTTTATTAATAATTTTAAGAAGGAAGTCTACATTTTCGTTAACTAAGCTACTTTTAGAAATCTGAGAGCCTATATGAGAAGCAATACCTATTAGATCTATATTTTTTGAATCTTTAATTCTTTGTGCCATACGAAAACAACAATCTTCATCGACTCCAAATTTAGAAGTCTTAAGGGCGGTTTGAATGTAGGGATGAGATTCAGATGATATTTCTGGATTAACCCTGATTGAGCAACTTACCCTTTTCTCTAGGTTATCAGAAATTTTTAAGATTCTTTCTAATTCTGATTCCGATTCTATATTTATTGAAAATATTCTATTTTCTATGGCGTAATTAATCTCTTTTTCAGATTTGCCCACACCCGAGAACACTATTTTTTTTGGATCAGCTCCTGCAAGAAGGCATTTCTTAAGTTCATTGCCCGATACAACATCAAAACCAGAGCCCAGACTTACAAGTAATTTTAAAATACTAAGGTTGGAATTAGATTTAACCGCATAACAAACTTTGTCATTTTCTCTGATTGATGAGGAGTAGCTCTCAAAGTTATCTCTTAATAAGGGCTCTGAGTAAACATAAGTTGGTGTACCAAAGTCTTTGGCTATGTTATTTAGAGAGATATTATCAACAAACAGCTCGCCATTTTTTCTTTCAATTCCTTTCAAGATAAATTTCCTCTATATCAATAGAATTTTCAGGAGGAATAAGTGGACCCTTTTGACCACAACTAATCAAAATGAGAAAAAATAAGAACATAAAATGTAATTTTTTCATCTCATCTCTTCTTCAATATTCTTTCAGCTATAGCAATCTGTTTTAAGACCTGTTTAGGTGCTGTGCCACCTTTTGAATTTCTTATTGTAACTGCATTCTCTGGTACCAAGCTTTTGAATACATCACTTTCAATAATTTTACATTTGCTTTTTAATTGGGTAATTGAGAGCTCATGAATTTGCTTATTTTCTTTATCAGCCAAAGTAACAATTTTACCCACTCTTTCATGAGCAGCCCTAAAGTTCATGCCTTTAGATACTAAATAGTCAGCAAGCTCTGTGGCTGTTATGTGGCCTATTTCACAATCTTCTTTCATTTTATTTAAGTTGGGATTCATGGTCTCTATCATCATATGGAATATTTCAAGACTTGAGGCAACAAAATCTACACTATTAAACAAGAAGGCTTTATCTTCTTGCATGTCCCTATTATAAGAAAGAGGCAGTCCTTTCATTAAGGACAACATTCCGATTAAGTTTGCAGAGACCTTGGAAGAGCCCCCCCTTATGAGTTCTGCGATATCCGGGTTTTTCTTTTGAGGCATTATTGAAGACCCAGTACAGAATTGATCATCTAATTCTATATAACCAAACTGAGGAGAAGACCATAAAATTAATTCTTCATTCATTCTTGATAGGTGCGTCCCAAGAATACTTGCACACGAGAGGAATTCAATAATAAAGTCCCTATCGCTAACAGCATCTAAAGAGTTGTTTGAAGTTCTTGCAAAGCCAAGTCTTTTAGCCATCTTTTCTCTATCTAAGTTGTAACTATTCCCAGATAAAGCTGAAGAGCCCAGGGGAAGGACGCTGGTTCTATCTTTACTGTCCATGAATCTAGAAAAGTCTCTTTCTAACATTTCATTCCAGGCCATTAAATGATGACCGAAGGTGATAGGTTGAGCTGCTTGCGTATGTGTAAAGCCTGGCATTATAGAATTAGAGTATTTTTTTGCCTTACTGATAATTACTTTCTGATTTTTTGTAATAAGTTTAATAATCAATTCAGTTTTCTTCAGAAGGTAGAGCCTCAGATCTGTAGCTACCTGATCATTTCTTGATCTTCCAGTGTGGAGTTTTTTAGCAGCAGAACCTATCTTCTTATGCAAAGCAGACTCTATATTCATATGAACATCTTCAAGCTCTTCTTGCCACTGAAATTTACCCGATTGGATTTGACCAAGGATATATAAAAGTCCTTTCTTTATTTTTAAGTATTCTTTAGGGGTTATAACTTTGGCTTCCTTTAAAGCCATTGCATAAACGAGCGATCCATCTATATCTTCTTTATATAAGTTTTTATCAAGACCAATAGAAGAAGAAAAACCCAAGGCTAAATCATTGGGGCTTTGAGAGAACCTTCCTCCCCACAAGGGATTAGTTTTTTTAGACTTTTCCATTACGGTTTAATATTTATATTCTTCAGATTTAAAAGGACCATCTTTATCAATATTTATATAATCAGCCTGGTCTTGCGAAAGTCTGGTAATAGTTCCACCAAATCCACTTACCATATAATTTGCAACTTCTTCATCAAGTTTCTTTGGAAGAACCTCAAGGGTAATATTTTCATGTTTTGATTCATTATTATTTAAAGAAGCAAATTTTTTCTCGAATAGGTACATCTGAGCCAGTACTTGGTTTGCAAAAGAACCATCCATAATTCTTGATGGATGACCTGTAGCATTTCCTAAATTGACCAATCTTCCTTCAGACAAGAGTATTAGATAATTTGAATTTTCACTGTCATGATTTTTAGTTCTATGAATCTTATGAACTTGTGGCTTTACCTCTTCCCATTCCCACTCATCTCTCATAAATTGAGTGTCTATCTCTGTATCAAAATGGCCAATATTACATACGACAGCACCTGACTTTAGGTTACCCAGCATATGTTTATCACAAACTTTATAGTTTCCCGTAGAAGTAACTATTAAATCTGTATCATTTAGAAGAACTTTATTAATACTTGAGTCTGTTCCGTCATTTTCTCCATTAACATATGGAGACACTACTTCATACCCATCCATGCAGGCTTGCATCGCACAAATAGGGTCTATCTCAGAGATTCTCACAATCATACCTTCCTGTCTTAAGCTTTGTGCAGAGCCCTTGCCAACATCTCCATAGCCTATGACTAGAGCTTTTCTTCCTGCTAGGAACATATCAGTTGCTCTTTTTATTCCATCATTAAGGCTGTGTCTGGTTCCATATTTATTGTCATTTTTTGATTTAGTGACCGAATCATTAACATTTATTGCTGGAACCTTTAGTTCTCCTTTTTTTAGCATTTCTTGCAGCCTAACCACGCCTGTAGTTGTTTCCTCAGTTATGCCATGAATATTTTCAAGGATTTCAGGGTACTGTTTGTGTGCCATGTGAGTAAGATCACCACCATCATCTAGAATCATGTTTGCATCCCAAGGCTTTCCGTCCTTAAGAATGGTTTGCTCTATACACCACAGAAACTCTTCTTCTGTTTGTCCCTTCCA
>Ga0066836_10001537_pt1 | contig 12127 bp, 10 predicted proteins | sample ETNtaG_18_FD_71568 | JGI IMG/M metagenome (GOLD analysis project Ga0066836, IMG submission 71568) | Marine microbial and viral communities from oxygen minimum zone, Eastern Pacific Ocean - ETNP201302SV91 | ecosystem: Environmental > Aquatic > Marine > Oceanic | place: Pacific Ocean: Eastern...
TCCGAAAAAGAAATTAATTTTCTTATTTTATTTAGCCAGAGCAAAGAACCTGTAAATAGAAAGTTAGTTTTAAAAAAAGTTTGGAACTATTCTTCTGAAACCGAAACTCATACTATTGAAACACATATTTATAGACTTAGAAAAAAAATTTTAGAAAAATTTGGTGATAATAATTTTATTAAAAATAATGAAAAAGGATATTATATTTGAAAAAAAAATCACGAAATTTTATTGCTAGAGATCTTTTTTCATCTAAATATAAAAAACGTATTGTTAAACCTAAAAAAGGCAAAGGAAGCTACAAAAGAAAGAAGATAAGATTAGTTTAGTCTGGCTCCTATTTTTTGAATAATTTTTGAAGACATTTCTGTTCCTTTTTCTAGGCTGTCCTTTATTGATAAGTTATTAACGTAACCATGTAAAAAACCTGCAGCAAAAAGATCACCTGCGCCAGTCAAATCGACAATATTTAAATTTTTTTGACTATTGCATTCAAACACTTCATTTTTTTGTATTGCAACACTACCTTTTTCTCCTCGCGTAATAACAAGAAGTTTTCCTAGTTGTTTGCCAAACGAAATAACCTCATCAAAATTTTTAGATTCTATTAAAGATAATATTTCTTGTTCATTAGAAAATATAATATCTAACTTATTATTTACTAGATCAAAAAAACTTTTTTTATGCCTTTCAACACAAAACTGATCAGATAATGACATTGCAGTTTTTTTAGAAATATTAATAGCTTTGTTAAATGCAGTTTTGGGTTCACCTTCATCCCACAAATATCCTTCTAAAAAAATTAATTCACTATTTTTAACTGCATTTTCATCAACATCTTTATCATTAATCTTTCCAGCCGTACCTAAAAAGGTACACATTGTTCTTTCAGAATCTGGCGTAATTAAAATCAAACAGGTTCCCGTTGGTATTTTTTCTTTTTTTTTTGAATAAAAATATTTTACATTCTCTTTTTTTAAACCTTCTTCATACTTATTTCCCAAACTATCATCATTAACTTTTCCAATAAATCCAACCTTATTTCCAAGCTGCGATAATCCAACAATAGAATTTGCAACCGAGCCACCTGAAATTGTTTCTTTAATCTTTAAGCTAGATAATAGTTTTTTAAATTCAACTTCGTCGACCAATTTCATTGTACCTTTTGTTAATTTATTATTTACTAAAAAACTCTCCTCAACTTTGCAGATAACATCTACTATTGCATTTCCTATTCCTAAAATTTTCATATTAAGCTTTCTTAGTTATAATTGGTGATTTTCTGTTAGGATAACAAGTAGTACAGATTTTACAAGTTAAACCATAACATTCTCTTGCTCTACAATATTCCCTTCCATAATAAATTATTTGGAGGTGAAGTTTATTCCATAATTTTTTTGGAAATAATTTTTTTAAATCTTTCTCAGTTTGAACTACATTTTTACCAGTAGTTAGTTCCCATCTCTGTGCCAAACGATGAATATGGGTGTCCACAGGAAAAGCAGGAAAACCAAACCCTTGAGACATAACTACACTAGCAGTTTTATGACCAACTCCAGGAAGTTTTTCAAGCTCTTCAAAAGTTTTTGGCACTTTCCTATCGTGTTTATTAATTAATTGTTTTGAGAGCAGGTAAATACTTTTAGCTTTTACTCTAAAAAGACCTATTCTGTTAATTAGTTTTTCAATTTTTTTTCTACCTAATTTTACAAAATGTTCAGGTTTATTATATTTTAGGTATATACTTTTGGTAACGTTATTAACATTAACGTCTGTAGTTTGGGCGGACAATAGAACAGATATCAATAATGTAAATTTGTTTCTATGTTTTAAGGGAATGGGTGTTCTAGGATAAATACGATTTAAAATTTTTAATATTATTTTAGTTCTTTTATTTTCATTCATTCATTAATCAAAGTTTAAAACATTTCTCATAGAATAAAGACCTGGTTTTTTATTCATTAACCACTTAGCGGCAGATAGAGCTCCCTCCGAATATAATGCTCTGTCAAATGCTTCATGGTTCAATGTAATGAGCTCTTTACCACTTGAAAAAGTGACTTCGTGTTCTCCAACAATTTTACCTTTTCTAATAGAATTAAAGTTAATTTTTTTACTGTATGGGAATGATTTTTTATTTAAGTATTTTTTACCCATTATTTTATAAAAGTCTTTATTTTTTCCGACCGCAATTCCATTGCCAAGCATCAAAGCTGTTCCTGAAGGATGGTCTTTTTTATGTTTATGATGTACTTCAAAAACTTTGCTTAAAAAACTATTTCCAAGAGATTTAGAAGCTATTTCAGTTAAATACATTAATAAATTTATACCCAAACTCATATTCCCAGCTTTAACTATGGGAATTTTTTTAGAATATTTCTTTATTAAATTTTCCTCACTTTTAGAAAAACCGGTTGTGCCAATTACTACTCTTTTTTTTAATTTAGATGCAATTTTTAGCATCTCCAAAGTGCATTTTGGAATTGTAAAATCTATAATTATATTTGCATTTTTAAATGCTAATATTGAATTTAATTGAGGTTTTAAACCAGAAACTTTTTTATTGGTAATTTTATTTTCTGTAACAGAAACTAGTTTAAATTTTTTTTCAAGTTTTGAAGATTTAATAAGTTGTTGCCCCATTCTTCCAAGACATCCAGTAATAGCTAAATTAATTTTTTTCATTTAATTCTTCCAAAATTTTTTTGCTTTTTCAAAAAAATCTTTCATAATAGGGTTAGTTTTTACATCTTCTAGTTTTTTGAATTGCTCCAATAAATTTTTTTGTTCTTTAGTTAAAGATGTGGGAACCTCAGTTAGTGCTTGGATATACAAGTCACCATAATTCTTATTTCTAATTATTGGCATACCTTTGCCTTTTAATCTAAATTGCTTTCCATTTTGGGTTCCTGCGGGGATTTTTACTTTTGCTTTGCCTCCATCAATTGTTGGCACTTCAACATTTGCCCCAAGCGCCGCATCGGCTAATGAAATAGGAAATTCAAAAAATAGATTTTCTTCCGATCTTTTAAAAATACTATGAGGTTTTACTGATATAAAAATATACAAATCTCCGTTCCCTGCACCTTTTATACCAGCTTCCCCTTTTCCTGATAATCTAATTCTTGTACCATCGTCAACTCCTTTTGGAACAGTAGCAACTATCTTTTTTCTGGTTTGTTTTTTCCCAATTCCTCTACATTCCTTGCATGGGCTAGAAATTCTTTCACCAGAACCAGCGCATTCAGGGCAAGTTTGTTGAATTGTAAAAAATCCTTGGCTTGATCTTACTTGTCCATGCCCCCCGCATGTTGAACAAGAAATAGGTTTCGATCCAGGTTCAGCTCCATATCCATTGCATACTTCACACTTATCAGAAGAGGAAAAACTAATCTCTTGTTTTTTACCATTATAGGCATCTTCTAGAGAAATAGATAAATCAAATCTTAAATCTGCACCCCTATAGTTAGATGATCTTCCTTGTCCTCTTCTTCTTCCTCCAAAACCTTCAAAAAAATCATCAAAAGGATCTGAGCCAAAAATATCTGAAAAAATATTCGAAAAATCAAAATTTGAAAATCCTCCTCTTCCACTTGTGCCTTCAAAAGCAGCATGACCAAATTGATCGTAGTTGTTTTTTCGTTCTTTATCTGAGAGCACATGATAAGCTTCACTAGCTTCTTTAAATTTAGCCTCTGAAGCTTTGTCCCCTTTATTTCTGTCCGGATGATATTTTAAAGCTAGTTTTCTGTAAGCTTTTTTGATTTCATCAGTAGATGCTGATTTAATAACGCCCAAGACTTCGTAGTAATCTCTTTTCGCCATATATTTACCGACATTTTACGTCTTTCAATTAGACTTAGGCTCTTTTTTCTTTATCTTTATCTTTGTTATTTTTGTCTTCTTTTACTTCTTCAAAATCCGCATCAACAACATTATCTTTTTTTTCATCTTTATTTTTTGAATCTTGACTTTGTTTTGTGTCTTTCTTACCCGCATCCTTTTGTTGATTTTTATACACAGCCTCCCCAAGTTTCATTGAAGATTGAATCAAAGTTTGTGTTTTTTTCTTTACTTCTTCTGTATCTGCACCTTTAAGAGCATTTCTTAAATCAGAAATTCCAGTTTCAATTGCTTTCTTTTCAGCATCTGAAATTTTTTTTCCATGTTCTTTTAAGTTTTTTTCTGTAGCATGAATAATTGTGTCAGCTTGATTTCTAACATCAACCGTTTCCCTTTTCTTTTTGTCCGCCTCTTTATTTGCTTCAGCATCTTTTACCATTTTCTTAATTTCTTCATCACTAAGACCTCCAGAAGCTTGAATTTGGATTTTTTGCTCTTTGCCCGTTCCCTTATCTTTTGCAGAAACACTGACTATTCCATTTGCATCAATATCAAAAGTTACTTCAATTTGAGGAATTCCCCTAGGAGCATTTGGTATTCCAACTAATTCAAAATTTCCTAGCAATTTATTATCACCCGCCATCTCTCTTTCGCCTTGCAGCACTCTAATAGAAACTGCTGGCTGATTATCCTCAGCGGTTGAGAATACTTGGCTTTTTTTAGTAGGGATTGTTGTGTTTTTTTCTATTAGTTTTGTTGATACTCCACCTAAAGTTTCGATTCCTAAAGATAGAGGAGTTACATCCAATAAAAGAACGTCTTTAACGTCTCCTTGAAGAACTCCACCTTGAATTGCAGCTCCCATTGCAACCACTTCGTCTGGGTTTACACTTTTGTTTGGATCTTTTCCAAAAAAAGTTTTAACAGTCTCAACTATTTTTGGCATTCTTGTCATTCCACCAACCAAAACTACTTCATTTATTTCAGCTGCACTAAATCCAGAATCTTTTAAGGCCACTTCACACGGCTTAAGCGTTTTTTTAACTAAATCTTCCACAAGCGCTTCGAGTTTTGCTCTAGTTAATTTAATGTTTATATGCTTTGGACCAGTTTTATCTGCAGTAATAAAAGGTAAATTAATTTCAGTTTGTGCGGCAGACGAAAGTTCAATTTTTGCTTTTTCGGCAGCTTCTTTAAGTCTTTGAAGAGCTAGTTTGTCAGTTTTTAAATCTATACCATTATCTTTTTTAAATTCATTAGACAGATAATCAACAATCTTATCATCAAAATCTTCTCCACCTAAAAATGTATCACCATTAGTTGATTTAACTTCAAATACACCATCACCAATTTCAAGTATTGAAACATCAAATGTTCCTCCACCTAAATCATATACAGCTATTTTTTTTCCTCCTTTTTTATCGAGGCCATACGCTAGAGAGGCAGCAGTAGGTTCATTTATAATTCTAAGAACTTCCAAACCTGCAATTTTTCCAGCATCTTTTGTTGCTTGTCTTTGAGAGTCATTAAAATAAGCTGGCACAGTAATAACTGCTTTTTTAACTTCTTGTCCTAAATATTTTTCTGCAGTTTCTTTCATTTTTTGTAAAATAAAAGCAGATATTTGTGATGGCGAATATTTTTTTCCTCTTGATTCAAGCCAGGCATCATTATTGTCTGCTTTGATAATTTTGTAAGGTGCTTTTGCTACATCTTTTTTTACAGTTTCATCATCAAAATTTCTTCCAATTAATCTCTTTACTGCAAATAATGTATTTTCTGGATTAGTTACGGCTTGTCTTTTTGCTGACTGCCCAACAAGTTTTTCGTTATTTTCTCCAAAAGCAACAACAGAAGGAGTGGTTCTAGCACCCTCAGCGTTTTCTAATACTTTCGCTTGTGTTCCTTCCATTACGGCCACACAAGAATTTGTAGTTCCTAAATCAATTCCTATAACTCTGCTCATAAAACTAAGCTCCTTTTGTTTGTATATGGGTGTTTTTTTGATTAGTACAAGCTAAAAAAATCATTTTTTTTCTTCCTTTTTTTCTACTTTTTTAGCAACCCCAACTAGAGACGGCCTAAGTAGACGATTTTTCATCATATAACCCTTCTGTATTTCTTGAACAACTGTCCCAGTTTCTTTTGTATTATCTTCAACTTCTAGCATGGCTTGATGAAAATTAGGATCAAATTTCTTGTTAATACATTCTATAGCATCAATCCCATTTTTTTTGAAAATAGAAATTAAATCTTTTTTTACAATTTCTATGCCATCAATGACTTTGCTTAAATCTTTATTATTTTTTATACTTTCATCATTTTTGAAAGAAACAATAGCTCGATCAATGTTATCTATTAAAGATAAAGAGTCAGCAGCAAAGTTAAATCCCCCAAACTCAAACGCTTCCTGTTTTTCTTTTTCAAATCTTCTTCTTTGATTTTCCATTTCAGCCATTGTTCTAAGAAGTTTTTCTTGAATGTTTTTAAGCTTATCTTCAGAGCTTTCTTCTTTTATAGGTGTACCTTTTTTGTCCTCTTTTTCAGGATTTTTAATTTTTTTTTCTTCAATGGACGCTGTCTCTTTTTGTTCATGTCCATTTTTTTCTGATTTTGTCATCTCTATAATATATGGTCACTTAAAAAAAAAATACTAGAGCAAAATGAATAAAATTAAAGAACTTATAATTGGCACAAATAATACTGGAAAATACAGGGAAATTTGTGATTTATTACCAAAAAAAGTTAAAAAATATTCCCCAAGAGAATTTGATATTTTGTCTCCAAGAGAAACTGGAAAAAGCTTTAAAAAAAATTCACTTATCAAAGCTTCATATTTTTCAAAAAAAACAAATTTAATTTGTCTGTCAGATGATTCTGGTTTGGAAATAGATATTTTAAAAGGAAAACCAGGCATTTATTCTTCAAGATGGGGCGGTGAAAAAAATGACTTTAAAATAGCAATAAGAAAAGTTTTTAAAGAAATGGGGAATATAAAAAATAATTGGAAAGATAATAACAAAGCCAGATTTGTATGCTGCATGACACTTTTTTTTCCTAATGGAAAGAGTTACTCTTCCCAAGGTATAGCTAGTGGAAGAATTTCAAGTAGTAAAAAAGGGAAAAATGGTTTTGGATATGACCCAATATTTATTCCAGATGGTTACAATTTAACCTTTGGCCAAATGAAACCTAAATTAAAGATGTCAATTGATCACAGAAGTAAGGCGTTTACTAAGATAAAAAAGTTTTTTACTTAATTCACTTTAACAAATTTTTTTTTAGAAATTTTATAAATTTTTAATTTTTGCCTGCTTTGATTATTTTCTATAAAGAATTCTCCATGGAGTCCTTTGAAACCATCCTTACTATATAATTGTCCAACTTCAAATCGAAAATTATTGTTAAACCAGCAATAATAAATTAAGCCTAATGCATCATAAGCTAGAATAGAAACTTTATTAGTTTCTTCTCCAAATGTATTTAAATATTTCTTATTAAATTTTTTTAAATTTTTGAAATTAATAGAAGGAAAATGTAAATTTTCCATTGCATTTTCATTAAAAAAAGTTTCATCAAACCACTGATTAATGGTGAAAAAATTGACTTCTTTGTTTGAAACATCAGAAAACATAAACGATGTTAAAACGCTTTTTAATCTCTCTCCAAAATCTACAACAAAAACTGAATCAAAATTTACTTTTCCTAAAGTATGCATTTGTTCTAATTTTTTTAATTCATTTTTATCTTTAAATAAGTCTGATTTTTCTAATATTTTAATTCTTCTTTCTAAGTCTTTTTTTCTTTCCCTGTATTTAGTTATTTTTTCTATTTCTGCAGTGATTTTTTTTGGATTTTCGTCATAAGAATAAGTTCTATAAAATTTTAATTTGTCTTTTTTAGAAACAATTTCTGATTGATGAATAAATTCCGATTTTGGTGATAGCATTATTGTTTTAGAAATTTTTGTTTTATCAAAGTATTTTTTTAAAGCATCAACTTGTGATTCAATATTAATACCAAAAGCAACTATATTTTTTGGAATATTTTGAGTTTTGTTTGTAAAAGAAATAAAAGTAATATTATTTATCTCTTGAAGTCTTTCTAAACTTTTATAAAAAATTGGACCAATAACAATTTTTATACCTAAGCTTTCAAATTCCTTAGCCGCCTCGTATGCATTTAATGCATTTGCTTTACTATCTTTAGGATAAATTTTTATATTTTCGTTTGATATATCATATAGAGCTAACTGGATAGCTTTTAGAAAAGATTCTCCTGTATGCTGAAATTCTCCAGATAATGGAAGAAGAACACCTATTTTTAAAACTTTTTCACTACCTAAATTGTTTCCATTAGAGTTTTGTTCAGTGGCTCTACTATTTATTGTAAATAGCAAATAAGCTATTATTAAAAATGCAGATATTTTTTTCATAAATTTAAATTATTTAAATAAGATAAAATGTAATTTAGGCATCAAATGGACAAAAATAAACAACAAACTATTAGCTCTGGGCTTTACTTGGTCTCTACACCCATAGGAAATATGGAGGACATCACTTTTAGAGCTTTAACTGTACTAAAAAAATCAGATATTATTTTATGTGAAGACACTAGAAGATCAGGAAAATTACTTTTTCATTTTCAAATTAAAAATAAACTTATGCCTTATCATAAATTTAATGAAAAAAAGATTAGTAACAAAGTAGTAGATTTTATAAAAAATAATAAAATTGTTTCATTAATATCTGATGCAGGAACTCCTTCTATATCAGACCCCGGTATGATACTTGTTAATAAATGTATAGAAGAAAATTTAAATATTTATCCAATACCTGGATCCTCTGCAGTTACATCTGCAATCAGCATCTCAGGATTTTCTGATAAATATTTATTTTATGGTTTTTTAACAAAAAAAGAAAATGAATTAAATAATATTTTTAAGAGCTTACGTAATCTAGACTACTCTATAGTTTTTTTTATTCCTGCTTCAAAAATTAATTTTTATATTTTAAAATTTAAAGAATATTTTTTTGACAGGAAAATAATGATAGCAAAGGAAATGACAAAAATTCATGAAGAGTTTATTAGAAAAGATGTTAAATTAATCAAAAAATTGCCAGAAAATCTTAAAGGTGAACTAACTGTTGTTTTATCAGAAAAAATAAAAGGAAAAAATATTAAAAAGGAAGTTAACGAATCAGTTAAAATAGAAATAGAAAAAATGTTAAAAAAATATAGTCATAAAGATGTTGTTGAATTTATATCAAAAAAGGAAAATTTGTCTAAAAAAATAATTTATAATTTTTGTCTAAAATTAAAAAAAATGAAATGAAAAAAATTTTTCCCATATTATCTTTTTTATTATTGCTGACCTCATGTGTCGGATCATCAACCAGTGGAGTATTTGGTACAGGAGTAAGTGTTGCGTTAGATCCAAGAACATTGGGAACCCAAATAGATGATTCAATTATGCAAAAAAACTTGATGGCAAGACTTGTTTTAACTGAAAAAAAATATTTCGTTAAGTTATCCGTAAAAGTTTTAGACGGAAGAATTTTTTTGAAAGGTAATGTAGATGAACCTGAAGAAAAATTGAAAATTACAAAAATAGCTTGGGAAACTAAAGGAACAAGATCTGTTAAAAATAATATTGCAGTTAATCAAAAATTTTCTTTAAAAAATGTGGCTAAAGATATTTTAATAACCTCTCAATTAAGAACTGCTTTAATTTTAAATAAAAATGTAAAAGCAGCAAACTTTAACATTGATACAATTAATCAAAAAACTTATGTTTTTGGAATTGCTCATACAGAAGAAGAAAAGAAAGAAATTATTAAAGAAGCAAAGCAAATTGTAGATCTCAAGGAACTAATAACAAGTATTTTAATGACTTCTGATTTAAGCAGACAAAGAGAATGATTTAGTTTTTTTTAGTTTTCTTATAATCGATTATTTCAGACGAGTATGCTGCTACTGATGCTAAATTTAATATATCACTCGTAGATGATCTTAATGGCGCAATTTCAATTGCCTCCCCTAGTCCGATTAGCAGTGGACCAATCACTTTAACAGCACTTAAACTTTTTAGCATTTTAAATGAAATTGCAGCGCTGTGTCTTCCAGGCATTATTAAAACATTAGCATTACCAACTATTTCTGAAAATGGATAAAGATCTCTATATTTTTCATCCAAAGCAACATCTGGCTGCATTTCACCATCAAATTTAAAATCAACCTTTTTCCCTTTTAGTATTTCAATTGCGTCTCTTGGATTTTTTGTCGCTTTAGTTTTTGGCGTACCAAAAGTAGAATGAGATAAAAATGCGACTTTTGGATCAAAACCAAATAATCTTGCTACTCTTGCAGACGATATTGCTATTTGAGCCAATTGTTCTGCAGTGGGTATTTCATGAACAGCAATATCGGATACAAATACTGTTCTACCTCTATTAACCATTATGTTTAGTCCAAAAACTATCTCTCCTAACCTTGCATCGACTACACGTTCAACCTTATCTAATGTTGATGTATAACGTCTTGTATTTCCAGTAACCATTGCATCAGCGTCCCCACAAGAGACCATACAAGTTCCCCAAATAACCCTGTCATTTCTTACCAGTTTGTCACAGTCTCTTTCTAAAAGGCCCTCTTTCCTTTGTAATTTTTTATAAAGAAGTTTTGCATACTTTTCTCTCTTTTCTTTATCAGTAGAATTTATTATCTCTATATTGTAATTTTCATCTAAACCAATTTCTCTAAGTTTTTGTTTAACAATTTCTTTTTTTGCTATTAATATCGGTAATCCGAGACCATTGCTCTTAAAAGCTATTGCGGCTTTTAATGTATTTTCGTCTTCTCCATCAGCAAAAACTACCTTCTTTTGGTATTTTTTAATTTGGGTATTTACACCCTGCATGATGGTTGTTGAAGGATCAAGCCTTTGTTTTAATTGTTCTCTGTAAATTTCAAAGTTTTCTATTTTTTTTCTTGCTACACCACTTTTTATAGCCGCCCGAGCTACAGCGATTGGTATTACACTAATTAACCTTGGATCAAAAGTTGATGGAATAATGTAATCTTTACCGTACATTGGTCTTTCTCCCCCCATTGCTGCAACAACTTCATCAGGAACATATTCTCTTGCAAGATTAGCTATTGCATGTGAGGCAGCAACCTTCATTTCTTCGTTAATTGTTTTTGCTCTTACATCTAACGCTCCCCTAAAAATATAAGGAAACCCAATTAAATTATTTACCTGATTAGGATAATCAGATCTTCCTGTTGCGACAATAGCATCATCTCTTATCGCATACACTTCTTCAGGTTTAATTTCTGGATCAGGATTTGCGCATGCAAAAATAATAGGATTTTTTGCCATTGATTTAACCATACCTTTTGTAAGCACATCTTTTGTAGATAAACCTAAAAATACATCTGCATCTTTTATTGCCTCTTCAAGAGTTCTTAATTTTGTTTTTATTGCATGAGCTGATTTCCATTGATCAAGATTATCTCTTCCACGATACAAAACTCCTTTTCTATCTATCATAATTATATTTTCATTTGGGACCCCACTACTCTTAAATAGATTTGTGCAAGCTATAGCTGATGCCCCAGCACCATTCACAACAATTTTAATTTTTTTGATAGATTTTCCAGATATATCTAAAGCATTAATTAATGCCGCCAAAGTTATAATTGCTGTACCATGTTGGTCATCATGAAATATTGGTATATCCAATTTTTCTCTTAGCTTTTGTTCTATGATGAAACAATCTGGGGCAGCTATATCTTCTAAATTTATACCACCAAAGCTTTTAGAGATATTTGTTATACAATTAACAATTTCGTTAGCATTTGATGAATCTATTTCCAAATCTATAGAGTCTATGTCTGCAAAGCGTTTAAATAATATTGCTTTACCTTCCATAACAGGTTTGGAAGCTAAAGCACCTAGATTTCCCAATCCAAGAATTGCTGAGCCATTACTAATAACTGCCACCAAATTTCCTTTGGTTGTGTAGTCATAAGCTGCATCTGGATTTTCAGCTATAACTTTTACAGGAGCAGCAACACCTGGAGAGTAAGCAAGAGCCAAATCTCTTTTACTGGTCATTGGCTTTGATGATAAAATTTCTATTTTTCCAGACTTTCCGCTATTGTGGTAATCCAATGCTTCTTGGTCTGTGTATCTTTCTATTTTGGACTTTTTCTTCATTTGAAAAGCAAGTATCTTACAATTGTCACAAAAATAAGGCTTACATGTCAAGATGAACTTAAT
>Ga0066836_10001538_pt1 | contig 12125 bp, 10 predicted proteins | sample ETNtaG_18_FD_71568 | JGI IMG/M metagenome (GOLD analysis project Ga0066836, IMG submission 71568) | Marine microbial and viral communities from oxygen minimum zone, Eastern Pacific Ocean - ETNP201302SV91 | ecosystem: Environmental > Aquatic > Marine > Oceanic | place: Pacific Ocean: Eastern...
AGACTCTCTCGCTACCGGATCCACTGAGCTATCGCTGATGGCTGTGTCCTTCCAGGCCCAGTTCTTGGGCCAGGCTATCTTTGGTATCCCATGGTTGACGACATGATCGGAAGTGCCTAGCCTAATTCGATTTACTCTCCTGGGGGACCATTTAATCCCCATTGCAGCAACCTCTGATGGATTTGGTAGCCTAATCGTGAATCCCGATTGGGCGCCATCTCTGCCCATTTGGGGTTTTACGGGTCCATTTCCATCTAAGTCTACGAGAAGCAATTTCCCATCGTGTTCGAGATATACGTGCTCTGTGACCACTTTTTTCATCTCATGCAAATCAAATTAGTAGCCAAGTATGGTGCTTAGCTGCTCTTTGTAGAATGCTCCTGATCCTTGGAGGCTTTCGAGCTCGTGAGCCTCCAAGTCTAGCTCAATTATCCTCTCTACGCCATCTTTGCCCAATACAACAGGAACTCCAATGTAAATGTCTTCCATGCCATACTCGCCGTTGAGATATGTGCTACAAGGCAGAACCCTCCTCCTGTCGTCGAGTATTGCCTCTGCCATTATCGCAGCAGCACTACCGGGAGCGTAGTATGCACTCCCTCTCTCGAGTAGCTTCACAATCTCCCCACCTCCGCTAGCTGTCCTCTCACAAATTGAGCGGACTTCTTCATCGCTCAGCAGTTGATTAACAGGAATTCCGTTCACGGTAGTGTACCTCGGCAGGGGCACCATTGTATCTCCATGCCCTCCTAGAACCATCGCCTGAACATCCTCATTGCTGCAGCCAACGGCCTGTGCGATGAAGTGAGTCATCCTAGCACTATCCAGTATGCCTGCCTGCCCAACTACTCTATTGTGCGAAAATCCGGTTATCTTCTGCATGTGGTAAGTCATCAAATCTAGGGGGTTAGTGACCATGACAATCACAGCATCGGGGGCATTGTCCCTTATTCCCGCCCCTACCTGTGAGACGATGTCAGCATTTTTCCCTATGAGGTCCTCCCTACTCATCCCGGGCTGTCTGGGGAATCCAGATGTCACGACTACGACATCCGATCCACCAATGTCTGCATAGTCCTTTGTACCTGTGATCCTGCCATCGTAGTTTAGCACCCTTCCACCTTGGCTCATATCTAGCGCCTTGCCTTTCGCAAAGCCCTCGAATATGTCTAGAAGTACAACTTCTCCGACCTTCCTCTCAGCTAGAACGAAGGCACATGTTGCTCCAACGTTACCAGCACCGATTACTGTAACTTTCCTTGCCCCATTTGTCATGACATTGCGCTAGTGACACCGGTCTTAGCACTTTGCTGGCAGGAATGTGAATTGAATAGCAAGGATATTCAGTATGTGACTATTCAGCAGGCTATGGATTTGAAGTCAAACCCTCTAATTGCAATAAGCCTAGTTGCATTCATTCCTACCATATCGATCCTATTCACGTTGTACTACAATGATGATGAGTTGACTTCTCAAGTTTTCTTCATGTCTTGTAAATTATGGCTTCTGATTGCCCCGGCATATTGGTTCATTCGTGTGGAGGGAAATGACATCTCATGGTCACTGCCAGACAGGGGAGGGCTGATTACGGCGGCAATTACTGGTATAGGGATGTCAGGAATTATTGTAGTGATGTGGATATTGTTTGGGGAAACCATTGATGCTGATGCCATGTTAGAGGAAATGGAAACGACGGGTTTGACTGACATTAGGATCTATGCTGCAGGAATGCTATACTGGATATTCCTCAATAGTCTCCTAGAGGAATATGTCTTCAGGTGGTTTGTTACCACTAAGGGTCTTGAATTGATGGGCAATGAAATTTCCGCAATCATATTGTCAGCCTCATTATTCACTCTCCACCACGCAATAGCTCTGCACTTATTCGGCTTCATTTGGTGGCAAACAATAATGGCATGTTTTGGTCTACTTTCGGCAGCAGCAATATGGTCGTGGTTGTACTTCCGTCACAAATCGATCTGGGTATGCTGGTTTTCTCATGCAATATGTGATGTAGCAGTTTTTGGGATAGGATATATCCTAATTTTCGGCTGATTCCAGTGTGAAATTTTCGGGCCGACGGTTTCAATAACGGCCTTCAACTGGATTCGCTTGAAATTGCAGTAGGTGCTTAATTTGAGGGTAGGCGTGTTGAAAGAGTCAGAAGGAGAAAACAGGGTTTCAATAGTGCCGGGCTCGTTGAAGAAGTTGAAGAAATTGGGCTTCGAAGTTGTTGTTGAGACAGGCGCTGGAGGATTTTCCCACAATAGTGATGATGACTACGTCAATGCTGGGTGCACTGTTTCAAGCAATGAGGATGCAATGTCCTGTGATATTGTTGTATCAATTTCAATGCCCGAAATCTCTAATCTAAGGGAGGGTCAGATAGTAATCTGTGTTGCAGATCCATTTAGGAACCCGAATAGGGTGAAGAAATCCGCCGATGCCGGCATTACCCTCATGAGCATGGATATGATTCCTCGGCGCCTATCTAGGGCTCAAGCGATGGATGTCAACTCTAGTCAAGACAACCTCGCCGGTTACAAGGCGGTGTTGCTCGGGGCTTCCCACGTACCCCGTGGCATTCCAATGATGACTACAAGTGCAGGTACCGTTAGGCCTTCGAAATTCGTAATCATGGGTTCTGGCGTCGCCGGTCTGCAAGCAATTGCGACAGCCAAGAGGCTAGGTGCAATTGTTTACGCATCTGATGTAAGGAAATCTGCGGCTGAGCAGATTGAGTCCGTCGGTGGCAGATTCATTGAAGTCGACGGGATGGATGATTTCGAGGACGAGTCCGGTTATGCAAAGCCACTAACCCCCGAGTTTATTCAGAAAGTCAACGATACTGTTTGTGAGGTTGCAAGTGACGCTGATGTTATCGTGACAACCGCCAGGATTTTCGGACGACCTGCGCCTATAACCGTGCCATCGAGTGCTGTTTCAAACTTCAAGCCTGGTTCCGTTGTAGTCGATATGAATGCTGATGTCGGGGGGAACTGCGAATTAACTCAACCTGGAAAGATTATCACAACCGAAAACGGCGTGACCATTATTGGCACAGAAAATCTAGCAGGAGAGCTAGCATCCACTGCAAGCATGCTCTATTCTAACAATATGACTACCTTACTTTCTACAATGGTTCATGATGGCGAGCTGAGGCTCGATTTGGAAGATGCAATTCTTGTCGGTGCACCCGAAGGAGATGATTTTTACGTTGCTGGTATGGGGGGTGTTCTTCTTTGCCACGATGGAGAGATCCATCCAAAGCAAACAAGACTATCTGAGGTGGTTGGCTAATGCTAACAATGACTACCCTTGTAGCCAGCATTACGGTTTTCGTACTTGCAATTTTCCTCGGTTTCGAGCTCATTAGCAAGGTCCCTCCAACCTTGCATACTCCTCTTATGTCTGGTGCAAACGCAATTTCCGGCATTACAATAGTCGGTGCATTGATTCTATCTAATGCTCAATTTAACAATGGTGATCCTGGCACTGCATCTTGGCTGGCATTTATCGCTCTGATAATGGCGACTATCAATGTAGTCGGTGGATTCATGGTCACTAATAAGATGCTAGAAATGATTGCTGGGAAGAAACGCAGAGGTGGCAACTGATGGTCGATCCGGTAATTTGGGACATTGGCTATCTTGTCTCTGCAGCATTGTTCATCCTTGGAATTAAGAGGCTATCCAGCCCTAGGACTGCCCCAGAAGGTAACAGGCTCGGGGCTTTTGGGATGCTGCTTGCCGTTCTTGTTACATTAGTAAAGATGTACACAGAGGGGATAATTGGCTATGAGTTAATTTTCGGTGGATTGGCTATTGGGACACTTATTGGCTATGTTATGGCAACAAGAGTTGAGATGACTGAGATGCCCGAACTTGTTGCACTGTTCAATGGATTCGGCGGGGGGGCCTCGGCTCTTGTCGGTCTTTCTGAGGTTCTCAAGAGGGTCCAGGATTCTAATGTCCCAGATTCGGGGGTGGAGTTGTATGCTACATGGGTTGCAATCGGCCTCTCTGGGATTGTTGGATGGGTAACTCTGACAGGTAGCCTCATGGCAATGGGGAAGCTTAGGGGTGGTTTCTACATCCCATTTACTAAGAAGGACGATAGGGGCAGAAGAAAGTGGGTAAACTTCCCAACATGGGGCCCTCCATGGTTGAATCTCGTCAAAGGTGCAATATTACTAGCAAGTGTTTCCCTAATTGGCCTCACCATCCTAGATCCTCTCAACTATGACTACATATATTCACTAGTATTTCTTTCATGTCTACTGGGTATACTATTTGTGATTCCTATTGGCGGTGCAGACATGCCAGTAGTAGTCAGTTTGCTAAATTCCATGTCTGGGATCGCTGCCGCATTCACAGGATTTGTAATTGGCAACAATGTCCTAATTATAGCTGGCTCAATGGTAGGTGCAGCAGGTCTAATTCTTACATTTATCATGTGTAAGGCAATGAATAGGACACTAACAGCAGTGCTATTCATGTCCTTTGGTGGGGGTGGAAGGGAATCAGTAACTAGGACCAAAGTCGGCAGTGATCCGGAAGAAGTTGCTATGGTTTGCGATGGCATCACAAAATGTGTCATCATCCCAGGATACGGAATGGCTGTAAGCCAGGCACAGCACGCAGTGAAGGAATTTGCTGACCTATTGGAAGATCAGGGCGTCGAGGTATCATATGGCATCCACCCTGTAGCAGGTAGGATGCCCGGCCACATGAATGTACTATTGGCTGAGGCCAGTGTACCGTATGAGCAACTAATTGAGATGGATGAAATCAACTCAGAGCTCCCTGAGACAGATGTCGCACTGGTTATTGGTGCTAATGATACTATCAATCCAGTCGCCAGATCAGGAGAGGGTCCACTCGGAGGAATGCCAATTATTGATGCAGACAAGGCCCGAGTAGTAGTGATAATCAAAAGAAGCCTGTCTGTTGGTTATGCAGGCGTCGATAATGACTTGTTCTTTGAAGACAAGACGATGATGCTATTCGGAGACGGTAAGAAGATGATGAACCAGCTAAATGGTGCTATCAAGGAGTTGTGAGGTTTAGTTCCCCCAACCGTTATTTGACATCGACTCCGAGAACGGTTTGGTGATATCATGCGAGTGAATGCCACGAGGGTCTTCTTCTGTCTAATCATAGTAGTCGCATTATCACTTCCCGCCCTAGGAATGAGCAAGGGTCCAGGGGCAAATAATTCCAATGATGATCTAACTGTAAAGTATGGATGCACTTGCCATAACAATGGGGTTCCATCGGATAGGGCGGTTGTGATGGTCACTGGAGTCCCATTGATGTACGAGCCGACCGTCCAGTATTCGCTGACCATACGTGTTGCCGATTCACTTTCTCTATCCGGGGGCGATGGAAATACACATGCTGGATTCTTGATTTCCTCTGATGCAATTGGAAACTTCTCATGGGACGATGATCAAGAGATTCGCTACGCAGACGGCCGTTTGGATGACGTCTCACATTCTGATCCGAGTCCCGAAGGGGTTTGGACAGTAAAATGGCTGTCACCCGACGAAGACGTCGGTGCAGTGCAGTTCTGGCTTGCAGGAAACTCTGTTGATGGTGCTGGGATTCCAGACGACATGGATTACTGGAACATCTTGTCCTTCTCTATTAACCCGCCTGGGACTATTTCCACCGATGAAAGCAATTCCACTCTGGAGACTAGGACCATATCCGTCGGAACTTACGACTCCCTATTCCTCATCGAGGTTTCCGAGGAGCAGATCGAGCAGGAGAGGCAGGATGCGCTTGCAAAGAAAGTATTCTCAAATGGCAATCTGTTCTACTGGACAAGCCTGACTGCACTGATTATAGGAGCAGTGGTCCAGAAGGAGATACTCGAGAGAAAATATGATGATGGCCCAGAGTTCCTGGCTAGTGAGTTGGCTTACCCCCAGGGTTTCCGAAGAGCCGTGGTATGCGCACTTTCATTCTATTTCGCCGTTAGTTGGGCGAATTCTGATACTCCAATGACCTTCCAAGGAGTAGATTTCACAGATTTCGCAACTGGAACTGCATTCTTCATCAGCGTATGGGCTGCATATGGCGTATACCGAACAATAATTGCATCTAGATCTGAACCCAAAGTGAAGGATGTATTGTGAAACAAGAACAGAACCATTCGTTGGACCATAGAAGATATGTTGTTCATCTCGAAGAACTCAACGCAATAGCCAGAAAGTCTGCGTTTGTATTGTTACTACTTTGCATTTTCTGGTCATTAACTGCTAATCAAGTATTGTCAATATGGTTGGAGATTGTCCCCTTGCCAACCGGTCCGAACAATGAAAATTTGTCTGTTTACGGGCCATTTGACTGGATTCAGATGCGTTGGAGCGTCGTAATCTTACTTTCAATGGTTACAATGCTACCAATGTTATCGGTTTCGACATACAACTTCGCCAAAACTGGCCTATACTCTCGAGAGAGGAGTTGGCTAACAGCGGTACTGCTCATTACTACTACTATAGTACCAATTTCCATAGTAATTATTTGGGTCATAGGCATTCCAACATTATTTGAAATTTCAAGTACTTTCGGCACTCCTGACGGAGTATTTGTCAGATACGATGCTGCTTCGATATTCTCAATTGGTTTGGGAATCACATGGGTATTGGTTGTTTGGTCTGTAACGACAATTGTCCTTTCCTTGTCGAGAGTTTTCGGAATGGTTTCTTCAGGGAAGACTAGATTCAGAAACAGACTTCTAGCAATTTCTTCAGGAGTCATAATTCTAACTCTTCCAGATGAATATGAAGGTCTGAAATTCATAATTGCGATTATGATGGCCTTTTCCGCGGATATGATTTCACAAACTTCTCCTGTTAAGATGCCGTTATGGGATCCCTATGGAAATAGTGACTCAATTACCTAGCAGTTTGGCATTGACTTGAAAGGCGGTGCTACTGGCCATATGGCGTGAGCAAACTAGCATCAGCCCACAATCTAAGGGTAATTACAATAGTCATATTGCTAATCAGCTCCGTAATCGTTACCATCAACTCAACTGAGTTTAACAATGCAGTAACATCTACGGTTGGGGAACAACAACAAGACAATTACGATATGGTGGGCCTCACTAAAGAAGAGAAATGGCCAGTTCTTAGAATCAGTTTCCCTGGAAAGCCATTTCCCAACTCCTTACTGGGGAGTATCTTTGACGGAGATTTGTCGGCCCAGCAGTACATCTCTGAAATGAGTGGTGGGCGGTCTCAACTCGATCCAACCATAGTCGATGGGGTCTGGGAGTCCCAATTTGACGTCTCTCACTGGGGCGAGGATTCGGACTTGGAAAGAGACTCGGGTAGTGATTCTGGAGGTGCCAGGGAACTTGCAACACAAGCAATATTGGGGTTATTACAAGACGAAGATCCCTCTCAATGGGACTTGAATGGCGACTATGTGATCGACCGCATCCTAATCCTACATTCTGGGCAGCCTCAAGAGGAAGGCGGGCCATCTAGCAATATCTGGAGTCATTTTTCACCATTCTTCGATCCAGTTGTAATTGGTGATTACAGATTTGAGCACTACACCATGGCATCAGTTCATGGGGGTCTAGGAGTCACTGTTCATGAGATGCTCCACCAAATGGGTGCAGTTGACCTATATGACGTGCATAGTGAGTCTCCAACGAAGAGTTGGTATGGCCTTGGTGACTGGGATATTATGGCTAGTGGAAATTGGATTGAAGATGGAGACAGACCATCACTCCCGTCTTCTTCCACATTAGACCTAATTGGGGCGGTTAGTCCAACTATCCCCAACCCTCACCTAGATCGGAACTTCACTTTGCTTCCGATATCCCATGGTGGTTCGCCATTGAAGATTGAAATTGCACAGGGAGAGTATATCTGGGTTTCACTAAGATCAGATGTTGGTTTCGACAAAGGGCTGCCAGGCCATGGCATATTGGTCGAACAGCAGGATCTATCATTCGGCGATATCGACTCAAACCTTGTCAATCATGACCCCCTTAAACCATGGGTAAAGATAGTCGAAGCCGATGGAAACGATGCACTTCTAAGGGCTAGGGACTATGGCTCTGCGGGCGATCCTTTCAATGTTGGCGATAGGTTCGGACAAACCGGTTATCAGATTTGGGACAATCGTGGGCGACTGGTTCCTTGGACGATTTCTGTAACATCAATTGAATCAGGATCCGCCACAATTGAATTTGACTTCGTCGGGGACGAAAACACAACTATTTCAATGCCTAGAAATCCACTCGTTTTGCTTCCAAGCGAGAGTGTCTTCGCCGAGGTAATTTCTAATCAGGAATGCCATATTGTTTCAGACTTGGCAGTATCAGGAGCCTCTGGAGAAACTTCAACCCTCGATAGAAATTCCGAGTTGGTACCAATTCTGGAGTTATCCAATTCATCTCCATCTAAGGGAACAATTTCTGGTTACATTGGTTGCCAAGATCGACCAGTGACTACGATTTCACTTGATTGGATAATCGTGAATCACCGAATATCTGATGACTCATTGGATGCAACTATTCCGTGGGATGTCCCATCAACTATCGAAATCTTTCCCGAGACGGAGGGAAATGGCTCTAGAATATATGCAATTTCAGTTGATGGACCAGCAGGGAGAATTGCTAAATCCACAAACTCTGGGATCTTTCTTCCGGGCGATCCAATTGTTTTACTGATAGAACCAGATGGTCTTCTTGAACCTAGGATGATAGCAAGGGGCGAGCTTGTAATTGTAGACTCAAACAACATAGAGCAGCGAATACAAATTGTCCTTAATGCAGAGGGGGAGCTACCGTTTGGGCCTCTAAATTGGCTCGCAGTACCTTCTAATGCGATCTCAACTGTTCTGGTACTCTTGGCCCTGTCGATAGCTACGGGTAAACGTAAAGACTACCCTGAACAATGAATTTCTTGGAAAAGTCTCTAAGCCACCAATCTAGATTCACTAGATCCTTTTTGGGTTACTCCATCGAGAGTCAGAAGGTGGCCGTGAGATTTGTAAATACCTCCATTTTCCACTATCGTATACGGGATATATCCAGTGCTTGTTAACACCTGAAGCAAGCCTAGACGAAAGGCATGCGTCTGCCCAGTTGGCGGGCCCTTCCCTGGAAGGATCGACCACCAACCATGGAGCATGCCCCTCGCTAATTTCTCCCGAATAGCATCTCCATGATGTTCCGTATTTGAATCCGGATCTGGTATTCAATCCTCTCTTCCACAAATCAATTTGTATGCTACCTGAAACAGATATGAATCCTGTATTTTCATCTTTATTATGGCTGTGGATTATCTCAGCTTCTGTTGTATCCAACTGACGACCCCCAAGCAGGGGAATACCGATAGCCTCAGTCGGCCAATTGGATCCATCATTGATAAAAATCCCATTCCTGCCTAGGCTTTCTGACGTTCTCTCAGAAATTAGTCCAAGTTCTTGATTAGTTGGTTGGCTCATTTCGCCATTAGGTTCGGCTTCACTGAGCCTATATGTGACTACTGACTGCTCCTCGTCAATTATTAGTACCTCTGGCAACCTACCCTTTTTCGTCACTTCCACGGACCATTGGAGTAAATACTCAAAGCCGCTCTTTGGATTCAGCAATTCGTCATGTATGGGGTCCTTCGACTCAAACCAAAGTATCTCGGAATCGGGGTCGTCCCTACTGGGATGTTTGTCGGAATCCCATCTCATGGCCCAGGAACCCGAATCTTCAAGCCCCAATTTCTCAAAGTTTTCGGCAAGAACGACCTTGTTTCCCGGTACTCTAAGGGACTCTAGAACTGTTGATTCGAGGAGGATGTTGGGGTTAGTTCTAATACGTTCAGAAAGCCAGTTTGCGAAAGTTTCCTGATTGGAAATATCATCAAATGAAACACCCCTATGTTCTCTGCAAAAAATAATTTCGGAATCGCTGAGAAGAATCCCCGGACCCTCTGTTAGAATTCCAATTGCAGACTTCTCCCAAAGCCTGCTAAAGGCCTGACCATCGTAAAACCGTCTTTGGTCCCCGGACTCCATGATCTATTGCAAGACGCTAACAAATTAGACGCTATCCCCAAATATCATTCGTCGAACCCTCCTCCGGGAAATATGAGCGATGACCCGGTTGTCCTCAGAGAGGAAAGTCTGATGAGGCTGCAGAACCTTCTGTCATCGATAGATGGCGCAAAGGTCACTCTCATTGGGGATACCATGCTTGATAGGTATCACCATGGCTTCGCTAATAATCTAAATTCTACTGCACCGGTTCCTGTGCTGAAGATTATCCGCTCAGAAGAATCACCAGGTGCTTCTGCTCACATTGCCATCGGATTAACATCATTCGGAATGGATGTTTCATTTCACACTGCAATCGGAAATGACGATGCGGGGAGATCTATCAGATCAAGTTTGAAGGATGAGGAAATCAACCTTGACAATATTGAGGAAATACCGAACTGGAAGACATTGACTAAGATTAGATTCTTCGGTAGTAGGGAAAGCCTCCTTGATAAGGAACAGATATTACTCCAAGCAGACATAGGCCCCAACGAACCGGTTTTCCAAGAAATTTCTAGCTCTCTCACTGAATCAGCGCAATCGAATATTCCCACTAGCTGTGCGTTAGTCATCTCAGATTATGACAAGGGGGTAGTCACATTAGATGGTGCTCAATCTTTGATTTCTTCAGCAAATGATTTGGGAATCCCTGTTATTGTAGATCCAAAATTGACTGGTCTGGAAAAGAGTAGGGGTGCAACGATTGTAATATTCGAGAAAAGGGGAATGTCTCTTTTATCTAGAAGAATTGGGCTGGATGATGATGATGCTGCAAAGCAACTATTGGATGATTACTCATGGGACGGGATTCTAGTATTGGGTGGAATTAATGGTGTCGATCTTCACCAAAGAGAGGGGGACAGGATACACATGCCATGCAATGCTCCAACCGCCGAACAACAGATTGGTATGCATGATGCAGCTGCTACCTCATTAGCTGCAGCATTGGGTTCGGGGCTTTCTCTTTATGATGCTGCATTGTTAGCTTCGGCGGCATGCGAATGTGTTTTATCTGCAAGCACTCAACAAGACTACGTCGATCGGGCAACTCTGGGACTATGGTTAGATGAGTTACTTTGGCAAATGAGAATTTCTGATAGGTAGACAAAAGCCCACGGCATTGAATAGTATTGCGTCAGCACGCATAATGTGTTCACAGGATCATCTCCTAGGAATTGGATGCCCATTTTCTCTGCAATCTTGTTAGTAACTATCTCGCAATCAACTTCTTTTGCGCAGATTGGAGAAGCTGATTACCCCACTGAAATTATTCTCGAAATCACTGATGGTACAGAGATATCAGATTTCACAATTTTTTCTGGATCAATACATAATGAGGAGCTACCGAGTTCTACCACATGGGAACTTCTCGATACGTCCGGAACTAGGCACTACGTTGATTTCACGAGTGATTTAGAAATGGGGTCGGGACATGGAAATTGGAGCATGTGGAATTTTGAGATAGAAATTGACCCTCAAGCTATTGGCCCTTGTTCATGTACAATTATTGTTTCAGTCGTAAGTGAAAATGGGGATGTTCATAAATTGTTGAAGTCAATCTTCATTTCTCCTGGAGCAATTTCTGATTTCCAGTTTGCTCCTACTTTGCACATTTACGCAGATCTATCCAATACTTGGTCCAGTGAGGTTCACAAAGTAAATGCAATCTCTAGTAGTATAGACACTGTAGATTCTGAAATTTCATTCATTATCGGCGAATCAACAAATGTGAAGTGTTCTAATTCAATAATTCATATTCCCGACGAAGCAGAACATATTAATCAGTCAATGATTACATATTCGGAAGGTGAAATATATTTCGAAATTGACATTCTCAATCTCAGTGATGGATGGTATGACATATTGATTTTCGCGAATAATCCCTCAAATCAAGAGTTTTCTTACGACTGCACTAGTATCAGAGTAGACAATGTCGCACCAGAGGCATTTATTGAAGGTCCTAGATCAATTACTGAAGGTACGGATGTAGTATTGCTGGACGCATCTTCAACCATTGATGAAGTCTGGGGAATCCAAGGACTAACATACATTTGGTCAGTATAT
>Ga0066836_10001539_pt1 | contig 12111 bp, 13 predicted proteins | sample ETNtaG_18_FD_71568 | JGI IMG/M metagenome (GOLD analysis project Ga0066836, IMG submission 71568) | Marine microbial and viral communities from oxygen minimum zone, Eastern Pacific Ocean - ETNP201302SV91 | ecosystem: Environmental > Aquatic > Marine > Oceanic | place: Pacific Ocean: Eastern...
AATTTATAATATAAAAGACTATGTTGTTTATCCAAAACATGGTGTAGGAAGAATAGTTTCTGTTGAAAAAGCCAAAATAGGTAGCATTGATATAACTTTTTATAAAGTATTAATCGAGAAAGAAAAATTAACCTTAAGTATACCTATAAATCAACAATCTCACCTAAGACACGTTTCAAGTATTAATCAAATTAATAAAGCAATTAATATTTTAAAAAGTAAACCAAAAATAAAAAGAACAATGTGGAGTAGAAGAGCTCAAGAATATGAACAAAAAATTAATTCAGGTAAATTATATCAACTTGCAGAAGTGGTAAAAGATTTAAATAAAAAAAATGATATAGCTGTTGAGCAGTCATATAGCGAAAGACAACTATTTGAAAAAGCTTACGAAAGATTGAAGTCTGAATTTGAAGTAGTTTTGGGAGAAAAAGCGAAAATTAAAATGGATAAAGCTTTAAAGCGTAACGAAATTATTCCTCAAATAGAAACTTCATCATAAAAAAAACGCCCTTCTTAATTAAAAGAAGGGCGCGATTCTTTAAAAAAGTTTTATAAACTTATCTTCTTTTTTTTCTTCTTTTAGCTTTTTTCTTTTTGCCTTTTTTCTTTTTTCTACGTTTAGCCATTTTCAGCTCCCATTTTTTATAATATAGCAAATCAATTAAGTGATTCGCTTGTTAATTTGAGTTTTATGGTTTTTTTAAGTTATGTCAAACACAAACTATGTTGACAACATTTGTAAAAAATAAATTTAAAAAAATATAATTTTATTATTTTTTTATTACTAAAAAACAAGTAATAGCAATGTTTTTTAACGATTATGTTAGATTGAATAAGATTAAAATTATTAGTTATTGTAAAATTTTTCTAAATTATTTTTATATTTTCCAATTACTTTGTTTCTTTTTACTTTCATTGTGGGAGTCAATAAACCATTTTCAATTGTAAAATTTTCATCGATTAAATAAAAATTTTTGATTCTTTCTATTGTGGTTAATTTGTCATTAATGTGTTTGATTTCTGCGCTGATTTTATCTTTGTTGCCTTTAAAATCTTTGCTAGGAACCACTAATGCTATTAAATAATTTTTACCGTCACCATATATCATGCATTGATCTATTGCTGGAGAATTTGAAAGTAAATTTTCTATTTTTGCTGGAGAAATATTGTCTCCACCAGCACTAACTATTATATCTTTTTTTCTATCAGTAATTTTAAGGTAACCGTCTATAGGGTCAATTTCGCCAATATCACCTGTATGTAGCCAACCATCTCTGATAGTTTTTTTTGTATCCTCTTCTCTATTCCAATACCCCAACATCACGTTTTCTCCTTTAACTAAAATTTCACCATCGTCAGCTATTTTAACTTGGTTTCCTTCAAAAGGAGGGCCGACTGTTTCTACTCTAATTTTATTTATTGGGTTGCAACTTACTACTGGAGAAGTTTCGGTTAAACCATACCCCTGCAAAGTTGGTAAGCCTATAGCATTTAAAAATTCACCAATCTCTTTATCAAGAGCTCCCCCTCCAGAAACAAAAGCTTTTAAATTCCCTCCAAATTGTTTTTTAATTTTTTTTCTAACTAAAACGTTTAAAATAATATTAAGTAGTTTTTCAAAAATATTCATTTTCTTTTTTAATAAATCTTTTTTCCCTAGTTTAATTGTGCTTGTGATTAATAAGCGTTTAAGACCTGTGGTGTTTTTAATATTAAGATTTATTTTGTTATAAAGATTTTGATAAAAACGAGGAACGGCTGTCATAATTGTTGGTCGCGCTTTTGAAATATTTTCTAAAAGTTTCTCTATTTTTTCTGCATAAAATACTTTTGCACCAACTAATATTTGAGCAAATTGAACTGTGTGTTCATAAGAATGAGATAGCGGAAGCCAAGTCAAAAAAACTGGTTTCTTGGTAATTAAAGGTTTTAAAATTTCACTAGCTCCTTCTAAATTATTTAAAATTCCACCATGACTTAAAATAACACCCTTTGGATTGCCCCCAGTACCCGAAGTATAAATTATACAGGCGGGTGAATTTCTTTTCAGATTTGTTTTTTTTACTTTCTCTTCTTCTGTTAAATTACTTTTAGTTATAGATTTAAAATCTAAATATTTTGTTTGATAATTTACTCCTGCAACATTATCAAAAGTAATAATTTTTTTTATAAAATCCTCTGCCTGAATAATTTTTTCTAATTTTTTGTGAATAGCGTTATTAGAAACAATGACAACTGAAGGTTTGCAGTCTTCGATTAAATATTTGTAATCTTCTTCTGTGTATGTGATGTATGACGGGACAGTTATTGCATTTGATAACATAATAGCTAAATCTGCTATTAACCATTCTGGTCTATTTTCAGAAACTAAAAGGACCCTATCTCCATCTTTCACATTTTTTTTTAAAATGTTTGCAAGTTTAAGAACATTAGAAACTGTCTCTGACCACGTATACCTTTTTCTGTTTACGGTATTAAGCCATTCTAAAAAAATACTTTCTGGTTCCTGTTTTTCAGCTTGGTGAAAAAACAAATCAGTTAAACTATTAAATTCTTTTAAATTCATTTAAATTTGGTGGGCAAAGAGAGACTCGAACTCTCACAGCATTGCTGCCATAGGATTTTGAGTCCTACGCGTCTACCAGTTCCGCCATTCGCCCATTCGTCCCTCTTGTTATTTAATAATTATATTATGTTTTGAATCAATTTAAGACGCAACAAAAAAAAGTTTTAATATTATTTGATTAATTGCTCTATTATTCCTCTGGCTAGCTTATAATCTAACCTTCTTCTTCGATTACCAGATTTGTTATTTCCTTTAAATGGAGACAAAATTAAATCTTTAGTTTTAATTCTAATTCTTTTTAACCTTTTATTAGATTCTTGAATTAGTTTTGATATTTTTTTTTCACTTACATTTGGAATTTTTATATAAGTTAGCAATCTACTTGAAACTTTAATATTGCTCCTTGAATAATAAAATCCATTAGTTTTTTCAAAACGGATGAAATCTCCTTTTTGCACACCATCAACTGCTTTTAAAGCTAAATTACCCTTAGGATCGTTAAAGTAAATTTTGTGATTATTTTTTGGTTTAATTCTACTTTTTTCAAGATCTCCAAGCTTACAAATAAATTTATTATCAATATAAACTTTAGCTTTTGTATTGCCTTCTAAAAATTGATTATCAAAACAAGCTACAACAACAGGATTTTCGGTTGTTGCAAAAGGATTTTTAATAATCACAGACAACAAGACAAGATGATTTTTTGGAAAACTTGAATTTATAAAAGTTTCTGGAATAATTGCAATTGTATACCTTGTTGACTTAAAACATTTTTGTAATGCTAAGCGGTATAAATCAATACTGTCTGAGTAATAATCTTTTACATCTTTAAACACTCTTTTTCTTTTTGCACTATATTTGGCTAAATAGGGTGGGTTTGTACAAATAATTGTATTCTTGTGAACAGGAATTTTTTTTAAACTATCGTTTTTTTTCCACCTTTTTTTATCGATGTCATAGCCAATAATTTTTTTTTTATATTTTTTCTTAAGAAAAAAAATAATATCTCCATCTCCCGCAAACGGATCTAGAATTTTATCAATTTTTTTTGTTTTTTTTTCAAAGAAATTTCTAACAGGATTAGTAAACCAAGAAGAATGTTTGGTATTGAACTGACCTTTCTTAGCACGATTTTTATCAATAATAGCGTATTTATTTTTATCTTTAGAAATCAACATATTTAATAAATAATTATTAACACATAATATTTTGAAATCGTTTAAGAAAAAACAAAAAAAATGGCGATCCCGGCGGGAATCGAACCTGCAACTGCTCCTTAGGAGGGAGCCGTTATATCCATTTAACTACGGGACCTTATATATTAAAAAAAGAATTTTAATATGACCGTATATTTTTTCAAACGGTTTTTCTAACTAGATATACAAATACCAAAGAAGTAACAAACATTATTAAACTATAAGTGGCAGCAGGTATAACGTACATGCCTCCACCAAAAATTGAAGTCCCTACAAATATGGCAAGCGTTCCATTTTGTAAACCACATTCAATGGTAATACATTTTTTTTGCTTTGTTCCAGAAGCAAGAGATTGAGCAACATAATATGCAACAATCATCATAACAGCATTAAGTGCTAAAGTAATAAGACCCGCTTGCGCAAAATAAGAAATAACATTTTCTCTTTCAGCAGCAATCGCGCCTAATAAAACTAATACAAAAAGTATAATAGATAATTTTTTTGCTATTGGTTCAAATTTTAATGCAACATTTGATGCAAGTTTTCTAAATATCATTCCAAGAATAACAGGAACCGTTACAATCAAAAACATGCTGATAGCCATACTAAATAAAGAAATATTTAAATTTAAATCGGGATATTCAAGCAAAGTCAATGAAGTTAAAATAATAAAAGGAACAGTTATAACGCTTAACAAACTTATAATTGCGGTAAGCGAAATTGAAAGAGCAACATCACCTCTCGCAAATGAAGTAAGTATATTGGAAGTAACTCCACCTGGTGCGGCTGCAATAATCATAACTCCAATAGCTAGCTCGGGAGCAATGGGCCAGATTTTTACAAGTATGAATGCGATGATCGGAAGTAAAATAATTTGTGACACCGCTCCTACGAAAAAATCACGCGGTTGCTTTATTACTCTTAAAAAATCACTACCAGTTAATCCTAAACCTAACACAAACATTATAAATGCTAGCGCTAGAGGTAAAATTACGTCAGTTACTATATTCATATAAACTACTATAAAGACTTTATTTGAAAAAGAAAATTAATTTTTATATAAGAAATACCGCTATTTTATTTCATCTCCAACAAAAATTTTTCCTCCATTAAGTATTTCACATCTTATTCCAGCTTTTCGTAAAAGTTCTTTAACAAAATTTTTTTGATTTAAAGAATTTTCTAAATATTTGCAGGGTCTGCATAAATCGTGAGCTTTAACTTTTACTTTACCAATAAAAAATTCTTTCCCTACTAATTCATTTAGCTTTATACCTTTGGTAATAATATTTCTTCTGAAATCTTTAGGCAAAATAGACGTTTTAGATATCTCATTGTAATAGTTTATATTTTCAATTTCTATAAGAGTAATCTGAGATTTTTTTTCATTATTTTCTTTAAAATGTCTATCATTTAGCAACCCCTTGCCCGCGATTGATTCAACGCTATCTACATTCTTTGTTATTCCTCCAGAATTTTCTGAAATTGAAATTTCAATTACTTTTGACATCTATTTAAATTTAAAAAATAATATATAATGAATTTCACAAAATAAAAATGATTAAAAAATTATACGACAAATGTGTTACTTGGGCTGGATATAAATATGCTAAGCTAATTTTAGCGGTTGAGGCATTTATAGAAAGCTCTTTTTTTCCAATACCACCTGATGTCATGATTATTCCAATGGTGGTGGCAAAGAGAAACGAATTTATCAAAATAGCTTTGATAGCTACAATTTTTTCTGTTTTGGGTGCTTTGTTTGGCTATTATATTGGTTATTCCTTAAATGAATTTGCAGTAAAAATTTTCGAATTCTATGGTTATGAATATTCCGAATCCTTTAAAGAAAAATTTTCATCAGGAGGAGGTTTTAAAGCGTGGTTGGGTATATTGTTCACAGCAGGTTTTACACCTTTGCCTTTTAAACTTTTAACTATTTCTAGCGGTATTATTCACTTTAATTTAATAACATTCATTTTTATTTGTATTTTTACAAGAGGCTTGAGATTTTTTTTAGTCGCTTATTTAACTTATAAGTTTGGGCAAAAGATAGGACCTTTTTTAGATAAACAAGGAACAAAATGGAGTATTATCATTTCCTTAATAATTATTTTGATAGCAGGTACAATTTACTTTTTATTTTTAAAATAAAAAATGACTATAAAAATAAATAAAAAATTTCTTTCAATTATTTTAATATTTGTTTCTTTAGTTTTAATTATTGCTTTTCTAATTGAACACAAATTAGGTCACCAGCCTTGTAAATTGTGTCTCTATGAACGCATTCCATATTTTCTTTCGATTCTGCTAATAATTAAAATGCTTTTTATTAAACAATATGAAAAAATAACTTTATTAATAATATCTCTGGTATTTGTTGGTAGTACTATTTTAGCGTTTTATCATTTTGGTATTGAACAAGGTTTTTTCAGCGAATCTTTTGTATGTAAAGCAGAAAATATTTCTGAAACTTTATCGAAAGAGGAACTTTTGGAACAACTAAAACAAAATACTATAAGTTGTAAAGATGCTAGTTTTAAAATTTTAGGTTTATCTCTTGCCGCTATTAATACAATTTTCTCTCTGGCTTTGAGTTTTGTATTTATTAAATTATTTTTGGGTTATAAAAAAATATAAATTTATTAAGGCAGCAATTCCACATCCCAATACAGGTAGTCCATCCAACTTTCATGTAAAAAGTTAGGAGGAAAATTTCTTCCGTTTTGGTGTAAATCATCTACCGTTGGTCTGAAAGGTTTTCTACGTAATTTTACATCAGAAAGTGCATAAAGTTTTCCACCTTTTTTAACATTACAAGTTGAGCAAGCTGTGACAACATTTTCCCAATTAGTAAGACCACCTTTTGATTTTGCCAACAAATGATCAAAGGTTAAATCTTTATTAGCTCCACAATATTGACAAGCAAACTTATCTCTTAAAAATACATTGAATCTTGTAAAACTTGGTTGTTCAGATGGTTTTATAAAATTTTTTAAAGCTATAACGCTCGGTAAAGTCATTTCAAATGAAGGACTTCTTATTTTTTTTTTGTAATTAGATACAATGCTAACTCTTTCAAGAAAAACAGATTTAACTGCATCCTGCCAACACCAGAGTGATAATGGATAATAACTTAAAGGTCTAAAATCAGCATTCAACACTAACGCTGGACATTTCTCCAATGGCACTTGTTCTGAAGATGATATAATCATAAGAATAAGTTAGCGGATTAAAATAACTTTTGCAAGAAGTAGTTTGCTAAAAAAATGTTTTAATTACAAAAGATTTTTTTTTAAAAATCCCAAACCAAGACTAGAACCTTCAACAGGAATTCTGTGTTCACAATTCTTAAACATTTTAGTTTTAGCATTAATGCCACAATTTTTTAAATATTCTTTTGCTTCTAATAAATGTGTTGCTGGGACAATAGTATCATTTTCTCCATGCATCAAAAATATTTTTGGTTTAGAATTAATATTACCTAATAAATGTTTTTGATTAATTATTTTTCCAGAGTATCCAATTAAACAACCCATTTGTTTTTTCCTTTTTAATCCTACTTGAATACTCATCATGCAGCCTTGGCTAAAACCCACTAAAGCTATTTTTTTTGATTCTAATTGAAAATTATCAGCTACTTGATCTAAAAATGTATTTAATTTTTTTTCGGCTATTAAAGATTTCTCAAGAATTATTTCTTCTTTATCTGATGCCAAATCAAACCATTGAAAACCTTGTGGATTAATAGCGCAAACTTCTGGCGCATTAGGACTTAAGAAAATAGCGTCAGGCAAAAAACGTTGCCAATTAATTGCAAGAGTGCTTATGTCTTTTCCATCTCCGCCGTAACCATGGCACAATATTATAGCCTGGTGAGGTTTGTTTTTTGATAAAGGAAGCGTTGAAGTAGTTTCAAGAATATAACTAGTCATACTTTGATAGCCATTTTAAAAATTTTTTATCTTGAAAGTTAACCTCACCAATAATTCGAGCAATTTCTTCACCCTTTTTGTTAATTAAAATTGTAGTTGGAACTCCTCTTAACTTAAATTCTTTTACAAAATTTAAATCACGATCAAAAAAAATTTCTAATTCTTTAATATTTAAATCATCAAAAAATTTTTTTGTTTTGATTGTGTTCGGTTGTTCCATATTTACTGCAAAAACTTGTAAATTTTTAAAACTTGTGTCTTGCTGAAGTGTATCCAGTGAGGGCATTTCATTTTTACAAGGCGTACACCACGTTGCCCAAAAATTGATAATCACAATTTTTCCACGATAGTCTTTTAAGTGAATTTTATTACCAGAAAAATCTTCAAATATTATAGGAGAAATTGGTTTTGGTTTTTCATTTATAGCCATATTATTAAGTGGAACATCTTCGTTTGTTTGTGCTATTGATGAAAAAATACTAAAACAAAAGAAAAAAATTAAAAATTTAATAATTTTTTGGTTTGTGAGCATTAAACTAGGAACTTAACACATGAAAAATAAAAATAAAGCTGTTTGGGGCACAAGATTCAATGTTGCTACATCAAAAATTTTTGAAAATATTGGTGCATCTATTGATATTGATAAAAGATTATACCAGGAGGATATTATAGGTTCAATTGTTCATACCCAAATGCTTGTTAAACAAAAAATTGTTAACAAAAAAATAGGTAACAAAATAATTAAAGGACTAGAAAAAATTAGAAATGAAATTAAAAAAAATAAATTTAAATTTAATAAAAAGTATGAAGATATTCATTTAAATATAGAAAAAAGACTTTTTGCAATTATTGGAAATGATGCAGGTTATTTACATATAGCAAGATCACGGAATGATCAGGTAATTACTGATTTTAAATTATGGATAAAAAAATCATCTGAAGAAATTGTAAAAAATTTAAATAATTTAATTAAAAATTTTTTAAAAAAATCAGAAAGCAATATACATACAATTATGCCAGGATTTACTCATTTAAAAAATGCTCAACCTATTTCCTTTGCTCATTACTTGTTAGCTTATGTTGAAATGTTTAAAAGAGATAAAAAAAGATTTATTAGTAATATTGAATATATTGACGAATGCCCCCTGGGAGTTGGAGCGCTAGCAGGAACTTCTTACAAGATAGACAGAAATTTTACATCTAAAAAATTAGGTTTTAAAAAACCAACAAATAATTCTATAGATTCTGTTTCTGATAGAGACTTTGCTTTAGATTTTTTATCCTCAGCATCAATTTGCGCAATGCATATTTCAAGATTTGCTGAAGAATTAATTATTTGGAATTCTGATATATTCAAACTCATTCAGCTTGATGATAAAATGTTGACCGGTTCTTCAATTATGCCGCAAAAGAAAAATCCAGACCCAGCTGAATTGATTAGAGGAAGGGCTGGAAAAAACTTTGGATCATTACAGGCAATGTTAACAACTATGAAAGGTTTACCTTTGTCATACTTTAAAGACATGCAAGAAGATAAAGATTTAGTGTTTCAAAGTCATGATACGCTTTTAGAATCAATTATCATAACAAATGAACTTGTAAAAAGTTTACAGCCTAACAGAAAAAGAATGCTTGCTTTATCTAATGAAGGATATACTACTGCCACGGACTTCGCAGATTTCCTTGTTCAAAATAATAATTTATCATTTAGAGAAGCATACAAAATTTCTGCCAAACTAGTAAATTATGCAGAAAAAAATAAAAAAAAATTAGACCAACTTAACTTTAATGAAATAAACAAGATTCAGAAAAATTTAAACAAAAAGGTAATGAGCGTATTTAATGTAAGAAATTCTGTAAATTTGAAAACATCTTACGGAGGAACTTCTACAAAAAACATAAAAAAAATGATATCTAGATTGAAAAAGGAATTTAAATAATGCAAAAAAAAATTTTAATTATTGCAATATGTTTGCTCTGCTTTTCATGTGGAGTAAAAGGCGATCCTGAGTATAAATCTCAGATTAATTACAATAAAGCTTTACATTTAGTATAAATAAAATGAATTATATCAGGCTTAGGAAAAATAACCTCTGTGTTGAAAATTTATCAACGCAAAAACTTGCCAAAAAATATAGAACTCCATTTTATTGTTATTCACTTGCGCAATTAAAAAATAATTATAATTCCATGCGTGATGCATTTAAAAGTGTCAAACCAATAATATGTTTTTCGTTAAAATCAAATTCAAATGTTGCTCTATTAAAAGAGTTAAAAAAAATGGGTTCAGGTGCTGATGTTGTGTCTATAGGTGAACTGCTAAAAGCATCAAGGGCTGGAATTAGTGCTAAAAAAATTGTTTTTTCTGGAATTGGAAAAACTGAAGAAGAAATTAGGATAGCCATAAAAAAAGGAGTACTTTTAATTAACGTTGAATCAGAAAGTGAAGCCAAACTAATTAACAAAATATCAAAAAAAATGTCTAAAAAAACTTCTATTGGAATTAGATTAAATCCCAATGTTACGGGAAAAACACATCAAAAAATCTCTACAGGAGGAAAAGATGATAAATTTGGTTTAGTTTACAGCGATTTTATAAATTTGCTTAATAAAATAAAAAAAATGGAAAATTTACAACTAGATGGACTAAGCGTTCATATAGGTAGCCAAATAACAAATATTAAACCATTTAAAAAAGTTCTATCTGTAATAAGTAAAATAATTAAAAAAACTAAAATAAATTTTAAATTTATTGACCTTGGTGGTGGTATGGGAATTTCGTATTCTAGAAACGAAAAACCATTCGATTTGAAGCAATATGCTAAATTGGTAAATAAATTCTCAAAAGGCAAAAATTCGAAAATCATTTTTGAACCTGGTAGATTTATTGTTGGCAACACAGCTATTTTAATTACAAAAATTATTTACATAAAAAAGAGCAATAGAAAAAATTTCATTATTTTAGATGCAGGTATGAATAATTTTATGAGACCAGCCTTATATAATGCTCACCATCATATTTTCCCCCTTGAAAGAAAAGGCAAATTTATTAAGGGAAATATAAGATTTGTTGGTCCAATCTGTGAAAGCTCGGATGAATTTTCGAATCAAAAAACTTTTTCGCATATTAAAGAAGGTGACTACGTAGGTTTAGCTAATGTAGGAGCCTACGGAATGACTTTGTCTTCAAATTATAATACTAGACCAACTATTGCTGAAATTCTGGTTTCAGGTTCAAAACACAAAATAATTAGAAAAAGACAGAGTTTAGAAGATTTAGTTAAAAATTAATTCAACAACTAATATAATGCTAATTTTAAGATCATTACTATTTAATTTTTTTATTTATACAGGAATTATTCTTGTTTTTTTAATTGCATTGCCGTCACTATTTTTACCACCAAAAATTACTCTACTGTTTGGGAAATTTTTAGGTCACTATGTAATTTTTATCGTTAGAATTTTTTTAAACACAAGGGTGGAATTTAAAGGAATAGAAAATATACCCAAAAGTGAAAAATATTTTGTTGCCTCTGCTCACCAATCTATGTTTGAAACTTTTGCATTGCAAAGTGTTCTGGATTATCCCGTTTTTATTCTAAAAAAAGAACTTCTGAAAATCCCTTTGTTTGGGCTTTATTTAAAAAAAATTAAATCCATTGAAATAGTAAGAGGGACAACTACAAAAGATAATCTTAATTTTTTTGATAAAGTGGCAAATATTATTAAAAATGAAAAAAGACCTCTTTTAATATTTCCCCAAGGAACAAGAGTAAAATTTGATGATAGAGTCCCTTTTAAAAAGGGGGCTGGGAGAATATATGAAGCTTTAAATATTTGCTGTGTTCCTGTTGCATTAAATTCAGGTAAAGTTTGGCCAAAACAAGGAATAACTAAATACCCAGGAAAAATAACAGTATCCTTTTTAAAACCCATAAAACCTGGATTAAATCGAGATGAATTTATTAGAAATTTAGAAATGCAAATTTACGATGAAATTAAAAATATTTCTTAATTTTGCTTTCTTCCAAAATCAGGTTTACCAATATCCTGTCCAGCTTCTATAATTTCTTTTCTAATTTTTTTAGTTTTTCTAAAAATTTTCTCTAATTTTTTTTCATTTTTACTTTTAATTGCCTTTTTTAAATCTATTAGATTTTCTATAAATTTATCAATTATTTTTGCAGTATTTTCTTTATTTTCAACAAAAATATCTCTCCACATAATAGGGTTAGATGCTGCGATTCTTGTAAAATCTCTTAGTCCTCCTGCACTGTACTTTACAATATTACGATCTTTTTTCTTTTTTATTTTAAGAGTAGTATTCACAATATTGTAGGCTATCAAGTGTGGCATATGACTTGTGATCGATAAAATATAATCATGTTTTTTTGCATCCATTACATCAACT
>Ga0066836_10001544_pt1 | contig 12082 bp, 7 predicted proteins | sample ETNtaG_18_FD_71568 | JGI IMG/M metagenome (GOLD analysis project Ga0066836, IMG submission 71568) | Marine microbial and viral communities from oxygen minimum zone, Eastern Pacific Ocean - ETNP201302SV91 | ecosystem: Environmental > Aquatic > Marine > Oceanic | place: Pacific Ocean: Eastern...
TTTCCTTGTTTGGTTTTTAGTTTTTGTGTTGTTTGTTGGGGTTTTGTATCTTTCTCGGCTTTTTAAAGTATATATTATGAAAAGAACATATCAACCAAGTAGGCGTAAACGCAAAAACAAACATGGTTTCCGCTCAAGAATGAAAACCGTTGGTGGTCGGGCCGTTTTGCGCAGAAGAAGAAAAAAGGGTCGCAAGGTCCTATCTGCGTAGGTATTTCATCACCAGAAACAGATTTTTGCAACTACCCCACCCTTTCTCAATATTTAAATGCGGCCAAACCTCTGTTTTTTTTGGTGTAACCCAAAATAAACAGCCCTAAACGCCGTTATGGATAGAAACACCCTTACTGCCCTGTTGTTAATAACCTTGGTTTTGGTTTTAACCCCATATTATATGGAGATTGTCTCACCACCACCACAGCCAGAATATGAGAACACAGATGGGGGGACCAATGATGTTTCTAATGACGAGGTCCAAAAAGATGACAACCAAATAATTAACAAACCACTTTCTGTAATTAATCTTAGTGCGCCCACCCCAACAGAAGACAAGACAATTATTATAGAATCTGACCTGTATATAGCCAAACTTAGTTCTGCCAACGGCGGATCTATTGTGTCTTACAAAATTAAGAAGCACCTCTCCCCCGACAGCGCCTATGTTGATCTTGCGACAGTAGAAAACAGAGACAACCTGTTAATAAGTTTTCGAGGCGCAGATGGTGAAATGGTTAACGCCCGAGAAGGCTGGGTCCAGAGCGCGGCCACTGACAGCGTTTATTTAATTGACCCAAAAACCATAACCTACACAAATATGCTTGGTCAAAAACCAATTACAAAATCAATTACGTTCTACCCAGAGGACTTTATAGTGGACATCGATATAGATATCTCAAGCGTGTCAAAAGATATACTTGGCAATGGTTTTTTGTTCAGCTGGTTTGGGGGGCTGCCAACAACAGAAAAAGACACCACCACTGAAAAAACGTATTTTGGAGCATATCTATACCAAGGCGGAGAATTGTTGGATGTTAAGGCTGGCTCAGGAGAGGCTTTTAATAACGAGTACAAAGGACAAACCACTTGGGCCGCGATAAGAACTAAATATTTTGTTGCGGCCCTATTAGACAATGGCAACAACCAGGTCATGGGATCAACGATTTCAGCAACAAACAAAGGAAAGGAGTTGTATAACATCGGAATAGAGTTACCATCAGACCAAAAAGTTGCTGTTTCACTTTATTTGGGACCCCTAGAATATGACCGGATCAAAAATCTAAACGCAAACCTAGAGTCTATAATGAATTTTGGCTGGACAATAATCAGGCCAATTTCAAAAGGTGTTTTGTGGACACTAAAATCAATGCATGGCTATATTCCCAACTACGGAGTCATCTTGATTATTTTTTCAATATTGGTAAAACTGATTGTATATCCGCTTACAAAAAAAAGTTACCAATCTACACAAGCAATGCAGGGAATACAGCCAGAGATTAACAACTTAAGAGAAAAATACAAAAACAACCCAACAAAGCTTAACCAAGCAACGATGGAGCTATATAAGAAAAAAGGTGTTAATCCCCTGGGTAGTTGTCTTCCCATGTTATTACAGATGCCACTTTTAATAGCCCTGTTCACAGTGTTTAGATCAACAATAGAATTGCGCGGTGAGCCGTTCGTGTTTTGGATAAAAGATCTTTCAGCGCCTGATATAATATTTAATCTACCATTTAAGGTTCCAATTTATGGAGACTATGTTTGTGCGCTACCAATAATAATGGCACTATCAATGTATGCTCAACAAAAAATGATGACAGTTGGGGGGCCACAACAGGAACAACAAAAAATGATGCAATATTTCATGATGGGCTTTTTCTTTTTATTGTTTAACAGTTTTCCATCTGGTTTAAATTTATATTATACTTTGTTTAATGTATTAACAATAGCACAACAAAAACTAACAGGCACTGGACCGGCGGGAGCACAGCCAGGAACGTAGCATAAGATTTTGTTTTTATTGTTTTAGGAGAGCAAAGCAAGATGAAAAATATCTTTGTCGGAGGTCTATCAATTATTGTGTTAAAAACCCGCGGCGTCGCGGTAATTCCTGTGTTGGCAACAAAAAACACTGTTCACGGTGTTTGTATGTGTGTAAAAACGAAAAATCTCATTAGAAAAAGCAGTGGACACACATACAAAAACTAAACAATGGGTGCGTGTGGCACTCTGTGCTTTCCAGAAAGATATATGCGGGGAAGAACAGATTGTGGGGGGGGAAAAAGACGAAACTTCAAATATGTTTTCACGCACCAAGGTGTTAGTGTTTATTGTTGTTTCTATTGACTTTGTATGGCACTTTAAGAATAGATATCAGATATATTATCTGTGTGTTGGTTACAATTGTTATAAGGTTTTTAACCAAAAAAACAAAAACAACCAACCGATAAACATGTTTATTTACCCACGGACTTGGAAAAAGAATTCTATCAATATATAATGAACGAAAAAAGCAAAACGTATTACGCACTATCTTCTCCACCTGGAAGATCTGCAACCTCAACAATCAGAATAAGTGGGGAGAAGTCGATTGAGTCTCTTGCTAAACTAACAAACCTAAAACAACATCGGTTTGTTCATGGAAAAACAAGGCTGTGCGATATATATAATAATAACAAGAGCTTAATTGATAAGGCGGTTGTTGTTTACTACCGCGCACCAAGGTCATACACAGGAGAAGATCTTGTTGAAATACACACTCACGGAAACCCATTAATTGTTCAATCTGTGTTTAATGAGTTAAGTGGTTTTGGTTTAAGGGTTGCTGATCCAGGTGAATTTACAAGAGCGGCATATCTAAATAATAAAATTGATCTTGTGCAGGCGGAAGCTGTTTTTAGTCTGATAAATTCCCAAACAATTGGTGGTGTGTCCCTATCAATAGATAACGCAGTCGGAACCCTTTCAAGCCACATTAAAAACTTAAGGTCTTCGTTTGTTGTCACACTTTCTCATTTAGAATATGAGCTAGACATCTCTGACCTAGACAACCACAAAAAAACTGAAAAAAGAATCGAAAAAGAAATAAACAAGTTGATGCGCTCTATTAACGACCTTTTAAAATCATATAACAACTCTAAACTCCTACAAGAGGGCCTGCGGATAGTAATTGTGGGAGAGTCCAACGCGGGAAAATCTACACTATTTAATTCTCTTCTTGGTCGTGATCGAGCAATCGTAACCAACAAACCGGGGACCACGCGGGACGTTATTGAGGGCTCCATACATATGTCAAACTATTCAATTATTCTTGTTGATACTGCGGGTTTTAGGAAAACCAAGGAACCTATTGAAAAAGAGGGAATAAAAAAAACAAACTTGGAAATCGAAGGCGCTGATTTAATATATCAAATACTAGACCCAACAACAAGCTCAACATTAAAAACCCCCAACTATAGACCTAAAACGATTACATTATTTAACAAAGTAGACTTGCTAAACAAACAAACAAAAAACACCCTAAAAAAAACAAACAAGAATGCTCTTTTTATTTCGGCTAAATACAATACGGGGATAAAAAAATTAAGACATAAAACCGCTCAAATCATTACTTCCAACACAACACAAAAAGAAAGTATATATATAACATCTAAAAGACAACACGCCTTATTGTTAAGTGTGATGAGAGAACTAGAGCAGGCTTCTAACATCGGCTCCAAAAACCAGCTTGAATTAATTTCTATACACCTTAGAGAAGCAATAAAACATTTTGACTGGTTGGTTGGAAAAACATCCACTGACGACATACTAAATAAAATTTTTTCAGACTTTTGTGTTGGAAAATAGTTTCACGTGAAACATAACAAAAAAATAGATGTTATAGTTGTTGGTGCCGGCCACGCTGGTGTAGAAGCTGTGAACATCCTTTCAAAGTTGGGCCTTGTTGTTGGCCTTGTTACCATGAGTAAGAAGGTGGTTGGCAGAATGTCGTGTAACCCCGCCGTTGGTGGTGTGGCTAAGGGTCAATTGGTTAGGGAATTAGACCTTCTTGGCGGCATCATGGGGAGGGTCGCGGACCTTTCTGGGTTACAACACAAAATGTTAAACAAATCCAAGGGTCGCTCTGTTTGGTCTCCACGAGCTCAGGTGGATAAAAGAAAATATGAGTCTATTTGTTCTAACCTAATATTTAATCTAAAAAATATTATTATTATTGAGGGGGAAGTTGTTTCTATAAACATAGAAAACAACACAATAAGGGGTGTTTTGCTTAGAGATGGAACTCAAATATTGGCACGCTCTGTGATTATAACTTGCGGAACATTTCTATCTGGAATAATTCACGTTGGTGAAAGAAAGGTCCCAGCGGGGAGGATGGGCGAGGGGAGCTCTGAGGGTATCACTGAAAACCTGGTCTCTTTTGGTTTTCGGAAAATGCGATTAAAAACAGGAACTCCTCCAAGGGCCCTTAAGTCTAGTATAGATTGGTCAAAAACAAATAAAGAGTTTGGAGATAAAAACCCAACGCCTTTTTCCCATTTTACAAAAAAATTTAACCCGATAAATGAACCATGTCACACAACGAGAACGAGCCCATCAACTCACAATATAATAGAAAAAAACAGACATCGGTCCCCTATGTACAGTGGTGAGATATTAGCAGCAGGTCCAAGATATTGTCCCTCGATTGAAGACAAAATTATTCGTTTCTCCGAACAAGATTCACATTTGTTGTTTTTAGAGCCAGAGTGGTTTCGGTCAGACCAAATATATATAAACGGCTTTTCAACCAGCCTACCCGAAGAGGTACAAGTAGATAGTCTTAAACAAATCCCCGCCTTTAAAAACCTCGCTCTTTTAAGACCTGGGTATGCAATTGAGTACGACTGTTTTCCCCCTTCACAATTAAAAGCATCGCTGGAGTCGAAAGATGTTAGTGGTTTGTTTTTTGCTGGCCAAATAAATGGAACGTCTGGCTATGAAGAGGCAGCGGCGCAGGGTATTATATCCGGCATAAACAGTGCCGCGCATGTAAAAGGCTCTAGTCCTTTAGTTGTGAAAAGATCAGATGGATATATTGGTGTCTTAATTGATGATCTGGTTACAAAAGACACTTTGGAACCATATAGAATGTTCACAAGCCGGGCAGAATACAGACTAATGCTTCGCTATTCTAATGCGGACTCACGACTGTTTTATTTGGCCAAAAAACATTCTTTATTATCAGTATCCGAACAGAGAACTATATTAAAAAGAAATGATTTGAGACTTGCATTTTTTGACACAATGAACGAGTCGATTCCAACAAAAGCGCTAAAACGCCTTGGCTTAAAACAAAAAATTAAAACAAAAGAATATATTAAAAGGCCGGGTGTTCGCCTTTCTATGGTTCTTCAAATATTGGGCCGCAACCCAAGGAACAAAGGTGTTCCTAGTTGGTGTTATAAAGAGGTTTTGAGAGATGTTGAAACCGACGTTAAGTATGAGGGGTATATAAAAAGACACCTCTCTGAAATACAAAAAATTTCTCAAAACGAAAACCTTCCAATTGATAAAGACATAGATTATTCTGCTTATTCTGGGCTTTCGTCTGAGGCTGTTGAAAAACTGTCTCTAGTGAAACCGGAAACATTTGGCCAAGCCTGTAGAATTTCCGGTGTTTCGCCGGCAGACGCTTCTGTTTTAATGGTATACCTATTTAAACAATAGCGTTTCACGTGAAACTCTCTGTCTATAATTACAATGTTTAAAAAGGAAATAAAACATCTTTTGGCGGGTGGTTGTGTTCTTGGGAAGTCAGAAGATTTGTTTGCTCTTTTTTTTAATTCTTTTATCCGCTTAGGAAAAGTGGGGGCTGTTTTGTTTGTTAGTGATGATGATGTTTTCAATAAAGACCAATATGTGCGATCTTCTTTTTTCAATAACGAGGTTTTCTATTATCCAGATTCTAGGGGGGGGGAGGTTGTTCCAGGTTTTCAGTCTCGCGACAACTATTTTCGATCTCTATCGTTAATTGGTTTGCTTACTTCTGGGGGGGGTGTTTGCATAACCACTTCCCGCGCTGCAAACCTCTCCGACATTAATAAAAAAACAAAACTTAAAAACATATCATTGCAGCGAGGAGAAGAAAAAGACCGAGATGTTTTGGTTCATTCTTTGTTGTCGTTTGGGTATGTACTTGTTGATTCAGTATATAGCACAAAAGAGGTTGCTGTTCGTGGAGATATTGTAGATGTTTTTCCTGAAAGCACAACACAACCAATTCGAATCAGTTTTGATTTTAATATCGTTGGGGCATTGGCATTTTTTAGTGTCGAAACCCAACGAAAAACGAAAAAGATTTCTTCTTTTGTGTTTTATGATCTAATTGGTGAGCCGGTGGAAGTGGGAACAAGCTTACTGCGGGTTGTTCGGTGGGATTTGGTGATAAAAATAAAGATTGAAGATGGGGCCTTTAGCCTCTTTTCGCGCAAAAACAAACAATCAATCAATCTTGAAAGCGCCAATATCAATAATGTCGTTAATTCAAAAAAAAGCTTTGTCACTTTTGCGAGAAACCATAAAAACGTTAAGGTTGTTTACACAAACAATAAAAGAGCGAAATTGTTGGCAGAGATAGGGGCAGAGTCCGTTCCCGGTCTTATTAGAAAACCTCTTGTTGTTGGTGTGAAGAAAACTGTTTATCTGCCAGACTGGAAAACAACAAAACAAACATCTCACCCCTTGTTAATCGAAAATAAACCCTTGTTATTAGAAAGCTTACGAAACATAAGCCCCGGCGACCTGGTTGTGCATGTGTTACACGGCGTTGGAGAATTTAGCGGTTTAGTTACCCGTGGTCCCGAGGGTTTCGAAAAAGAATATATTAAGCTTGTTTATCGAGGGGGTGGTGTGTTGTTTGTTCCTATTGGCCGGCTAGATCTTGTTCATCGATATGTTGGGCTGGGAACAAAACCAAAAACAAACCACCTTGGTAAGAGAGGGTGGGCTACGAGTGTCACAAAAACAAGAAAACATATTGAAAAAATATCAGAATCGCTAGTTGAAATATATAATACAAGAAGGTCTCCGCGGGGGTTTGTTTATGAAAAGTCAATTGAGTTTGACGCTGCTATAAAAAAATCATTTCCCCATAAAGAGACCAAAGATCAAAAAAAATCAATCAATGATGTCTTGTCAGATCTTCAAAAACACACACCAATGGATAGGTTGGTCTGTGGTGATGTTGGGTTTGGTAAAACCGAGGTGGCGCTTCGGGCAATTGTTCGAGTTTCAACAACAAACAAGCAAACTGTGTTTCTTTGTCCAACCACCGTCTTATCGGATCAACACTACATAACCGCAAAAGAAAGGCTTGGTCCCCTAGGAATTAAGGTTTCTTTGCTTTCGCGATTTCAAACAAAAAAAAATCAAAAAAAGGTGTTGGGTGAGGCGCTGAGGGGCGATGTTGATCTTATTATTGGAACACATAGACTCTTGTCAGACGATGTTGTTGTTCCTTTTTTAGGGCTTTTAATTGTTGATGAAGAACACCGATTTGGGGTTAAGCACAAAGAAAGTCTTCGCGCACTTAAGAAGGGCGTGGATGTTTTGTCTTTGTCTGCAACACCAATTCCTAGAACACTACAACAATCTCTGCTCGGCATAAGAGATATTAGTCGAATCGAGACTCCTCCAATAACTAGAAAACCTATTAAAACATTTGTAGAGTTTTTTTCTTGGAAAAGGTCTGTTGAAATAATTAAGGAGGAGGTTTTGCGGGGGGGTCAGGTATATTTCTTACACAACCATGTTCAGTCAATTGACTATTATACCGAGAAACTTCGGGGTCTTTTCCCAAGAGAAAGAGTTGAACATATTCATGGTCAACAAGAGAGTCGAGGTCTTGAAAAAAACCTCTTAGACTTTTTTAGTGGCGAGATTTCAATATTGGTCTGTAGTACAATTATAGAGTCTGGCCTTGACGTGGCCAACGCGAACTGTATTATTATAAACAACCCTCAAAACCTGGGGTTAAGCCAGTTATATCAGATACGGGGTCGAGTGGGAAGGGGCTCAAGGCAGGCAAGTTGTTATTTGTTTGTGCCTAAAAAAACAAAATTAAGCAACAAGGCCTTCCGCCGCCTTAAAACAATTAAAAACAACGCCTCTCTTGGGTCTGGGTATAAAATAGCCACAAACGACCTAAGTCTTCGCGGGGCGGGCCTTGTTTTTGGATATAAACAAAGCGGTCAGGTATCTAGGGTTGGTGTTGAGCACTATAACTCTCTGTTAAAAGAAGCTGTAAATAAAAAATTAAATCGGCCCGCGAAAAGGGTTGGCCCAGATGTTTTGTTTTATGGTAAGGCTTTAATACCAAAACACTATATTGTTAATGACATTGTTCGGCTTTCTTTTTATACAAAAATCAATAATGCGAAAACAAAAGAATCTCTTAAAAACATAAAAAAGGAGCTCTTAGACCGCTTTGGGGGACTGCCGGGAGAAACAAACTCTTTTATGCGGTTGGCTGGCGTTGGTCTTTTATATAAAAAGACAATAGTTAAAAGCGTTGCAATTAATAACGGTTCTGTTGTTTTTGAGATACAAGAAGAAACTGTTGAAAAACACACAATAAATAATGTGTTGGCCTATGAAAACAGCGCTCTTGTTAATAAAAGCTTTAAAGAGGGCCGCTCTTCTTTGTTTGTTGAGTTTATACTTGTTGGGGGCGTTGATTGGTTTTCGTTTTTGGTTGATTGTAATAGTGTTTTTTGTGTTAAATAATTAGGTAATTTTCATTTCATGGTTTTATTATATCTTTTTATTTTCATGTGTTTTTCGTGTTCTTCGAGCGAAGACAGTCGGGGAGATGTTGTGGCTCGAGTAAATGAGAAAAAACTTACAAAAGAACAGCTTGTCTCTTTGGTTGGGTCAACCACGAACGACTCAAGGGCTCTTCTTTTCGCAACAAATAGGTGGGTAGAAAAAACACTGTTGTATAATGCGGCTGTTAAAAGCGGTCTAAAAAAAGATGCTGAGATTATTAGAAAGAGAGATCTGTTTTATGAAGATCTTTTAGTTTCTTCTTTTTTGGACATACAAACAAAAAACAAAATTAAAATAACCAAAAAAGAAGTTTCTAATTATTATGCTAAAAACAAAAACTCTTTTACCAGGGTAGACGATGGCATTATCATAAAACACTTTGTTTTGCCCAATAATAAGGAGTCTATCAGTTTGAAAAAGATTTTGAAAAAGGGAAACCATGGTGCAGAATTTGAAAATTTTGTTGAAAAATATAAACCACAAACTAAAGAATTATACAGGCGCACCGCTGAGAGCTCGGCTATTGGTTTTGTTTTTTCGGGGTCCGTTGGTGAGGTTTTTGGTCCTAAAAAAATCGATGGAGGTTTTCACCTTTTTGAAATATTAAAAAAATATAAAAAGGGCAGTGAGCAGGGGCTCGAGGTTGTTTATGACGAAATTTACGAGAGACTTCTCAAACAAAAAAAAGAGGTCTTGGTTATTTCAACCATAGACAGTCTTTATCGCACTTCTGACGTTTTTATTTCTCAGGTGGTAAAATGAGGGTGTTTTGTGTTTTTTTGACTTTTTTCTCTTTGTTACCTTCACAAACGGGCGCTTCTTTTGTTGATGGTGTTGCAGCTGTTGTTGAAGAAAAAATAGTACTAAAAAGCGATCTCAATCAAATGACAAACATGATGGCAATACAACAAAGAATTGACCCAAACAAAAACATTGATAAATATATAAACCTGCGGGTTGCTGTTCTTCGGTCTATGGTTGATCAAAAAATTCTTTTAGAGATGGCCGAAGAAGACACAACAATAGAGGCAACCGAAAAAGAGGTCGACCAGGCTCTTGAACAACAAATAGAAAACATTCTTCAGCAAGCGGGGGGGAAAGTGGCAGCTGAAAAAATGCTTGGTCAAAGCATTAGCTCTTTTCGTTCCGAGTTTTGGTTTGATATGAGAGACAAAATTGTTTCTGAAAAATATCAACAAAAAATGTTGGCAAAAATAAAGGTTTCAAAAAAAGATGTTTTTTCGTTTTTCAAAGCCTACAAAGATAGCCTTCCTTTGTTTCCAACTGAGGCAAAAATAAGACACATTTTAATTAAGCCCGAGCCGAGTGACAGCATTAAAAAAGAAACCATTTCTTTTTTAAACAAAATAAAAGAACAAATAACCAAAGGGGAAAACTTTGGGGTTTTAGCTGAAAAACATTCAATGGATCCAGGCTCAAAGAAAAAAGGAGGTGCTCTGGGTTGGGTAAAAAGAGGATCTTTGTTAAAAAACTTTGAGGAGACCACTTTTACAATAAAACCTAAAACTATTAGTTATCCCATTAAAACAGAGGTTGGGTATCACATATTAGAAGTGCTTGAAAGAAAAGGAAATAAGGCTCGAGTTAGGCATATTTTAATTTCTCCTCAAATATCTAAAAAAGACGAAGAGAGAGCCTTTTCTTTTGCTCTTTCCTTGCGAGATTCTATTTCAACTGTTGAGGTTTTTAAAGAGTTTGCGAAAAAACATTCAAAAGATTATCAGACCTCTGAAATTGGTGGAGACCTTGGTTGGGTGGTTCCTAACACATACCCTATTAAAGAAATTGGCCAAGCAGTTGGTTTAATTGATTTAAAAGAGTGTAGTCCCCCTATAAACACTTCTTTTGGTTTTCATTTGTTGTGGATAGAAAAAATCAAACCCGGCGGAAAACCTGGCCTTGGCTCACATTGGCCAAAAATTGAGATGATGGCGCTAAACAATAAAAAGATGGAATGGTATGAAAATTGGCTTAAAGATGTTAAACACAAGTTTTATGTAAAAATATTAGAATAGAGATTTCCACAGAGTTTTCCACAAATCAAATTTTTTGTGTGTAAAACTTTTATTTTTATTAATATTTTATGTTTTTCCAGTTTTTTTATTTTTTATCAACACTTTATTAATTAATGTTATTCTTTAATTCATTTATATATATAATTATTAAATAATATTATATATTGTTTTTTTTTATTTATACACAATTTTGTAACTATAAATAATAATATATAAATAATTTTATTTAATTATTGTTTTGTTTTATCTATAGAACTTCTTTTAAAAAAGAGAGTTTTTAGGTAGTTTTCGACGTCAATTTTTATTATTTAATTGACTCATATTGTAATTATAAAAAGTTTAAGATTTATGAAATTTTCCACATCGAAAAAAGAACTACAAGAAGCCCTCCAAAAATTATCAAAAGCGACACCAACAAGAACAACTCTTCCCATATTAAACTGTGTTTTGATCAATGCCACAAATAAAAAAACAACGATCAGAGCCACAGACCTAGAAATAACAATAAAATTAGAAATTTCTGTCAGCATAGAAGAGGAAGGGTCAGCCGCTGTTCCGTTAAAACAACTATATGATATAACAAGTGAACTTCCGGAGACTAGAATAACAATAATTATAGATAGTAGAAACAAAATAGAAATAAAGACAAACTCTGGTTCATACGACTTAATGGGAAAACAAAAAGAAGAGTTTCCAGCTACACCAAAAGTAGATGAAACAAAAAACATAAATATACAGGGAAAGGTTTTTAAAAAAATAATTGATTCAACATTGTTTGCTGTTAGTAAAGACGACTTAAAGCCCTCGCTTACTGGAGTATTATTTAGTTTTAATACAAAAGGAATAACAGCGGTTGCAACAGATGGACACAGGCTGGTAAAGGTGGTAGATCAAAACCATAAAACAGATTCTTTTGTCGGAGACATTGTTGTTCCAAAGAAATTTCTATCTTATTTATCTACACATTTATCAGATGATGATATTCTTTTATCCGTTGGAGAAACACATATGACGGCAACTATTAACAAAGACACAATAATTTCTAGAACAATAAACGAGATATTTCCTGATTATGAAAGCGTTATTCCTACCGACAACAACAAAACACTAAAAGCAGACAAAAATATTCTTTTGGGGGCAATAAAAAGAGTATCAATTTTTTCTAATAAATCAACACATCAGGTGGCCTTTAATATATCTAAAGAGAAATTTATTATAAACACCGAAGATCCAGAGTCTAG
>Ga0066836_10001545_pt1 | contig 12076 bp, 10 predicted proteins | sample ETNtaG_18_FD_71568 | JGI IMG/M metagenome (GOLD analysis project Ga0066836, IMG submission 71568) | Marine microbial and viral communities from oxygen minimum zone, Eastern Pacific Ocean - ETNP201302SV91 | ecosystem: Environmental > Aquatic > Marine > Oceanic | place: Pacific Ocean: Eastern...
AAATTATGCTAATATGTATAGGTTGTAGTTGGACCTACGGAAATGAAATACCAGAAACAGATTGCTTTAATTATGCTTATCCTGTACACTTAGGTAAGTTATTAAACAAAAAAGTTATAAATTTAGGAATGCCGGGTGGAAGTAATGAAAACCATTTGGTAAATTTTATTACATATATTGCTAATAACGAAATACCTAAAGATACAGTAGCAGTATTTCAAACAACAGAATTTGTTAGGAAACTAGGATTTAAGCAAAGTAGTTTAACAAACTATTTTAGAGGCAAACTTGTTAAAGCATCTGAATGGGTTGATAGAGAAAATTATTGGCTTAGTTTACATACTGGTGCACCAGATGATAAACGATATAAAGAGTTTGGATTAAGTTGGAAAAACTATATAATAAATCAAATGTGTGATGAGGAATTAGTGCATAGGAATTTTTTACAATTCTATAAATTTCAACTTATATGTAAAGGATTAGGTATAAAACATTTTATTAAACCTGGCTGGATTCATCCAGCACATGCAGTACGACATAAAATAGAAAGTCGTAAATTATTAAATATAACCAACGGAATGGATTGGAATAGTATTTCGGAAATTCCAATGATACAACATATATTTGATGAAACAGGATACAATTATAAAGAACATTTTGATTGGGGAAATATGCAAGGGCCAAAACCTAAAAAGTTTAAAGATCATGTTAAAGACTATATGCATTTTTTTCATCCTACTAAAAAAGGACATGAACTTATAGCGAAACATATGTACAAGGAGATAACATGATTATATGTATAGGATGCAGTTGGACACACGGAATTGAAATACCAAAAGAAGATCCATGGAATTATGCATGGCCAAAATTACTTGCAGATAAATTAGACACTGATGCAGTAAACTTAGGAGAACCTAGTGCAAGTAACGAAGGCATGGTAATTAATTTTTTAACATATATAGCAAATAATGACGTACCTAAAGATACTATTGCTATTATGCAAACAACAGACTTTGATAGAAAAGCCGCTTTTAGAAAAAAATCGTTGTTAGAAGAAAGTGATAATGTTCCAGCAAATGAATGGGTCAGTAGACACGACTATTGGGTTAGTTTACATGCCGCTGATGGCAAGTATCCTGAATTAATGCCATGTCTCGAAGCATATCTAAAAGAGGAACATTGCGTAGTTGAACAAGTAAGTAGAAATTTTTTACAAATATTACAATTTCAAATGATATGTAGAGCAAAAGGAATACGTTATTACGTAAAACCTGCTTGGTGTCATCCTGCACATTATTTAAAACACTATATAAGCGACATTAAAACACTTAATATAAACAACGGTATTGACTGGGGCATGGTTGCTAAAGAACCTATGATACAAGACATATTTTGGAAAGCAGGCGATGAAAAAGTGTGGGACTGGGAAGAAATGACAATACCGCTTAAAGATGATCATAAAGTTGCAGGCGATTTAATGTATGATTTTCACCCATCAGAAAAAGGACACGAAGTCATAGCAGAAGAATTATATAAATGGATAAACAATTAATTGTTATAGCATGTCCAGGACATAGCAATGGTGAGTTTCTTGCTTGGTTATTAAATCATAGTCCTGATTGCCCTCAGCCAAGTACTACACAATGGACTATGTATACAGGATTTTTAGGAACACATTACAGAGCTGAAGATTCTGCTACATTAGATGAGTTTCAACCGCTTGGCAGTTTATATAGGAAATTTGATAGACCTCCCCCTCCAGAATATAAATGTGATCTTAATAAGTTAGAAACATTTACTAAAGCATGGAAAAATTTAAAAACAGATCAAACAGACTTATGCATATATGTTAATTGCACAAATTCGCAGGAAATAATAGATAGTAAAATTGTTGACTTAGTTGGCAGACCATACTGGGATATGCCTAACTACACACACAGACATTTCCATTCAGTTATGGAGTTTGATCCCGGTTCAACCGAAGAAGAAGGCACAAATCGTGAATCGTATAATCAAATAGCGGCACAGTTAGTAAAACAACATGTATCTCAAGTAAGAGACATTCAAAGTACTAATTATGACTTTATTGTGTGGCAAAGTAAAATATTTGATATATTTGAAGTAATGAAAGTTTTTGATATTTGTAGGTTGACAAAACCTCATTCTAACTATATGCTAAAAGCAATAGAAAATTATCATAGAATAAATGAACCTACACACGAATATTGTACGAGGTTAAATACTAGTAATTGGGATAGTCTTTGTGATATATACCTCAAAGAAAGAACGATCCCAGATGATTTTCAGGTACCACATTTATGAGATTATTTAGAACACGGTTAAATGAAGTGACATTACGTTGGCCCGAAATAAGAAAGTATAAAGGAAAGTACCTTTGGAATTTATACGATAAAATTTCAAAAGGTGTGCCTATAGAACTTAACGATGGATCAGTAGTAACAATTGATCCTATGGCAATCCAAACAATTAACAAGGAACTCTTTGGAGATATACATACTCCAACTGGTGCCGAACTTAATCAATTTGTTAATAGTGACGGTCAACTTAAAAAGCCTGTTGATAAAAAAGATGGATTTATAAGAAGAGCAAAATTTAATGTTGAAGATACTGATGGTAATACACGTGAAATTGATTTACATGATATAGAAAAGAACAATGTAAAAACAGGTGTAAAATACAATAAAGGATATGCGGCAGAATTTATGATGGGAGTTGCTTCCGCCGCGACATTTATGTTTCAGGAAGAAGATATTAACATAGATCATGCTAAAATAATAATGTCCGAAGCAACTATAGATTACTCCGGCAATGTTCCAGTATTAACTTATACAGATAAAATACAATATACAACTCCTAAAGGAAAACCAGATAATTTTACTCTTACTGTTTCAGTAGACAAAGCAACATTTAATAAAGTTGTTAAAGATTTTAAAGATGGGTTAATAACTGAGATACTCGAGGCATACTTCTTAGATTCAGTTACATATCTACGTGAAAATCAAAACTTTTTAGATGCTATGAACTATGCAAGAAACGATCCTAACACCAATAATATAGAAGCATCTTCAATGGGTACAGGAGATCAAAAAGGAACTAAAGTAGATTTCCAATTATTTGTAGACGGAAAATCATTTAAAGGTATTAGTTTAAAAGCAAACTCAAAACGAATAGGACAAGTTGCTAGATCACAATCTAAAATTGACAATGGAGAGTTCCAGGTAGACTTAGCACATTTTCTTAATGGACTATTTAAAGTTGATTTGTCATCAGAAATTAAAAAAGGACCTAAAGATAGATTTGAGATGCGAGATTATCTAAAGCAAATATTTGCTAAAGTTGCAGATCATATTAATAAAAATTCAACAAATGATAAAAGTGAATTTGAAATTTATAAAACAATATATGCTGGTATTAAAGGGCAAGCAACAAAACACGAAGAAGGTGTTACCGTTGTTTCACTTGGGGGTAATTTAGCACAACCATCGTATATGATAATAAATTTTAATGAACAAATGGAAGAGTTATTTTCAAAATTACAATTTAGAGCATGGTCAGTACCAGAAGATAACAATAAACGCCCTGCTTTATTTTTAGTCGGATATATAACTGATCCTGAATTACAAGAACGTTTAGGAACAGATAGACTAAAAATATTTTATGTAAGATCATATGTTAATGTTGGCGAAAAAGTACTAAGAGTAATAGCCGAATTTCAAGACGGCTTAGGTGCATTAGCAAATATGATATATAAAGAAAATCAAATAAATACAGTTAACGAAACTACTAGTTCTGGAAGTATTGCCTCTGTTACGGGTGAATTGTTCACTCCTAAAGGCAAGAAAAAGAAAAAGACAAAAATGATAAGGCGCATAACATGACAAAAATGAACTTAGCAGAAGGTGTGTTAGATGCATCTGATGATGATGGATGGATGGCAAAAGAGCAGTTATATAAAACTGCAAAATATGCTATTGAACTCCATGCAATGATCACTGATAACCAAGATTTAGAACCTTGGATACAAGCAAAAATCACTGAAGCCGCAGATAGATTGAGTTCTGTAAAACATTATATGGAATATCTAAATGCAAGTGACGCAAGCGGAATGATGGCTCAACCAGAAATGGAAGCACCAGTTCCAGCACCGATGGAATCTGCAACGAGAAAATAATGAAACTACGAGATGCTCAAAAAGAAATTGAGAGAATCAACAACCTAGGCGACACCAACCCGTTTAATGAATTGTGTAATGAATCCCATCTTTACGAAGGGCCTATTAGGGCAGGAATTGGTACAGCCCTTTCAGTACCAACACGGGCCGCTACCACAGTCGGAGGTGCGTATGGTGGTTCTGAACTTGCAAATAAAATTGATAGGGATAGTGCAGGACTTAATGTAGCAGGTACAGGCGTTGGTGGTTATTATGGATATAGAGGTCCTAACATTCCTGGCACAGGACTTATACCAAAAGCACTCAGTAGTAAAAAGCAAAACTTAGCCAAGGCAAAAGATGCACTTAGTAATGCAAAGAGCGAACTTAAAAATACTAAAGATGCAACAAAAATTGCAACTATTAAGAAAAATATAGCAAACCTCGAGTATCAGATTAAAAAGAATAAACGAATAAGGATTCATCCGGCTAATGTTATTGACTACCTTAGTGGTAAAGACAAGCATAAACTTAATAAAAAAATTAACAAGATTAATAAAACAATACCAAAACCGGAAGTTGCACCTGACGTAAAATCAACTTCTACTCTATCGCCCAAATGGGACGGAGAGCCGAAACCACAGAATGTAACACATAATTATTATAATAATGATGAAGCCACACAAAAACGGCTTAATAACATCGAGAAAAAACTTGATGCCATTGCAGATAAGAAAACCACTACCAGTAGTCCAGTTGAAAAGAAAGAGCTTTCTGCTTTAGAAAAAAGATTAAAAGACGCAGAAGATAGAATTAAATGGGGTCCAAAGGTTACGGAGCCTACTACTAAACCTGCTTCAGTACCGTCTGCACCTACTTGGTCACAAGCCGAAGAAAGAGCGGCTCTTCAGAGACTAGCAAAACAAGGTACAGTAACAGGAATTACTGATGCAATGATAGCGAAAGAAATACAAAATCCAACAAGTGATCCGCGATTACCAACTGCGGATCAAGTGAACAGGGGACCTTCACAAGTTGCTCTTAATGCAAAAGAAACTTTAAAACAAGAAGCACAGGCTGAAAAAATTGTGAAAAAAGCAGGTGACGGAATAAAAATTAGTTCAGGAAATTCACTTGCTACTCCACCTTCAGCTCAAGGTATTACTATAGGCGACGATGCTGGAAAAATTTCAAGACAAGCATTATCAAAAACAGCTCTTGAAAAAATGGGCGTTGTTACAACGGCCAGTAAAAATACAATTAAACAGGCTCTTAAAGTTGCCGCTACAAAAGGTTCAAAATATATTGCTTTATCTTTTATACCAGGACTTAACATAGCATTATGGGGACATGATGCATATGCAGTAACAAAAGCAGTTCAAAAATCAATGGATCCTACTCAAAGAGATGTATCCGATGCAGGTCGGCATAGACAAGTAGCATTACAACAAATGTCGCAAGTTATGTTATCAGATGCACCAATGGATTCAAAGATAGACCAAATTGAACATTTGTTTAGTAACGATGCAACAAAAACAACATTACCCGAACTACAAGCACAACAAGATGCCGGAAGACAACAGCAACATTTTGTAACTGCAAACCCAGAATTCCAAGCACAATTAGATAAAGGTCCACAAGCATTATCAGTACGTAACGAAGATATTTGGAACTCATCTTATGATAATGAAGAAACTATATTATCTGTTTCGTTTGATGAAGCAGGAAATATTGCAAGTGGCCCTAATACTAAATCAGATTTTAAAAATGCACTTGATGATTTATATACTGCATACAATGAAGTTAAATCAGCACCAAGTAGGAGTAAAAAACTAGCACCGTGGCAATTAGACCGAATGGCTCTAATACAAAACCAAATAGAACAGGCACAAGATGCAATGAAAACTGCACCAGATGATCGCAAGACTGCTTTTAAAAGTTATGTATTCAGCACATTAGCACAAAGTGAAGCCCTTATTGCAACAAACGAATCGTCTATCTTACAAGGTGCATTATTATCAGAAGGTCCGCTTGATTGGGGAAATACATGGCTCGATAGGATACGAAGACAACTTTCAGGAGTTGATCCAAATAACTTACCTAAGTCGGGTGGAAAAATTGCTGGAAAAACATCCTTAGGTAAAAAAACTAAAAACTTAGATCCTTCGGAAATTAACGCTCTTAAAAATGTAAGTCCGCGACATAAGTTTACGGGTAAAAATAATAATGATATGGTTAGAGTAAGTGGCATTTCTACTCCAGGACAACCAATGTATAATCCAGCAGACGATATAAAAGACTTTAAACCCGATACCGTTGCTCAAGCAAAAGCAGATTATAAAAAACCAAAAATTAAAAAGCCTGTGCTAACAAAAAAAGATATTGCAAAACATAATGCTATGGCTAGGAATATTTCATTAGTAAATGTTCCACCGACTACAACAAAGGATGTGGCTAAGATAAAAGCAAAACAATCAGGTAAAAAAGTAGGTAGTGCAATATCACAAGCAATGGGCTCTATTGAATCGCCTAAAAAGAAAGATGTTGCAAAACCACTTATTGGTGATAATGGATTGGCTGTTACAATAGGAAAAGGAAAAGGCAAAACAAGGCTTAATAGCGACGAAGAAAAATTATTTGCACAAATAAAAGCCAAAAGAAAAAAATATAGTAAATATTCAAAAGCAGAACAAAAGTTAATGATGAAGGTAGGCTTAGTTCAAAGAACATTTCAACAAGCACATGCCGAAGCAAAAGCAGATTCTGCTAATTTAAAAACCATGAAGTTAAAAAATGGTAAGACACTTAAATATTTTGTATGGAATGGCAAAAAATACACAGTTTAAAAATCTGTATTAACAGAAAATTAAAGAGGTTACTATGCTCACAGTATTGGGAAGTTTATTAGGCTTTGCCGGATCGGCAGTCCCAAGCGTAATAGATTATTTTAAAGGCAAAGAAGAAACTAAACAAAAAACAGAAGAACTTAAACTTCAACTCGAAGCAAAAAAGCAGGGAGTTGAATTAGATCTTCAAACATTTGCCGCGAAAAAAGATTTTGAAGAGCAAAAGATGCTTTTAGCACACGATACAGCTCTTGGAAGTCAAAAAGGATTTATAAACGCATTACGAGCATTCGTAAGACCGTTTATAACTTATGTATTCTTTTTAACATTTATTGGTGTTAAAATTACTTTAGTATACCAAGCAATAAAAAACGGTAGTGATTTAAATGCAACCATTGCAGTAATATGGGACGAACAAACAGAAGCATTGTTTGCCGCTATTATTAGTTTTTGGTTTGGATCTAGGGCAATGCCTAAAATAAAGCAACTTAACAAATAGGAGTAACATGGCAGACGAACGTGGCATTAAAGAAGTAAAAGAATTATTAGCATTTGTTTTTTCGCTTATAAAAGCAGTTCAAGTAAGTTTAGAAGATGGCGATATCGATTTATGGGATGCTAAAAACTTTGTTGAACCAATAAAAAAATTGGCTCCAGCAATAGATAATATAGATGACGTATTACCAGAAGTCATAGATTTGACTGACGAAGAATGGGATGAGTTACTTAAATATGCATGTGATGAATTCGGAATACCTAATGAGAATGTCGATTATGTAGTTGATGAAGCAATTACAATGGGCAGATCTTTACTTAACATAGCAGGAATTAAAATACCAACATGAGTGAAAAAATTAAAATATCAAAAAATTTCAATCTAAAAGAGTTAACTGCAAGTTCAACAGCAGATAGGTTAGATATTGACAACGGGCCTAGTACCGAACATTTGATTAATTTGACAGTTGTTACTCATAAAATTTTACAACCAGTTAGAGAACAATTTGGTGTAGTTACAGTCAATAGTGGATATCGATCACCAGCACTTAATAAAGCAGTAGGTGGTTCATCAAGAAGTCAGCATTGTAATGGCGAAGCAGTTGATTTAGAATGTTTTTCAGTTTCTAATCCTGACTTAGCAAAATGGATTACTAAAAACTTAGACTGGGACCAAATTATATTAGAATTCTATAAGAAAGGCGATCCACATAGCGGATGGGTACATTGTAGTTATAAACGAGATGGTACTAATCGGCGTAAGATTTTAACAGCCTTACGAATTAATAAACGTACTGTTTATAAGCCAGGATTTGTTTTATAATAGGCTTGACATGTTAATCCTAACATGTTATACTATATATTGCTTTGCATTCTGCGAGCAAAAACTCCAAAAGGAACTATGACAAGAGCATTCGGACAAACTGATCTTGCTAAATTAAAGCAAGTTATTAACGAAGGTGTACAGGTATCTCAAGAAATTAAAGATTTACGTGAAGGGCTAGGCGATACAGTAAAAGCCGTAGCACAAGAACTCGACATGAAACCCGGAACACTTAATAAAGCAATTCGTGTCGCACACAAAGCAGAATTACAAAAGGCTAAAGACGACATGGAAGAACTTGAAGATATTCTTATTCAAGTTGGAAGAACTGCATGATCGACACCACCAGTATTATTAAAAATACTACAAATTATATGAAGGGACTAGGCGTTGATATTCCTGAGTCCCTCAATAATTTAGATAGGTATTTTCAAGCAATACTATATCATTTTTTAAGAGGCCGATATTTTTTAGATAAACCGTGGACAGCAAACCATTGGTTTACCCCCGAATTGTTTGTACATCAACTTGATAATACATTTGAAGACTTTTTAATAATAATGGGTTCAGAAGTTGATATGGAAACTAACCCATGGCTATTTGAAAAGTATATAATTAAAACTCCAACTATATTTGTACAAGCACCAGTTGGCATGGGAGGTGATTTTTTATCAACACTTATATATAATCATCTATACAATGATAAGCAACTTGAATTTGGCGATGGTGGAAAATGTATTAGTGATTTTGATACTATAGAATTACAAGCAGTAGAACAGGATCATTTTTGGCAATTAGAAAATCCTAAAGAACATGCACAAGAAATAACAATTTACGCAGATAGAGCAAAAGACGATGGGTACGAAGTGTACTTGACTGCATTGCATTTGGATATAACACAAACATTAAGATATTTTGAAAATGCTAAAGTTATTAAAATACTTCCTAAAACACCATCCGATTTAAACATAGGTAATATTAACTCACTAATCAAAAATTATAATAATAAAATTAGAGTTGGTGATAAAATTGATTACAACAAATTGACACGTTGGGAAGTTAATGTTAATTCTAATAAAAATGAACTAGACGAAATACTAGATAAAAACTTTAACTATCCTGGTGGTTATTTGGAGTACTTAGGTTTAAATTTTACAGATATTGTAACACCGTCATTTAACGAAAACTGGTGGGAAATATACAATGTTTTTTATAATGATTTATATAGATGCCCTGAAACACCACTTGGTGAAATAATGAAGAAAGAAACGTTACACGGCATATTAACATTTTTAGGTTTACAACCCAAGGAAAATATAGTAAACTTATTAAACAAATATGTTATGCATGAAAAACTATGAGCTATATTGACGCATTTTTTGATAGAGACAGAGATTGTATTGAAGTAGTCGAACGAACAAAAGTCAAAAGAGAATATAAAACCTACCCTGCAAAATATACTTTCTATTATACAGATCCTAGAGGTAAATTTAAAAGCATTTACGGCGACCCGTTGCAACGTGTTCAATGTAATAGCACAAAAGCATTTAGGAAAGAACGTAAACTTTTAAGTAACAAGACGTTATTTGAAAGTGACATTAATCCTATTTTTCAATGTTTAAGTGAAAATTATATTGACGGAACGACTGCAAAACTTAATACATGTTTTTTTGATATCGAAGTTGATTTTGATAGTGCAAGAGGATATGCAGATCCGTCTAATCCGTTTGCTAAAATAACTGCAATTACATTAGGCCTTGATTGGATAGACAAGTTAATAACACTTTGTCTTGCTCCTAAAACACTTAATAAAACCCAAGCAGAAGAAATTTGTAGTAAATTTGACGACACAATTCTTTGCAGTAGCGAGGAAGAAATGTTAAATCATTTTATTGCGTTAATAGAAGATGCTGATATACTAAGCGGATGGAACTCAGAAGGTTATGATATTCCGTATATAGTTAATCGGGTAACAATGTTATTAGGTAAAGAACGTACACGGGAATTTTGTTTGTGGCAAAAATATCCAATTAAACGTGAATATGAAAATTATGGGCGACTACAAGAAACATATGATTTAATAGGACGGGTACATTTAGATTACTTACAGTTGTACAGAAAAAATACATTCCACGAACATCATTCTTATAGATTAGACTTTATTGGCGAAGTTGAAATTGGCGAAAATAAAGTTCCTTACGAAGGCACACTTGATCAATTATATAATAATGATTTTGAAAAGTTTATTGCTTATAACAGGCAAGATACAGAAATGCTTGTTAAAATAGATAAAAAACTTCGCTATATAGATTTACACAATGTACTTGCCCATGCTAATACTGTATTGTTAAAAACAACGTTAGGTGCAGTTGCAGTTAGTGATCAAGCAATTATTAATGAATCACATGCATTAGGTGTTCAAGTTCCAGATAAGAAAGATCACGGAGAAGCAACAACAGCCGCAGGTGCGTATGTAGCATATCCAAAACCAGGCTTATGGGATTGGATTGGTTCAATGGACATTAACAGTCTGTATCCGTCTGCAATTCGTGCATTAAACATGAGTCCAGAAACTATTGTTGCACATATTGATCCAGACTATACAAAAAACTATATTGAAGGTCGTGTTGATGGGCGTGACGAAAAGAAAATGAGTTTTGCTGATGCATGGTTACCACGTTTTTCAACATTAGAATATGAATATGTAATGGAGCAAGACAAAGAACATGAAATAGATGTTGTTTTTGTTAATGGCGATAAGATGAGATTAACTGGTGCTGAAGTATACGAACTTGTTTTTAATAGTGGAAAACCATGGTGTATAACTGCAAATGGCGTAATATTTAGATATGATGAAAAAGGTATTATACCAGGATTGTTAGAGCGTTGGTATGCAGAGCGTAAAGTTATGCAAAAAAGTTTACAGGAAGCAATAGACGCTAACGACAAAGAAAAGATAGGATTTTGGGATAAAAGGCAACTTGTAAAGAAAATTAACTTGAACAGTTTGTATGGTGCTTTGTTAAATCCGGGCTCAAGATTTTTTGACATGAGAATAGGACAAAGTACTACACTTTGCGGTAGAAGCATTGTTAAACATATGGCTGGTAAAGTAAATGAATTTATTGCCGGCAAATATGATCATGTAGGTGAAGGTATTATATATGGTGATACTGATAGTTGTTATTTTTCAGCAACAATTCCATGGAAAGAAGATATAGATAACGGTAAACTTGAATGGAATAAAGAAACAGTAGTTGAAGTATATGATGCAATATGTGAGCAAGTTAATGATACGTTTCCTGAGTTCATGAACAAAGCATTTCACACAACAAGAGAAAACGGTGCTATTATTAAAGCAGGTAGAGAGTTATGTGGAGAACGTGGATTGTTTATTACTAAAAAACGATATGGTATTTTAGTATATGACGAAGAAGGCAATCGCAAAGATATTGATAGTGATGGCAAACTCAAAGCAATGGGACTTGATCTTAAACGTAGTGATACACCAGAGTTTATGCAAAGGTTTTTAGAAGATATATTATTATCTGTATTAAAAGGTACACAGGAAGACGAAATATTGCAAACAATAACTGAATTTAGAGAAAAATTTAAGGAACGTCCTGGTTGGGAAAAAGGTACACCAAAGCGTGTTAATAAACTAACACATTATACTAAAGAGTATAATAAGACAGGTAGATGTGGAGTTGGGCATGTTATGGCTGGTATTAATTGGAACAT
>Ga0066836_10001548_pt1 | contig 12070 bp, 6 predicted proteins | sample ETNtaG_18_FD_71568 | JGI IMG/M metagenome (GOLD analysis project Ga0066836, IMG submission 71568) | Marine microbial and viral communities from oxygen minimum zone, Eastern Pacific Ocean - ETNP201302SV91 | ecosystem: Environmental > Aquatic > Marine > Oceanic | place: Pacific Ocean: Eastern...
CCAATGAACGACTGCTTGAATTCCAGTCTGTTCTCCCAGCCCTTTCACATCTTGACAATGTGTGCTTTTTCCGGTTCCAAAGGTTGATGCCTGAGCCAGAGCATATCCGTGTGAAATAAATTGGTCATAAATCCAAGCACCTACTCCTCCATCTGGAACGGTATTGGGCGAAGAATCTTCACCAACTCCTGGCATTCCCTCTCCACCAAAATCATAGTATGGATGAATGGTCATTATCACAGGTACTTTCGTCCCCTCTGGAACATCAGGAAGCCAAAGTGCAACATGCATCACATCTTCTTCTGGGAAGCCGATATCCTCTTCAGAAGCAGGTAAATCTACGGAGACAAAATGTTCGGTATAGGCTAGAACTTCATAATCTCCACTTTGTGGAAGCACAGATCGGTCTTGGGTTAAATTTAGGTCCATTTTATGACGCTCTTGAAGAGGTGTTTCCCACCATTCATATGATTGAGATTTATCATTGGAATCAGACAATATATCGCCAAATCCCATCGCTAAAAATAGGAATACTACTGCGATGGAAAAACTGCCTGCAAGAGTGAGATTAAGGCGATAATTTCCTCCTCCGGGGAGGAGTTCGGCATCAAACACTTCCTCCTGCATGAATAAGACGATGCCATCCCTCCTCAATAGCCTTATTCAACAAAACTTCAAGATTTCTAACCGGTAATCTCTCCTGCGAGCATTCATCACGGTTGACTAATTGCGATGTATATGCGAGTGCTCGCTTTGATGCTTTCCTTGCTTCTGTTTGCTCCAGTTATTGGAGCGCAGAGTGGAGTGGAATCATGGCGCGAGAATGAAGTTGATGTATCTCAATGGGATGATGGGCCAGTTCTCGAAGGCTCTCCTATGGACTTTCCAATCTCGGGCAATCCGGTCGTATTGATAGAGGTTGATTATCAACCAGGACATTTACAATCTAGAGTTCAAGGAGAAATAGTGATTGAATTGTTTGAACAATGGGCGCCAAATACGACTGCTAATATGATAATGCATGTCGAATTAACAATTTATGATGGTATTTTTTTCCATCGAGTTATCGATGATTTTGTAACTCAATCTGGCGACCCTACTTGTAAAACCGTGGGAGTTTATCCAATCACAAATGCAGAATGTGGTGGTGGCGGAGATGGTCACACTTTGGATTTAGAACATCATGAAAATCTATCTCATGTAGATGGTGCAATTGGCATGGCACGTTCTCAAGACCCTAATAGTGCGGATACACAATGGTATATTGCAGAGACTGAGGCGCACAATCTCGACCCTGAAAACCGTGATGATGAAGGTTATGCAACATTTGGAATCGTTCGAAATGGAATGAGCCATGTAAGGGCTATAGCAGAAGTACCGACCACAGACGACCCTAGTGGTACAGATATTCAGAATCCTGCATCATCTGCAGGAAGGCCATTGTATGAAGCAAAAATAATCTCGGTCACTATGGCAGGAGTAGTTCCGTATGCAGAAGAGGAACCAGTCGTTAGTGAATCGGGTTTTTCTGAAGCCATGTTAGCAGTAGGAAGTGTTCTTCTGCTGGGCCTGATTGTTGCTGGAGTTCTATATTATCTGAAAAACCAGCCAGATATCATCGAAATAGAAAAGGTCGAGCAAGAACTTCACGATGCTGAATTATTGGATGATTGATTTCACTCTATTTTCAAGTCTAGTACTACATGTCTTATGTGCGGGCAATACCACTTTACTTTCTCAAGGTGTAATGCAGTTGCCTTCTTCCCACTGTTTTTTGAAAACCAATCTACAGTATCCTCAAGCCATTGGCCTAATTTCCTCTCATCCACATTCATGTGAACATGTATTATTCCCCCTTTGGGATTCAAACAGTCAATCGCTAATTTCCAGGTGGACTCAGAAGAAGGAATTAATCCAAGAACAATTCTATCAGCAATGCCCGAAAGGGTTTTCATCGTTTTACGATTATCACCCTGATGAATGATGCATTGGTCTCTAACATCATTTCTAGTAAGGCCTTTTTCTAATCCATCAATACTGTCGGGGTTGATCTCACAAGCGTGAATTAGTTTGGCATTTCCATGAACAAGCATTGGTATAGTGTAGTATCCAATTCCACAAAAAGCATCTATGACAATCTCCCCTTCCATGTTGAATTCACCCATTCTTCTTCTTTCAGTAATATTTCCAGAAGAAAACATACATTTGGTAATATCAAATTCATAATCAACAAAATTCTCACGATGAATCACCCACCCATCTTTTCCATGTAACATTTTCAATTGTGATTTACGCATCATTTCAGGAGAAATCTCAGCCTGAATCGCTAGCCGATTACCTCCTATCGCATTTGCAATAGCTAACCAATCATATCGTTCGTTTTCATCAACAGAATTCTCGGGTAAAACCACCACATCTCCTAAGACTTCCCACTTGTTTGGAGGGTTTTGCATAACTTTGGCAAGATTTTCATGAGGATTTGAATTTTGAATAATTTCGAACTCCAATTCCACTTCACCTTTTTCGACAGGAAATGCGATATTATGGCCATGCGGTATAGGCTTTAGAGTAGTTATGAGTAAGCCCTGTTCTTTGAGTCTTGAATAGTTTTCACGGGCCGTTTTACGTGATGAAATAAACGCAAATGATAGGACCATAATAGAACGGGAAATGGCAAAGCATGTTAAATGTCCTTGTTATCATGCATGTGACGCCCATGCGACCGATGCTGCCAACCCTTCTGTTTGCGATGTTTATTCTACCCCTGTTTTTGCCGGCAGCAAGTGCTGGAGGGATGCTAGTTTGCGGCATCAACGGTGGGACTTGTGATGATTGGGATAAAGCCGAAGATGGCACTCCAAATCAGCCAGATTGGATTGAGGGAGTATACGAATTTGACTTGGTCGACACTTCTACAATCAATATGGAAATGACATGGGCTTTAAGAGAATTTAATCGTTCTGCTTTAGGATTGGATAGCATGGATATAGACTCCGCCTGGGCTCTTGAAGGTATGGCTGCCCAAGATGGAGCTCCTGCGGATATGATTCGTAATTATTTCACTCAAGATATAGGTGGAGTTACCATAAAGCAAAAATTGCAAATGGAAGTTAATGACACGATCTCAGAGTTACTCTCGAGCGGTTTTGGAACAGTCAACTCAATCTCTTCAAGTTACGTTGATTCAATAAATAATGCGGGATTGATTACTACCTGTGAAGATAATCCTGCGATTGATAGTGCTGAAGAAGCAGCAATAGTGAACGATGTTTTCAATCCTCCAATCTGCTTTTCTGTAACCGCCAGTGTTTCACTTTCTACTTCTACATTTAATCTAGGATCAGTCGATGCTCTAACTTTGGAGAGAGTATACAAGGGGCTATTGGCAATGGGAAGCGATATCACTTCAGGTTTCGAAGTATTTGCTGACCCTGGTCATGAAGCGCACTTCGTAATCAATCCTCCAGAGTATGCTACAGTTCTATCAACTGATGCCACTGGAATCCCTACTATTCGAGCAGGAACTCCATCCTATATGGCAGCAGAATGGACAATTGATAATACAGGTGCTGCGATAAGTGGAGAAAGGATTTCTAGAGATGTAAGCATCAAAGTTGGACATAGGAACTCTACACAAACAAGTAGCGTAGCTGTAACCTCAGAGGATAAAGGATTAGACCTGAGAGTAACGTTAGATCTTTCTGATGAGAGTGAAGCTTGGATAGAAGTTGTTGCTGGTATACATCATTTAGACCAAGAAACGATGGAAGATTGGGGCATTTCTCTTGTGGACGTAACCGATAATGCCACCATTCCATGGGTGACATCTGATGGAATAAGGATGGCATATCACAATGATATTATCGATCTGACCTCTTTTACTGAAAATTTCCCAATGGATTTGGTTGGTGATTCTATCGAGGATGCAGTTCCATCTGTTGGCGAAATTGTCGTATATGATGCAGAATGGGTTTCGGACTCTTTGTCCATCGGTATGCCTGAACCTTCAGGTGGACTAAATCATACACATGATGCCTGTCCTGAATCTCTTCCTCCCGGAACAGATGCATACTATTGTGTTCAAGGACCTAATGCGATGGATGGTTCAAGTCCGATTTATCTACGCGCTTATTCAGAATCATTTGACCTACATCTCTTAGACATAATCAAACAAGAAGTTGGAGATACCACCGGATTCTTAGATGCGATTCAAGAGCAAGATTTGCAGAGACTATTGGAAGCAGGGCTTTCGATAGAAACAGAGTTTGGACCAGACTTACTAAGGAATATGATTCCAGATGATATGCCTCCTACTGAAATGACACTTGAATTAATTTTACCACAATGGATGAGTTCAGCAACAGGACAGAGTTCTATTAAACTGGTTGAAAGAACCGTTGGAGAAGACCAACTTGGGATTTCAATGTCCAGTCCTCCTGGAGAAGGATACGACCCTCGCCATTCGATATATGATGAAAATGACGAAGAGATTTGTTCTGCGCATGTCAGCGATTGGTCATGTGTAGATTTTGATATGGAATTAGAAGTTAGTGATGTTAATATCAATGAATGGGGGCCTAGTGCGGAGATGACAATCGCATTTTCTGCTGGAATTGATATTTATCGAATCAAGGTTCCAAATATGGTAAGAGAGAATATGAGTAGTGGCAATAACTCTGTAGATATTGAGGTAATTTCCTCGGACCTACTTCGTCTAGGATTAGATATTTCAGGACGTTTATTAGAACCTAGAATGACAGATTTCGAACTTGGTGATGATAATCTTTCTGTCGTGTTAACAAAGGGTGGAATCGAGGATATGGTCGATGAGATCGGTAGGCGAGGAACCAATATAATTCACGACCTCGCTGATGAATTAAGTGATGCGAATGATTCTATTGAAGTCGACCTTTCTGGAATACAGATCATTACCGAATTAAGTATTGGAAATATAGGGGCATCCATTGGAGATGATGTTCCAATAAGTATGAGGCTTACAATTCCAGAATTTACCATAGCAGCTGGTGTAACAAATGGATGGGGTGGAATTAGTGATGGAGAACCAACAATTGGAATTGCAACCTCGTTCGCATCGCCAATAACTCAAATGTTAACCGATTTTAGCAGAGGAATTACAAGCGTAGGAAAACAATTAGTTTCTTTTGAAGGAAGCGGAATAAATTTGCATCAAGATGAACAACCCTTTGAGTTCCAAATCGAAGAACGTGATTTGGTTATTCACGAAGAAAGCAACACAGAATTAAGAGGCGAGTTCACCATTACCATGCCCGGAGGAATTGTTCTAGAAGAATTCCAATCTGCAAATGGTTGGGAAGATGTTGGTGAAGATGAAGATGGTCGTCAACAAATTAAAATCGACATAGAATCGTTCGCTCAAGGAGACGAATTTAATTTCAAAGTTTCAATTTCATGGGGCTTCATTCTTGGTCAAATATGGGCATATCCCGCAGTAGTTATGGGATTAATGATCTGGAGAATAAGAGCGAGACGCAAGAAGAAAAGAAAGAAACAAGATGCTAAATTCAACAAACGTTCAATGAAGAAATTCGAGAAGAAAGGAGGTCTTTCAAGCACTGAATTTGCGATGCTTGGTCGAGGAGAAGAGGCTTCCAGTAGTTTCGCTGGTGGCCCTGGCCCTCCACCAGTTCCTGATGGACTGAACAATGACTTAGATATCTATAGTGATGACATTTGGAATTACCCGTGAAGTGATTGGAAAATTCGTTTAGCAAGCGATGAACCTATTCCTGGAACAGTTTTCAAATCTTCAACACTTGCGTGTTTAACACCTTGTCGTCCACCGAAATATCGCATTAGAGCCTGCATCTTTTTGGCACCTAATCCCGATACGTTTTCCAGTGGGTCCGACAATCTTGATTTTGCTCGACTCTTACGATGAAATTTGTTTACAAAACGATGTGCTTCATCCCTTGCATGAACTAGAACTCTACCTCTTTTGTCGAGGACTAAATCTTCTTTTGTACTTCTATGAATGGTTTCTTCCCGCTTTGACAAACTTGCTAAATTAATTAGATTGCTCAATCCATGTTCTTCAAATAATTTAGAAATTATCGATAAGTGAGTTTCCCCCCCATCTATCAATACTAAATCTGGCCATTCTTCTTGTCTTTTCAACCAACGCTGGACAACTTCACGCATCATTCTGAGGTCATCTTTCCAATCACCTTTGACCGTGAAAGTCCTATACTCCTTTTTGTTAGGTCTTCCATTACGAAGAGAAATACTAGCGCCTACTCTCGAATCTCCAAGAAATTGTGCCATATCAAAGCATACAATATGATCTAGTGATGGTAAATCGAGCATTTTCGCTCCTTCATCAGCAGCTCTTTGTTCAAGAGAGCCACTAGATTTATTGATAAATCTAGTCAATTGAATCTCAGCATTCTGGTTTGCCAATTTTTGTAATGTAACTAAATCACCTCGCGAAGGAGTTCTGATTTCTACTTGTGACTGTCGCCTCGAATGCAACCATTCACCTGCTCCATCAAAAAGTGGTGTTGGGGAAATAAGCAATCGGGGAGGGTGGCGTTCAGCATAATGTGAAGATACGAACATAGAGATAGTTTCTCCGATATCTCCACGATGAATTATCGGCCAAGCCTCTTGCCCCTTTACGACCCCCTCATCAGCATGTAAAACCACAACTGCAGCCAAGTCTCCTTCGGTTGCAATTCCTATTGCATCACAATCACGATACACCTTACTAGAAACAATATGTTGACTTGTTGTAGTCCTAACCGCCTTGATTAAATCTCTTTGCTTAGCAGCTTTTTCAAATTCCATTCGATTAGAATATTCATCCATTTGTTCAGTTAATTTTTCGAGTAATAATCCTGCCTTTCCATCTAGAACATTGGTCACAACTCTAACTCGTTCTGGATATCCTTCAGGGTCAAGACAGGGCCCTTGACATAAACCAATATGCATTGCAAGACAACCGTCTTGACCTCTACAATCCTTATCTCTGATTCCAAATTGTCTTCTTAACAATTGTAATACTTGTTTGGCAGCACCAGCATTTGGGAAAGGACCCCACTTGCGACTATCGTCAGGGGGGTTTCTTGTGTACATTATACGCGGAAATTCTTCTTTTGTTATCGCGATATAAGGATAGGATTTATCGTCTTTTAATCTGGAATTATACCTCGGTTTATGTTCGCGGATCAATTGCCTTTCCAATATGAGGGCTTCCTTGGGAGAGTTGGTTACTATACACTGAATTTCATCTGCTTTAGCAACCAATTCGGGTATCATTAAACGGTCTGGATTAGAAGAGAAATAAGAACGAACTCTATCCTTTAGAACAGTTGCTTTACCAACATAAAGTACACGTCCCATTTTTGTTTTGAAAATATAAACTCCTGGGTTTGCGGGCAAGTCGACACCGGCCGCATCCACGGGCATATTGTATCTCTAGAGGCGGAACATGAAGAATACATCGCTAATCAAATTGGGGCAAGTAAAATGGATGAGGAGTGCTTGGTAAAGTCATGATGAGCGGTCCAAAGGTGAGAATCTTGAAACAATTGGCCACTTTTCAAGCAGGTTTGGAAACTGCATGGGACGTTCCTAGAGGGATCTGTTTACCCGGAATTGCAGAAGCATTGGGTGTAGTGCGTTCAGCACTTCATCAACCCTTAGCCGAATTGATAGAAGAGAATTTAGTAACCGAAAGAAAAGCGCATGTAATAGATGGAGGTAGCCGCAGGCGAAAGGTCTACCACATCACTGAAGCAGGTAGGTCAGAGTGTAATAATCAAGAAGTCATAGTCTCTAAAATTAAGGTTGGAGAATTATTTGGAAATCCACCCAATTTAATCGATTTGAAAGGTAGAGAAAACGAAATTAATAATTTATTGACTGCCAATAAAGTAATTTTGACTGGTTTGCCTGGTATTGGAAAAACCTCATTGCTACGAGCTCTTTCAGAAGAACTAGTAAAATCTGGAGAAATAGTAAGGTTTGCTAGTATGCAATCATTCAAAGATATTTCAGAGATTTTCACAGATTGGGGGCTTTCAGTATCTACCGACAAAGCGGCACTGCATGCTACAAAAGGAGAAGTTTTAATTCTTGATGAATTACAAGAAGTGAGTTCTAGACATCTTGCAAGAGTTACTGATTTCGCTCAAAACTGCGAGAGAATAATTTTAGCCAGTCGTGCGCCAATACCTTTTGAAGAAGGATTCGAAATTATCGAAGTTCCTCCACTTGAGATTAAAGATGCAATCCAACTACTTCCTGACTGGCTAGAACAAAGAGAAATTATTGCTGAGCGTTTAGGTGGTCATCCATTGGCATTGCAATTACATGATTCAGATTCAACGCTTCCCGAAGAAGGTGCAGACTTACAAGCATGGGTCAAAGAAGTCGTTCTTTCAGATATAGGTGAAGAGATGGCCGCATTAGATGAATTATCTCTTCTACCAGTGCCTGTCCCTGTAGATTATTTGCAAAACGAACAACATGTTGGAGCATTGGATGAATATGCCCTATTGCGATGGCATACAACTAATGTTGAACTCCATCACCTTGTTAGAAATGTACGCTCTTCTATGCTTTCAGCAGAGCACCACAATACAGCAGCAAAATATTGGTCAGATAAAGAAGGGGATCTTTGTAGACTGATAGAATTACACCATATCCTCGAATCAGGAGGAGATATTGAGGCTCACCTTTTGGTGAATGCTGAGGCTTTAATGATACGTTCTAACGCTGGTTTAGCGACATTGATCGGTTCTGCAATCGCTCGACATCCAACAGCTAAATTACATCGATTAGCAGCCATGGTCGCGATTGAACGTGGTGAAGCGGAGGTTGCATCTGAGCATTTAGAAAACTGCGACGCTCCAGATTTAGATTTCTCTCTTGCACTTCTTCAAGGGCGTTTTGAAGAGATTAATTTAGAAAACTCAGATGCAAAGTTATTGCTTTCAGAAGCGGCGAGAAGGATTGATGACCGATTGCCTGGAACGCAAATAAATTATGACATTGATAAATTATTAGAAAAAATAGATTTATCAGACTTATCTAAAGACTTACGAAATGTTATGCTTGTAGCGATTGCTCATGTAAAGCATGCTTGCGCAATCAATGCCGGTGAGATTGAGGGTGCTAGAGAGATTAGAGAAGGTTTACGATTTATTTCTCATAGTGGTGACCCGCAATTATCTGCCTTGGATTTACGTGCTGAAATTGCTGAGACCAGTCCGAAATCACCTTCTTTTGAAAAAGTTACAAACAAGGTATTTTCGATGTCGGGTTTGAGGGCGATAATGCTACAAATGGCGATAATCGAAAAAGTAGACAAAGATACAGCCAAGAAATTAATTGAGAAGGTACAGATGCCAGATAAAGAAAGCCAATCCAACCTTTCATCTGCACGTAGAATTACAGCAATGATTTGGTATTGGCGTTCACAACTTGATACACATAACCGCTTTTCATCTTTAGCAGAAGCGATTGCTCTATGGAATCAAGCAATGTGTCCTGAAGCATCTAAGCAGGCAGCTCAAATTATGCATTCTATGCTGTGATTAAAGCTCAGCGCCGATGAGGGTTTTAGTTTCATTAATCCCTTTGATAGTACGTATTTGTTCTACGATTACCCTTGTCAATGTGAATTCGTCATCTGCTTGTACACGAGCGATTAGGTCATATTCTCCAAATAGCATCCATCGACTTGTGACATGTTCTACCGAATCAAGAGCATTACGAACATTTTGTTCAAGTCCCGGTTTTGTTGTTATCAAAACGAATCCTGTAGCCATTTTTTCACCTCAATATTCAACCGCGATTAGAGTTTGAGTTTCCTTAACACCAGAAATCATACGGAACTGCTGCATTAGCAAATTTGTAAGTCCTTTTTCATCATTAGATGTTACTCTTACTAAGAGATCGTATTCACCGTATAATGCATGAACCTCTGCAACAGATGAATTTTCAGAAAGGGCAAGATATACCGCTCTTTCGAAGGAGGGTTCAGTCTTGAATAGCACAAACGCCTCAGGCATTGTAGTGGCGACTTGCCATGCCTTCTTGAGGATGCCGACGAGAAAAATTCCTAAACGAGAAGGGGAACAGTCTAAGTCAAATCGCGACCTGACAAAGGGTATGGTGCGTAGTAAGTACTCTACATCTTTACTACTGGTAGCCATTTTTTTACTTTCTTCTATCACTCCAATATTAACATCTGCTGATACTTCAGGTAGAGCTCAAATAAATTGGAGTAACGATGTCACTATCAATTCAGATTATACTGTAATAGTGACAGATGAATTGGTGATTGCGGCATGTACCAATGTCACATTAGGAAATAATGCTCGTATCTTCATTGAAGGTAGGTTGACAGTAGAGGGAACAGAAAGTTGTCCGGTTTACTTTGATTATGCTGGTGGCCAAGACCATAGAGGAATACAATTCAATTCAAGTTCAAATGGAAGGGGCAGTAAAATCGACAATCTATCAATCGTTCATTCTGTTTATGGAATCACAATTTACGGTTCTGACCCATATATTGCAAATCTAACAGTATATGATGCCGATGATGTAGGGGTAGATTTGTTCAATTCAGCAACCCCAACTATTAGAGATTTGAAAATCATAGAAGCAGGCCAAGATTGGAATTTCCCGACTTATTGGAGATATGGAATCGGTCTGTCAATAGGTGCAGGTTCAGCTCCAAATGTAGACGGGATCGAAATGAATAATCTAGCAACTAGGGGGCTAAATTTCTGGGGAAATTCAGGTGGGTTGTTCAGAAATATCAGTATTGATAATGTTACAGGAGCGACTTTAGCTTTAGCTGCTGGGATTTGGGTGGAAGATAGTAGGCCGCTAATTGAGAGTGTAGAAATCAACAGAGCAGATCACGGTACTATCGTTCGTCATTCAGATGATAGTCTTACCACGCGTGCAGTGATTAGGGACTTGGAAATAACTAATTCAATGTACAAGGGATTACTTATCGACAAACTTGACCGTACAAATTATACTAATTACCAATCAGCGATTATAGACGGATTGAGAATCTCTGGAACCGGTGGAGATGACGCTAAAACTGCAGGCTTAGCAACTTCTACTGTAGAGGTTAATGCTACAGGTGCTTGGATTGAAAATGCTGAATTAGAAGATAATGATGCGGTTGGACTTCGCTTATATTTTGTTGATTCAACTTCTACCTTTACCAATTGGACAATCAACAATACTGGTGAAGAAAATGCTGGAGCACATAGTGCGGGAGTAAGTGTAAGGTCGTCATATTTTGCAGCATATCTTAACAATTTTGAAATTTCGAACTCACCAGGACCAGGAATCTATTCAACCAACGGTGGAGCGATACAGGGTACAAATTGGAATTTGCATCATAACGGAGAAGAGGGCTTCTATCTCAATAGTGCAGCAGCAATTGTCGATGGATTAAACCTGTCACAAAATGGTGCTTCAGGAGTCCATATCAATGATGCACGCTATGTCTATCTCTCAAACTTGTCAAGTTTTCAAAACTCTGATGCAGGCATGAAATTTAGTGAAGCAAATGATATCGAATCAACATCAGGAGATATCAGTTGTAGTATCTGTAGTTCTGTTGAGGATGAAAAGGGAATTATCTTGACCGATTCTGTAGATATTTATCTCGATGAAATTCAGGTACATAACCCACTAAATGGTTCTGCGATTGATATTGACAATAGTGGTCTTACAATAGGTGTACAAGGAGGTAGTTTCCATTTAACAAATGCTGAGATCTGGACAAATAATTCTCTGCCTGCGATAAATATTGTAGAGGCTGAAGGAGAAATAGATGGCTTAGACATGTTCGGGTCTCATGGTGGAATTGTTTGGGATGCTGACCATAACGTTGAGCGTCAAAGCATAATGTCGAATGTTAGCCTATCTGGTACAGCATGTTTGAGTCTTTCCAATCACGATGATTTGGTCGGTATTGGAAATGAGATTACTAGCGAATGTACCGGTTCAATTGAATTTACTAATTCCCAAGTAAATTGGTCGAGATTAACCGATTTAG
>Ga0066836_10001551_pt1 | contig 12059 bp, 12 predicted proteins | sample ETNtaG_18_FD_71568 | JGI IMG/M metagenome (GOLD analysis project Ga0066836, IMG submission 71568) | Marine microbial and viral communities from oxygen minimum zone, Eastern Pacific Ocean - ETNP201302SV91 | ecosystem: Environmental > Aquatic > Marine > Oceanic | place: Pacific Ocean: Eastern...
GGAAGTAGGTTTTAGAATGCCTGATATGCCCGATTCGATTATCCAACTCGAAGATGGTGACTGCCTGAATATAGGCGATGATGGGGAATTGTCTCTGCAAAGAAATTCGTGAATAATTTATCTTGTTTTATATTAGTTTTCATTGGGCCCTAGGGTAGTTCTCAGAAATAGTGCCGGATGTCGCTGTTGGAGAGTCCTCGACAGACTCAATTACCTGCCATATCACCAGGAGGGAGAGGGATATATGAATGAATGAATTTGATGCAATAAATACACTGAAATTATATTGATAAAAAAGCCTGACTGAGTACAATTAAGCGGGATCTCAAGTGAATGATAGAGGGCTATGGTACTGAAGCATTAGAGGGCATGATAATCAAGCAAAATTTCATTCTTCTCGGACAGTCTTATTACCTCCTGCACTCTCGCTGAGAATCCGCGTTCGCCGACACCTACTCGACCAGAGTAAGAGGAGGGCTGGATACGTGACTGGACCCCGGGTGAAAGAAAATGGAAGGAAACATTTTCGAAAAGATTCTCGGCCAAGACAGTCTCTTCGTTGACAGGCGAGCGTTCGATCACGCCTTCGAGCCATCTACCCTGCCTCACAGGGACCACGAAGTGGATGCCTTGGTACGCAATATGGTTGATGCTTTGAATGGCCATATCCCTTCGAACATGCTTCTCTATGGGGTACCCGGATCAGGCAAAACTGTGGTCACGAGATTCGTCTTAGGGCAACTTCTCGACAAGGGCAAGGAGATGGGGCAAAGCGTTGAGACCTACGAGATCAACTGCCGTGTCGTGGATACCAAGTACCGCGTCGTCCAGAGCATCGCCTCCCAACTCGCTCGACGAGGGGACACTCCAATTCCATTCACTGGCTGGCCCACTGACAGAGTCCTCGATGTCCTGATTGAAAGGATGGATCGAGCAGGAGGGGTGCACATCCTAGTACTGGACGAAATCGACAATCTCGTGGCCAGAGCTGGAGATGGTTTGCTGTACAACCTGACCAGCTTGAACACTTCTCTGAAAAACGCCCGCTGCTGTCTCATCGGAATCAGTAACGATTTGCACTTCACTCAGCAACTCGACCCTCGAGTCAGTTCGAGGCTGAGTCAAGAGGATGTCGTCTTTCACCCCTACGGGGCTCCGGAGATTCAGGACATCCTAACCGAGCGTGTTAGCACCGGTCTTCGCGAGGGAGTCCTCGATTCTGGTGTGCTTGAACTCTGTTCGGCACTGGCCGCACAGGAACACGGGGACGCGCGTAGGGCGCTCGACCTGTTGCGCATCTCAGTGCAGAAGGCGGAGCAGCGGGCTCAGAAGATTGTGGACCCGAGGCACGTCAGGCTGGCACAGAGTCAGTTGGAGTATGACCAAGTGACTCCTGTACTGAAGACTCTGCCACTGCACCAAAAGTTGTTACTATTCTCAATCAGGCTGAACGAAGATAATGGCCTGAGGAATATCTCCACTGGAGAGACTTACCGTACCTATGCCGAAGCATGCATGAAGATTGGTGTCGAGCCACTCACTCCTAGGAGAATATCTTCGCTGCTCAACGAACTCGATACTCTCGGGTTGATTATGGCTAGGAACGTCAGCAAGGGCCGCGGTGGAAGGAGCAAACAGGTTAACTCGGCCATACCCAAGGCGGTGGACGCCATCACCACAATGAGTGAGAGTGAACCCATGATTGCCGAGGCCGCACTCGGCAGATACAACCTCCAGAGTCAACTCTGAGAGGCTGTTCTTCCCTCAGACAATCGTTAAACCGAAGGGCAAGGTCGCCGGCTCGATGTCCATGCAAGAATCCGAGTGGGGCAGTGCCCTGACCAGACCTAGTAGCACTGCTTCCAGCGCCGCCGTCTTGCTCGGTGCTTGGGTACTGTTGCTGACTGTAGTGAACCTCTTCTCAGGGGCCTACTCCTCCGGATTCAAGGTTCTGTGGATTGGATTTATCACTGGTGACAGCGCTGCTTCAAACATTGCCTACGACGGGTTTGAAGTGGCCCCAGATGACATCGTCTTCGGGCTGATAGGCATAGCCCTCCTAGTCCTAGGCGCTAGGGGAATGGGCAAGGCTGTTGAAGGTGGCTTCCCTGCTTGGGTTAGTGGCATCCCCCAAGGTGCAATTGTATCCAGTCTATTCTCTCCTGATGTAGGCTCTCGCACCATCGCAAGTTGGCTCATCGCCCTCGGTGTTGGATTCTACCTCTATTGGAGTTTAATCAACACCACTTGGGTTGATCCAGGAGTTTACGCTGTAATGATCGTGATGGTGAGCTTCGGCTTAGCTATCCACACTATGGCTGATTCCGAGTCATAATCATTCAGCGGGAATGAATTCGCTGAGTAGTCTACGACAACGCTGTTTGGCGTCTTCTCCACACCATCTGACTACGACTCCTTTCCCTGGTTGGCCATATATTACAACAGCACCCAATGGAGCCAGTGGATGCAAGATAAGTGGTGCTAGATCTTCCTCACCTTCGACCTGAATTAGGTGGGTTAATCGCCCTTCCTTCCAGGATTTCATTGCCCGCTCACAGGCCCCCAGTAGCGAAGGCGTCAGGGAACCAGCAGGACTGGAACACTGCAGGACCCCATCATACAACGATGAATCAATTTCGTCTGCGCCCTCCCATGGCTCCCTTCTAGTGAGTCCATCAATGAGGGCGATGTCGGCTGGTCGATTGAGGTCCTGCATAGTGCGGACTGTCACATCACCGACAGCGATGACCGGACCTAGTTCACCTTCGAGATGAGTGAGGACTTCTGTCATCGCAACAGAGGGATTGCCCTCCGGGCCAGGAATCAACTGACCAAAGGGCTCTTTGAGTTCTGCTTCGACCTGAGATGTCAGTACAACTCTGCCGGTCCTAATCGAATTTGGAATCCATGATTTTCCGTTACGGTCGATTTCCCCTGCTCTAATCCTAGAGCTAGATATCGGCTCACCGTCCCATGCGAGTACGTGCCCCACGCTGATGATGTTTAGGGGTGACAGGTCGCTGCCTGTCCTCAGTCGGTTAATCTCCTCGCACTCGGCGCGAGTCTCTTCGGTGCAGATAATCGCTGTGGCATCGGTGTGCACCGGTGCGGGTCCGTGGTTATCTTCGAGGACATGGAACCTAACTCTGCCAGCATCGTCTCCCAACGCCTCCTTCATCTCCAGAGTCCTTGTATCCCATGGATTCACCCGCGGGTCCTTTGAGAGCGCAAGATGATCTGCGGTGAGCCAGGCCTCAATAGAGGAGCATTTGGACAGTCCGGCTTCTATCAGCGATAAGTGTCCGGCATGGAAGCGGTCGAAGGTGCCGCCGATTAGGCCGACTTCGTGCATCAGATTCCCGCCTTTTTTGGATAAATGGAGTGTGTGCCCCGGGGCGTAACGGCGGCCTTCACAGCAAGGCTCAGGCGCCTGACCCACCCCGGGACGTCTGTCGAACTGTGGGGTAGTCCCTTGAGTCATTCCTTCCGGTCATCGGGGGACCTAACACAATCCGGCCACTTGATTTGCTCCAGTGATCATTCCGTTGCAGCTGGTCACACTGGTCTTCGGCAAGTGGTGACCCGAACTTGGTACCGTGATTCATCCTATTCCTCCAGCGGGGGGCTTCGTCGCCACGGTGTTGCAGCTCGGGCAAACATCGGCCATAGAAGGTGGTCAAGAACCCCTCGGTCAGAAATTTACTGACTTTCAACCCGAAATTGAAGTCGAAGGGACGATTTTTGAATGATATCCTGAGCTCTTCAAGAGTAGTCTCTCAGCGATGTGAGAATCACCTTCCATGATCTCGGCAGAGGAGAAATCTGGCCATTTCTCCAGAGGCTGGGCAAGCCAGCCCGATAGGGAATGAGTCTTTCCCGGCGAAGGAGATTTGTTATCATTCACCGCGTCTAGGGCGTCGAGTAAATCGAGTAACGATTCAGCAGTATCAGGCATGCCCTGTCGCTCACGCCTGCCTTTCAACCTCCGGGAGAGGCGGGAGTATAGTTCTGAGTCGCATCCGGGATGCTCGTAGGAACGGAGTCCAGGTGCTTGGCAGAGATCACCAATCGGGCGCAGCACTGCCGCGCACCATGGGACGGTGTTGGCGATAGCCCAATCTGTAGATTCCTCATCATCCAATAACCCAGAGAGTATCTTGACGGAAACCGGTGCCCACCAACCAGGAGGTAGTTTCAGTATCCTCTCCAATTCATCGAGATTGGTCTTCGAGTCATCAAGCATCAGGTCTGCTAGGCTAGCCCAAGTGTGTAGGTCATGGTCAGAGGGAGAGTTTCTTCCCTTGCTCCGAATCCCCTCGAGTATTGGTCTGAAACTGGATTCATCGCTGCTACCCTGAGAATATAGCCATGCGACTCCTTGTAGTGCAGGCATCGAATCACTTGGGGGCTCGGAGAGCCATGCCTCGAGTGCCCAATGGAGTAAGTCCGAATGCATGTGCTCCGGCAGCCATGGGGCGTTTGACAGCAGTTGGGCTGCTACCCAAGCGGCTCCACGGGTTGCTTGCTTCGGATCCGTCGCTGGCCTCGTTCTGAGTGCTGCGTCGGAATCCTGTCTGAGTCTGTTGGTAATCTTCTTGGAGAATTCTTCCAAGACCGAGTCGGGTGCCTCGTCCGCGACCTCTGACAGTCTCTCCAGCGGAAGGTCGTCTAGATTCATGAGTACTAGCCATTCCGGACTGAGTCGGGTCCTGAGTCTCTGCCAGCGTGGCCACCTTGTCCTAGCAGGAGATGCTATCCAAGCCGCAATTGGATATCTGGCTTCCATCTGATTGGCCCACTCCTCATTACCTGCGGGATATTGAACTACAGCTGAATTGATGACTGAGAGGTGACCCTCTTCGATATTCTCGGCCAACTCAATATCAATACCTAGAGATCCCCACTCTAGTACAGCCGGTTCATCGGAGTCTGAAAACTCAGGAACCTGAGCTGGATCGGCCAGTCGCATTGGCAGTATCCTCCCTCCCCTAGTTGTCAAGCGCAGCCAAGGTAGCGGTCTCAGAGGATCGGCATCCAGTATATCGAAGTTGGAGAACGCGGCTGCTTCACCCTCGAGAAGAGCCATTCGAAGATTGGAGAGAGAAGCAATCGAAGAGATTAGTTCCTCAGGCATATCTGACCCGACTTCAACAGTCAACGGGCGTTTGCCGACGTCATTGACTGCCCATCTTACTAATGCCTCGGCTGCCGTTCCACCCAGCCCCCTTAGGTCAAGAATCCTGATTGAATCTCCTTCCTCGGTGAACACCGACTCACCCCAGTCTTGTCTGAATCGTCTCCATGTGGAATCCTCAGTCCTAACTTTTCTTGCCTTGCTAACCCTGTCCTTCAGGGCACCTAGTCTCCGTCTTCTCTCAGCATCACTCAAACGCGGGTGGGCCCTCTCGATCCACGGATCAAGAGCTGCCAAGGGGTATGGGTCACCCTCGGTATCCAGTCCCCCGAGATCCGCGATAACTAGGGAGTTATTCCTCGCTGTTCTGAGCAGCATGGAGCGGGGGAGTCTGTCTTCCATCACAGCAACCACTGGCCCCTTCGGCCTAATCTCCGGCGACATCTCATGGCATTCACCGAGTACCCACGGACCCCGATGATAGTCGCCCTCAGGCAACGGGGGCGCGGGCCGGAAGTTTGGAGGTCCGAACCACTGACCCGGTGCTATAGCAATCGGTCTCTCGGCGTCGAGCAACCTAGCGCGAATTATTCCGACTACAGTGCGCTGTCCCAAGTAAGCTGCTATGTTCTCAGGGTTGGAGGGAGGTGGGGGGCTCGACTTGGGTTCCATTGACGAGAGGTCGAACCATCGAGGATCTCTCTCCCTGAGTACTGCCCAACTCCAAGCAACCCCCTCGCTTCCGGTGGAACCTGAATTGCCTGGAATCGCGACGGGGGGGCGATCCGGAATCAGTAGCAATGGAGAGTCGCAAGGCTCCATAACTCCAAGCAGGAGGTTTGGACCATCACGAGATAGCAGACAGCACATGCTGGAGTCTTCAGGTAGCGGAGAGGCCTCGGAAGCCCTGGCCCACTCGTCAGCACTCACTGACTTCCAGCCCAACTCGGTCAGGTGAATCCTAGCTCCACGACTCCCAACAGATAGGTCACTGGAGACCAGTCCATCGTTTCTCAGTCGTTTTATCTCTGCCGAGGCATGCGGAACCCTGAGTTCAACATCTCTAGCCAGAACACTGACGGTAGCACCACCCTCAGTTAACCGATCAAGGAGTCTCCTGCGATGCTTGCTCCTGATTTTCCAAGCACTGTCCGAATAATCGGGTTTCAGAGGCTCAGGGGGTTCATTTGACACCACTCGCCACCTCTCAATACATCTTACTAAAGTTGATGTATTAAATTATGTTGTTTAGTTACAATTAATTACACATTTCTTATGGAGAATATATCAGTTTCATTTCCACACTTGGTTCAGACCTGAAAACACCCCCATTTCTAGCAACTATCTGTAACGAAAAAGTATGATTTCGTGCAGAACGGTTATATCAGCGCCCGCCATCCTATGCGCATCGGGCCAACTGCCGGGTCCGAGAGTATGCTGGAGGGAGACAGATGGAAGTGGAAAAAATCCGACTTATCATTCGCAAATACCTCTCGGAGCAGCCTAGGAACAGTGCTGAGATTGCAACCTGGCTGAGTAGTCAGGAAGGCTACTCTGGAAGCTTGGATCTAGCATCACTGATGGAGACAGACGCGAGTATCGTCCGTATCGGAACGATTCGCAAGAGCGGAATGACCGGCAGTACCCCCCCACTCTCGGAATGGGCGACCAAGGAGTGGGTGCAGCACCATGAGCGTGCTAAGCCCGAAAACAAATAGGAGGATTTAGATGAGAACAACAAGACTACGACAGAAGATAAAAAAATTCTTGGATGACAGAGGAGAAGCAAACACGACGGAGATTCTTGAACACGTGAATTCCACCATGCGTCACGGGACTACTCCCCAGCAACTGGGGAATGTCCTGTCCAAAGACAAGGATATCATGAAGGTCGCAACGACAAAGCGTGGCGGTGCCCTCTCCGGTCGCTACGAAATCTGTGTCTGGCAACTGAGGCCTGGGGCCTTGGACGAAATCTAATCAGGCCTCTAGGTCGGGATTCCAGTCACCACTTCGGGCTAGGCTGTTCATGCTAGCCCGATGAGCGAACATTTGCTGGCTGGCGACTGCAGACCCGGAGTTTCCTTTGGCCCAAGTCGTGAGTGCATGTGCCTGTAGTGCGCGACCGTAGGAGTAGGAAAGTTGCCAAGGGTGCTCAACATCCATCTGATTCATCAGATTGAGATGGGCGGTCGCATCCTCGTCAGACTGACCTCCTGACAAGAAAACTATTCCTGGCAGATCTTTCGGGACGTGGTTGGTTAGACAGTCAATCGTCATCCTAGCCACTTCTTCTCTTGAGATCTGATTGGGACAGTCGTTCCCAGCGATGATCATGTTGGGTTTGAGCAGTGCTCCTGGGATGTGGATACCTTGCTCAGCGCAGGCGGCGAAAGTCGCATCGAGAATCTCGGCTGTGACGTCGTAGCAGCGCTGCGCATCATGAGAGCCATCCATCAGCACCTCTGGCTCGATGATGGGGACCAGTCCCTGTTCTTGGCAGATTGCAGCGTATCGAGCCAGAGCGTGTGCGTTGGTCGATACGCATGCAGGACTAGGCATCCCCTCGGAGATACGGATAACTGCTCTCCACTTGGCGAAACGTGCGCCCATCTCGAAATACTCGATGCAGCGCTCCCTGAGTCCATCGAGACCCTCTGTAATTTTCTCACCGGAGTAATTGGCGAGGTCTTTTGCCCCCGTGTCAACCTTGATTCCCGGGTGTATTCCTCTGGAACTAAGTGCCTCGGCTATGAGAGAACCGTCGTCCATGTTCTGTCTGATTGTCTCATCGAACAATATGACACCTCCGACAGCGGATTCGTATCCTGCTGTATCAAGCAGGTTCGCCCGGTACGAGCGCCGAGACTCCGACGATGGTTCGACTCCAGCAGCAGCCAAGCGTTTCGACATCGTCCCGTTGCTCTCATCAGCGGCGAGAATTCCCTTACCTGGGGCCACCAGTTCACTTGCGGTCTTCTCGAGGAGTTCAGTGTCCATCCGATGACCTCGTGAGCACGTGCGGGCAGTAGGAGAAGAACTCATCGCACCGAGGATACGAAGTAATGCTCGCCGGATTTAACATCAATCACTTCTGAGTGAACTGAGTGCTTTCCGTCATCGGTTTCCTTGACACCACGAGTCCGTCCTGGACAAACTCCAGAGCCAATGAATACTGAATCGTCCGATGAGCACAACTCATCGCGACCCCATATCCTATCCACATCGCCCTCGATCATACTCTCAGCACGCTCTCGGTGACCCTTATTCTTGAACACGAGTCGTCCCTCAAAGGGAGCCTTCAGCCCCCTGAGAGCAGTTGCTGTGATTACTCCCTCGGGCGCTGCCCCTATCCCCATTAGCATGTCAATGTCTGAATCGGGATCTGCGGCGTTCAGAGCCGCGGCAATGTCTCCATCGCCAATGAGGATGATGTTGACATCGTGCTGCTTCAGCTCGCGTATCAGTCGTTCGTGTCGCGGCCTGTCCATCACTACCACACGGAGCTGTGAAGTGGTTTTTCCGAGAGCGGCGCAGGCGGCCTCGACGTTGTAAGAAGTGTCGGCCTCGAGACTGACCTCGCCTTCGAGGGCGGCTGGACCGGCTATTTTGTCCATGTAGCAGTCAGGGGCGTGCAGCAAATTACCACGAGGAGCTGCGGCGAGAACAGCCATCGCATTGGGCAGGTCGAGGGCGACGTGATTGGTACACTCTAGAGGGTCGACGGCTATGTCGATTGCCGGTGCCCCGGCGATACCTTGCATCGAGCCTAGAGGTTCGCCAATCCAAAGCATTGGTGCGTCGTCGCGCTCGCCCTCACCTATCGCCACGCGTCCGTCAAAAGGTACGCTGTCGAAGATGGTGCGCATGGCTTCGACGGCTGCTCCGTCTGCGGCCTTGCCATCCTCCAGCCCCCTCCAAGCCGAAGCTGCTACCGCAGCGGCCTCAGTGGCTTGAAGAAAGTGCTCAATGAGGTCAGTGGTCGCCATGCTTCTCCGAATGAGTCTTAGCATTCAATCATGCGGGTCGCCCTTACTTTTGCGCAGGACCCGTACTCCTTCTATCCTAGAAGTCGGATACTGGCCCCCGGAGTCCTTCTCAATCGACTTGAGCATGTCCCAAGCGCACAGCAACCCTGCGGTGACTCCACACAATGCCTCCATCTCCACGCCGGTGGTCCAATGGGTGCGCACGGAGACTGTACAGCGCAGACCGTTCTCCTCTACCCTCCAATCAACCGTGCAACCCTCGATGGGAATTGGATGGCAGTGAGGTAAGGTTCGGGGCGTCTCCTTTACCGCCTGGATAGCGGCTATCGTCGAGGCTTCTCTGACATCGCCCTTTGGGGAACGACCGTTTGCCACGACATCGATACCCCTCTCGGAGAGAACAAGCAGGCCAGTGGCTACCGCCTCGCGGGCGACAACGGGCTTAGATCCCACATCGATTATCCCAGTCCACGACTCCTCGTCCAATCGATCGCCTCTCTCGCCTGTGTGCTCGCGAGTTCATCATCACTATTCATCAAACCGGCTTATCGGCGGAGTCGTAGTTGTGGCGAGTTTGCGGATAACATCTGAAATAGTCGGCGGCAATGGGGTAGCGTGGCCGAGGCGTTTCGAAACAAGGCAACTCCGGGCGCTGTCCCCGAATTGGAATCGGGTATCGCCCATGACAGGCCTATCACTGACGGCCTGAAACTGCAGGTAATCGACGAACTCTGTGTCGGCTGCTCTTACTGTCTGATGACCTGTAAGGACGATGCGCTAATCGTCGAGGGGCTTTGCGAGGTCATCGAGGATAACTGCACTGACTGCCTGAGGTGCCTCCTTTGGTGTCCAACAGGAGCCCTAGTGTACTCCTGAGGTGGCAGGATGAGCGAGCGAGCAAAGGCAGTGGTCATCGGCGCCGGAGTAGGAGGGCTGGCATCAGCTGCAAGCCTCGCACAGACACAGAAGTATGATGTCACAGTCTACGAGAGGATGTCTTTCGCCGGGGGCAGGTTCACTCAGCACGACCACGACGGTTTTCAGATTCCAACCGGCGCGGTCCACATGATCCCGCATGGCAAGAAGGGGCCCTTCGCAAAACTGATGCTCGGCAAGCGGAGCAGCGGTGGTCTCAACCTTGGGCGCCATGGAGTCGACTTCCTGCCAACCACCAAGTTCGCCTGCCAAATCAAGGATGGTGAGCTTCAACGGGCCAACTCGGTCTACGGGGTCTTACCGTGGTTCTCGCTCAAGGACACGCTGAACCTGCCGCGGCTGCTGATGAAGTCCGCCAAACAGCCATGGGGCAATGAGACCGAAGATGGTAGGACTTGGATGTCGAGGTACTTCTCCAATGATTTCATCGACTTTGTCGATGCTTTTGCCAATTTCGCCATCAGTCTGAGGTTTGAACAGATGCCTGCATCGACCGTCGTGAGGATGCTTCAGAATTCGTTCTGGAGCGACCGTCCCCACGTCCCCAAGGGCGGGTGCAAGGGAGTCATTGACGGATTACGAAGTGACTTACGAGAGAATGGGGCTCGTGTCAAACTATCTCACGAGGTCACTGAAATACTGCCCGGTGATGCAGAGGAATCGACCAAGGGCAACCGTTTCTGTATCGGTATCAGGCGGCGCGGTCGCGATGAGGGAGTGTGGGTAGGGGCCGATGCAATCATCCACAATGGCGGTCACCCAAACCTGCTCAAGGCGCTCTCGGACGACTTCGCGGTAACTACGGGAATCAGAGAGCAAGTCCGTGATACTCAAGCGGTTGGAGGCATAGGCTTCGTGTTCGCGCTAGATGACGATATTCCTCACCGTGGCAGTGGTGTAACGATGCTGCCAGGCTTGGAAAGAGTTGGTGGATATGTAATTCCGACCTTCTCCGATCCGAGCCTCGCACCTGAGGGCAAGCACATGATGATCACACACCAGTACGTGCCGGACCCGAGTGTGAAATCGGAGATAACGAAGGGACGTGAGGATCTCTACGAAGCCATCCCGTGGCTCTCTGACCATGGAGAGGAGTTGTGTGTCCACACCTACCACAGGAACTGGCCTTGCAATCGTGCCCCGCAGGGTGCCGAGTTGCCCTCGGATGTCGGCATAGAAGGAGTTCGCCTCGTTGGTGACGGGGTCAAGGGACACGGCTGGATGATGGTCGAAGGGATTGCATCGAACGTACCAGGGGCAGTAGCCAGCGTCAGTGCTGCTATGGACACGATGTAATCATCCAAGACCAGTCTTCCAGATTTCACCATCGGCCCGGATTTCCTTCTTCCACAACGGGGCCTGCCGCTTCAGTTCATCTATCAACCAACTACAGGCTTCGAAACCCTCAGCTCGATGGGCTGATCCGACATGGATGCACACGATGGGCTCACCCGCCCCGACCGAGCCAGTGCGGTGGGCCAGCACCACCGAGCTCACCCCAAACTGGCCCAGAGCCTGTTCGGCGAGCTCGTTCAGAACTCCGGGGAGTTCTCCCTCCCAAGCGTCGAACTCGAGTCGCTCGACAGTCACTCCTTCGTCCTCTCCACGCGTCAGTCCCACGAAGCTGACCACGCTGCCGCAACCATCCGAATCGAGCATCTCGCGCAGTCCCTCTGGGTCGAGTTGCTCGGGCTCGATGAGCACCCGTACCCGAGTCATGCAGTGCCATCCGGGTGCTGCGCTTGAACGCGACGGCCGGGGCCCAACCGTTCAAACGGTAGGCCTGAAGTCGCGGAGCCGTGAGCAGCGAGCCAGTACACATCCTCGGAGCAGGCCTCTCGGGCCTCGCCGCGGCCGCCTATCTAGCGAATGCGGGCCGGGAGGTTCATGTCCACGAAATCCGCTCAGATAGTGGGGCTCGCTTCGATGGTGACTTCCAAGGCATAGAGAACTGGACCAGTGGCTCTGACTTCTTCGATGAAATGCGAGAGTGGGGCTTA
>Ga0066836_10001553_pt1 | contig 12058 bp, 4 predicted proteins | sample ETNtaG_18_FD_71568 | JGI IMG/M metagenome (GOLD analysis project Ga0066836, IMG submission 71568) | Marine microbial and viral communities from oxygen minimum zone, Eastern Pacific Ocean - ETNP201302SV91 | ecosystem: Environmental > Aquatic > Marine > Oceanic | place: Pacific Ocean: Eastern...
GAGATTAAAGTTGGAGATCGGTTTTGGGGGTTCTACCCAATGTCGAATTACCTAATTGTGCAAGCTGGTAATGTCAGCACCTCAGGTTTTAGTGATGTGGTCCATTATCGAAAAACTCTAGCTCCTATTTACTCAAGATTTGACAATGTTAAAGCCAACCCCTTGTATGAGGAGGCTAGAGAGGATCAGGATTTGTTGCTTCGTGGTTTATTTCTCACCTCCTGGCTGGTTGATGATTTTATGTTTGATAACGATTACTTTGGAGCCAATAGCTATGTGATCACTTGTGCAAGCTCAAAAACCAGCATTGCCCTCGCCTTCAAAGCTCAACAACGCGGTGAGAAGAGACGCATTGGCATGACCTCTGAAAAGAATGTTGAGTTTTGTCAAAACCTTGGTTGTTACGATGAAGTAATCACCTACGATCAAGCTCGAACACTGGATAAAAACGACAGCATCATGATTGTCGATATGGCGGGTAATTTTTCAGCCATGCAAGATCTCCATGAGCATTTTGCCGACAATGTGAAATACTCTTGTAGTGTGGGTGCAACTCATCAGGCTAATCAAAAGGATTTCAATGTAGGCGACATGAGTTCCTTTCTTGGTGCCACCCCAACCTTCTTTTTCGCGCCGACACAGGCACAAAAAAGAACCGAAGAATGGGGACCAGGTGAAGTTCAAAAACGAATTGGAATGAGCTTAAAAGAATTCCAGATCTATAGCGACCAATGGATGTCAATTCATCGAGGCAAAGGCTTTGAAGAGATTGCTACCACTTTTTCTAAAGTAGTTGAAGACGGTATCTCACCTTCTCAAGGACTAATTTTATCTGCTAAATGACAGATAGCTGGACAATGGGTTAATGAAGGTTTAACCGTTGGTGGGTGGGTGCGTGCAGTTATCTTTACTTCTTAATAAAGATAAAAAAGCATGTATAACTAGGCTACTCAAAGTAGCCCTTCAATTCTATCTAATACATCAATTGGTCTATCGAATATATCTCTAGAATCTAATCTGCAAACCTTATATCCTTTTGCTTTTAAAGCAGCATCTCTTGATTCATCATTGCCTTTTTGTTGATCATGTTGTTGTCCATCAACTTCTATAACAAGTCTTTCTCCATTTTCTGTTTTAATTAAGAAATCTACTTCCATATCAGAGATAACAGGATGGATATTTGGATTATAACCATTTAATGTTAGAAGCTTATGAAGCTCTAGTTCTCCATTGCTATTTGACTCTCTCAGCTTGTTTATATCACGACAGTAGTTTGCTAGCTTTTGAAGAATACCTGTACAGTGAGTAGCACAAAATTGAATATCACCAATAACATACAGTGAGTGTCTTGCTCGTGTCACAGCAACATTTACCCTATTATGAGGTTTTTCGACCCAATCTCTTGAACCAGGCTCGCTTCCTTTACTGATTACTGGAGAGAAAATCATAATATCTCTTTCATCACCTTGAAACGTGTCAGCAGTTCCACATAAGATATTTTCCATAATTCCGGCACTTTCAAGGTTTTGTTTAATAAGTTCCTTTTGGCGTCTGTATGGTGTAACAACCCCAATATCTAGGTTTGGAAATTGTTTGTGCAACTCAATTGCTTTTTCAACAACTACATTTGCCTCAGGATAGTTGTAAAGACTTCTAGAATTATCTCTTTCAGAAGATCCGCTGACCTGAATCATATGAACACCTGTTTGAAAGTCCTTATTAAAGCTGTCATCTGATTTTTTAGTGATCTGAAGGCCTCTTCTATATATATTCGCATTTGAAAAACCTATGATCTGAGGATCACTGCGGTAATGACTTTTCAATCTAAAAGTATTTTTATCGCTTCTAGGTAGAGAGGACCATGAGGATCTCCAAGCATCAGTTCCATAGTGTCTGAGTGTATTTGGATAATCATCCTTATCCATCCCTTGATTCACAATTATATCATCTTCCTCTTCTCTACTATTCAGTGAATAAATTGGTGAAAGTTGATGTGGGTCACCAATCATCCCTACTCTTTTGCCTCTAAATATCACTGGAAGAATATTTGTTGTCGTGCATTGACTTGCCTCATCTATGATTACAAGATCAAATAAGCCGGCAATCATTGGGACAGATTTAAGGCTTTGAGCTGTGGAAATCCAAATTGGCATGACTTTAATTACTTTCTCAAAAACTTTTGCAAATTTATCTCCTTGATCGTCTATCGCCTTATCACCGATTTGCATGATTGACTCTATTGCCTCTGAGACGCTCTCATCTTTTGTAATTTCTGATAGCCAAAGCTCTTTTATTCGATGAAATTCGTTTTCATTCAGCAGTCTTTTTTGTGCTTCCAATCTATTATTTAAAGCTTCAGAGTTATAGTTACTAAATAGCTCAGACAATTCACCTAGTGGCCATTTACTCTCAGGATTTGATCTAATTTCGGATAGAGTATGCTCTGATACGTTACTAGTATTATCAGGTATCAATTCAATTGCTGACTCAAGCTCCTCAAAAGATCTCTTAACCTCATAGGAGTATTCCTCTGAGAGACTCGGCCTAATCTCGTTATCGAATCTGCTCCAATCCTCTAATATTTTTTTTGCATCTTTTAATGAATATTCAATATTTTCAAGATCATCAAAAGAGTTCTCTTTAAGCTTTATTTTTAAGGCGCCTGAAATTAGATTGCTGGATTTCATGATCCATTCATCGTAAATGGCATCAGCATTAATTTCCTTGATAGATGAAATCAAATTGTCAATTTCTTGGCTTATATTCTCAATGTTTTTCCAATTTTCTAGGAGATTATCAAATGTGCCTTTATAGATCTCATCAAGAAGTTTTTCATTATTTTGTGATGATGGATTTTGTCTGATTTCATCAAGAATTTGATAGCAAATTGATCCGCTGTAATTTTTCCAACCTCTGATGATCCATGAGCCTTGATTAATTGATAGTAAATTTTCTACAGCTTGTTTGACTTTTTTCTTTTGTACTATCCACTTGTTATTTTTTTCTATTACTTCGATACCTCTGTGGCAAAGTTCGCTGTGTGCTTTTGCTGAATCAATGAATGATTTCAAACTTTGTGAGTCAAGATCACCTGAGATTTTTATAAAAGAGCAACTATCTGCAAGATCATTAAGCACTTCTATGCTTGAATGCATTGCTTCTAGATCAAGTTTATTTGAAGAAAGCTTTTCATTAATTATTGCATCATTGAAAAGCATCTCTACCTCCTCCGAAAAATGTTTACGTACATCATCAGTGATGGGTTGGAGTTGATTTACTTTATTTACAGAAAATGTTTGAAAAAGTATGGTTTCAGTTTTCTCCAACTCACTAAGTGCAGTTGCTCTCTTAGTAAAGATTTTAATTATCGGAATATTATCCAAATCACTTTTGGGTGAATTCAAGTAGGTCTTCCAATTGGTGATCCAATTTTGGTAAATCGATGCTTCTGTTTCAGCACCCTCCTCATAACCATAATCTTTACATCTTATTAAAGACTCTGCTTTTTTAGTCTTGAGGTCCCTATCTAATTCAAAGACCCTAGAAATTTCTTCACTTTGGTCTTCTAAAATTTCTAAGATCTTTTCAGTTGTAATCTTAGCGTCTTCTGCATCACGAGATTTTTCCCAACTATTATATATTTCGTTCCATTCTTTATCGTCAGGTGCTGGAATATCTGCCAATGTTTTTGCTTGATCTCTGCATTCTTTATATGATTGTTCATACTCATTGTGTGGGGTCTCTGTCAATGCATCCCAGTTGGTAGAAGCATCCGATTCAATTCCAATATCTTTTGCATACTGTTGTCTCAATTTTAGGGCAGAGTTCAAGCTTATTTCATATGTCTCAGCCTCTTTAATCTTTTCATCGAAGACTTTTTTCTTCTCTAATCCTGATACATGAAGCTTTTCAGTAACTGTAATTGCTGCTTCTAATTCCTTTACTGATTCATATGTTCCATAAATACTGACTCTCTCATTAATCTCATTCTCTTTTCTATCAATGTCTTCTAATAATAAGTCAGTAGCAGTATATGATTTTAGAGCTGATTTATAAGCCTCGGTGATCTTCTCTGGCTCACCTGTATTTAGTTGTTTTTCAATATTTCTGATTGATTCACTGATTGAAACATCCTTCTCCTCAAGTTTCTTAATTCTGTTTTTATCAGGTTCATAATCAGCGATGATATCCATTATTTCATTGAGTGTTTCAGACTGGTTATTGTGTTTCCTTGCACCTGTTCTCACAAACATCGGCATGTCCTCACGATACTCTTCTAATCTCTGCCTCACTACCTCTACAGCTTGATTATTATTACTTACAAAAAGTGCCGTTTTTTTATTTGCCCAAGTATTAAGAAGCGTGCTAACAACCACTTGACTCTTCCCGGTACCAGGAGGACCAGTAATTACAGTAAGAGGTCTAGCAGACATCAACGCTTGTACACATTTTCTTTGTGATTCATCTAAATCCACCACTTCAAAAACTGGGTCATCTTTGTAGGTTTCTTTCTTCTCACCTTTTTCTAAAACAGTCAAACCACCAATTTTTTTTGGATTCTTTTCTAGTGACTTCTTCATGGAAACGTAATCTCTACCAAGATTTACATCAAACTTTCCAAAATTGTCTTTAGTAGCAAAAATTAACCAATTTGCATTTGGCGCATCAAAGCCTGATAGTTCCACATATTGCTCAAATGAGGTATCAACGGCTAAAGAGAGTATCTCTTCAAAAAGAGCTGCTGAAAGAGACAAATTATTTTTTAATTGAACATTGGCTACTTCAAAGAGTTCATCAACCATTTTTCTGCTATCACCAATTGGGAAGATTTCATCAATGTATTTATAGAACTCTGGTGTTATGGACCATTTTGAACTCTGTGGAGAGAGATCCAATAAGGCACCACTCTTTTTGAGGTTTATCTCTTTATAAAAAAGTGGAACAAGAGCGGCCCGTCTTCCCGTTCTGACCATTGGTCCTGCGAGAAAAAACTGTTCGAACTTTTTTGCCTCATAGTTGACAAGAAATCTCTCAGCAAAAATGTCATCGGGTGATACCAGCCAAGGGCCTGATATGGTATCAGGTTCAAAATTTTTAAGCGGTGTCCAGCTGATGTATGGCTTAGTTATATTATCTTCATAGAATTTAAATAATCGGTCATCATTTCTCTTAACGATATTAGTATGACTTAAAACAATCTTTGACCAATCAAAACCCATCTTTATAGATTAATTGAAAATGATCTAAGTAAAAAGGATTAAATATGAATAAAATTACTTATGGAGATAATTTATTTTTTCATTGCTATTTCTCTTTCTTTATTCTTTTTGACTAGATCAGAAGGCAGCAAAAAAGAACCTGAGAGTTTCTTTTTTAGAGAGAAGTTAAAACAACTGAGAGAGAGAAAAAGAACACTATTGCTTGAAAGATCAAAAAAATTCTTCAAGCATCTTTTTGATTACTCATTGACCGATGAGCAGGTAAATGCTGTCATAAATGACTCCAAGAATTGCATGGTTATTGCCTCTGCCGGATCAGGAAAAACTTCCACAATAATTGCCAAATATGGTTATCTCATTCAATCAAAGGATGTTACAGAAAATGAGATCCTGATATTAGCTTTTAATAATAAGGTCTCAAAAGAAATAAAACAAAAAATAGATACCAACTTTGATGTCGATAGCCATGTACATACATTTCACTCTCTAGGAAAGGAGATTATTACGGACCTGACTGAAGAGAATAGAGCATTAGATGACCTTGCCAGAGAAGACTTAGAAGGAGTCATGACAACCGCTAATGTTGAAAATATCGTATCAGAGGCCGTTAAAAATTATCCAGAAATAAGAAACTGGATTGCTGATTTCAGAATATTATGCCCATATCATAAGATTGAGACATTCGCTAAGGATCTCAAAGAATACAAACAAGCCATTAATGCATATCCATACAAAAGAGAAATGTACCAGATTGGTGAAAAGAGAAGGCCCCTCAGCATCCCCACTATTAATGGAAAGTATTTTGTAAAGTCTCAGGAAGAATTGGCCATAGCAAACCACTTAATTCTAAATGGACTGAGATTCAACTATGAAAAGGCATTTCCTATCCAAACAGATGATAACGACTTTGGAATATATACTCCTGATTTCTATTATCCAGAGGCTGATCTTTGGCACGAGCATTTTGCTTTAGATAGGAATGGTAACCCACCTCAATCTTTCGAAGGTTACAAAGAGGAAGCTGAATGGAAGAAAGAGTTTCATAGAGAAAATGGAACTAGAATAATCTATACCTACTCATATCAGTTCAATGAAGACATTATTTTTGATGAGCTTGATGATCAGTTGAAGAAATATGGCCTCACTTTTTCTCCTCTCAGCCAAGAGGAAATAAATGCATTGATTGGCGAAATATTCATGGATGATACTTATAAATTGATAAAAACATGTATTAAGCTGGCAAAGACGAAAAACCTTGGTTCTGATGAACTTTCATATGTATTTAATGAGCTTCAAGATCAATTTAGATCAAATAGATTCAAACGATTCTTTATACCGTTATTTGATACCTATCGGGGAATTCTAAGCAAGAACAAAACAATTGATTTTGAAGACATGATCGTACATTCTGCGAAGCTTTTGAAGAATTCAAAACCTGAACCAGATAGATCAACTTATGGCAACTTTCGTTATATTTTAGTTGATGAGTTTCAAGATATCTCTGAAAGCAGATCAATCTTTTTAAACAATCTAAGGGGCGATGCAAAACTTTTCTGCGTTGGCGATGATTGGCAATCAATATATAGATTCACGGGCTCAGATAATACGATCATCAGATCATTTAAGAACATTTACCACACTCTTCTAAGTTTCACTATCAGTAGTGAATATGATCAGAAAAAAGAGAGAGTTCAATTATCTGCTAATAAAATTGAGGCTGAATCTAATCAAGAGAAAATAAGTAAATTATTTATAGATGATGCCACTGGTAAAAGTGGTATTGATTTTACACTACTTCAAGATGATCCAAATATGTCTTTTGTTATCCAAAGTAATTTTAGAACAGGAGATGCAATCAACATTGCTGCTTCTCATTTTATTCAAAAGAATCCCTTCCAAATCACCAAGGAAGTCAAATCCAATAATGTTCTGACTGAAGAACAAAAAGAAAGGGCAATAAATTTCTGTGAAATTGGTGGCTATGATAATCGCTCTATTGAAAGAATCTTAAAATCAGTTCCAAAAGATGGAAAAAATAGAGATGTCTTTATTCTTGGAAGAAAAAACTCAGATTTTGCAGAAATTAAACCAGGTCCTTTGATGGATATACGTCCTGATCTTTCAATAAAGAAATCAACGATTCATAAAGCAAAGGGTCTAGAAGCAGATATCGTGATCTTGCTAGGCCTTGAGGGTGGCATGAAAGGCTTTCCAAATAAAACTAGCGATGATCCATTAGTCTCTACCTTCCTGCCCACAGAAGATTTATTTGAGGATTCTGAAGAAAGAAGAGTCATGTATGTGGCCATGACCAGAGCAAAAGAAATGATCTTTTTTGTCAATAGATTGCACGATAGATCTGAATTTGTTGATGAAGTTATGGAAATATGCGCAGAGTTAAAGATTAGATTCAATGAAGACATATTTAATCAAGGCATTAAGCCTTGTCCTGAATGTCAAGAAAAGGGAAATCATGGATTTATGCAATTACTTAAAAACAGAGAAGATAAGTCTATTTTTCTTGGTTGTAATTTCTTTTTTTCATTAAAAGAAGAACTTCAATGTCGTTATACAGAAAATGTAGTGCCCTGTATGAAATGTAAGCTCAATAGTATTGATTCAGAACTTAAAGTCATTGAGAAGAATCTTGAGTATTTTATTGTTTGTGAGTCATGCAATTACAGTAAAGATTTTGAAACTTTGTGAAACATCGTGGATCTGATAATCTAAAACTAAGCTAGTTATAATTAGAAGATATATGCCCACAAGAAGACAAGCATTAAAAGGAATGATGGCACTCAGCCTCTCCCCTATGTTCGCATTCACTGATGGGATAATTTCCGATTCTCAAACAAGAATCCATATTAAAAAATAAATATAATCCTATTCTGGTTCAGAAAATATCCTCTATTTGGTCACGAATTGAGTAATTCTTTGCTTCTATTGAATCCAAAATAAACTGAAAGATTTTCTTTTCTTTTGGATGTAATGCCATATCAGCCTCTATGACAATTTTTGTTCCTATTTTGATATTGTTAATAACTCCCTTTTGACTCAATAAAGAATTATTCAAAAGACTGCTGACGTAAGCTTCTTTTTGCTCATAGGTTTCACCCATTATTTCATAAGCACTGGCGACTTCCACGGTAAACGTAATATTTCTTTCTTTATGACTATCACCTGGTATCCATTCATCAAGGAAATCAAACATTGCTGTAAATTCTTTGGGGTGTCTATGCTCATCTATATCCATAACTACTGCAAGTAAGTGTAATATCAACCTCCAGGGTTCATTTATCATAAATATTCTCCTTAATTAAACCGTCCAATCAAGATTGTTTTATTACAGAATCAAGAATCTTTAAGACATAGTTGTGTGTGAGTTGTTTTATATTTTTTTTGGCAAAATTTCTATTAACTTTCTACATCTTCTTAATCAATAACAATCTTATTTTTGATCTATTTTATTAAACAAAATACATTACAAAAAACTCAAGATTAAATTAATATAGATCATCAAGATGCTACAATAAAAGTAATAGAAGATTCCCAATAATGCAAATACTTCATTAAATATGGCTAACAAAAATATATTATTAATTGAACCTGGCTACAAGAATAAATACCCCCCTTTAGGTCTAATGAAAATCGCTGAGTATCACCGTAATGTTCAGTCAGATAATGTTACTTTTATCAAAGGTGAAGATAAATCAGTTATGGAGCAAAAATGGGATCGTATTTATATCACTACTCTCTTTACATTCGAATTTAAAAAAATAAAAGAGTCTATTGATTTTTCAATCAAACTGGTAAATGGACAAACCAATAAAATTTTTGTAGGTGGTATTGCGGCGTCCTTAATGCAAGAACATTTTATCAAACAGCCTCAGTGGCGAGGTATTCGCTTTATTAAAGGGCTTTTGAACAAAAGCCCTGCTGAATCTCTTCAGCTCGATGAGTTTGAGGAAGAACTATATGCTAACGACACAACCAATGAACCAATTGAAAACTTGGTTCCTGATTATTCAATTCTTGAACAAATAGATTACCTATATCCAGTTAATGATGCATATTTTCTCTACGGGACCAGAGGGTGTATTAGGAGTTGTAAATTCTGCGGAGTACCAAAACTAGAGGGCGACCAGTTTGATATGCCGGATATTAGTACAATGGTTGAACGAATTATTAGAAATCATGGAGAGAAAAAGGATTTAATCATGATGGATAATAATGTTGTCGCATCAGCAAAATTCAAAGATATCATTGCTCAAGCAATTGATCTAGGCTTTGAAAAAGGGGCAACCTTTGAAAAGAATGGAACGAGAAGAAAAAGAAGAGTTGATTTTAACCAGGGCGTAGATGCTAGGATTCTTGTAAAAAGTGATATTTACCTTAAAGAAATTGGGAAGCTATGCATAGACCCTTTAAGGATCGCTTTTGACCATCTTGGTGTAAAAAAACATTACGATAAATCTGTAAGAATGGCCTCAGCATCTGGGATTGAAAAAATTTCCAATTACATGCTTTATAACTTTATGGATTCTCCACAAGATCTATTTGAAAGAATGTATCTGAACGTATCATTAAAGGAGGAACTCGGCATAGATATATATTCCTTTCCCATGAGATATCAACCAACGAATCTGCCACATCGAAGACATGTTGGTCCAAAATGGAACCCATACTACCTCAGATCTATGCAGGTTATACTCCAAGCCACTCATGGGATTGTTTCAGGCTCTCCAGAATTTTTCAAAACAGCTTTTGGTGAAACAAAAGAACAATTCTTTGACATACTTGATATGCCTCATAGATTCATTTTTTATAGAAACTGGTTTGAGAAAGGAAATGGTAGTAGCGAGTTTGATGAATACAAAACTCAAAAGAAAAAACTCAGCCCTATTGAGCTAGATGAATTAAGAAATTATTTATCAGATAAGCTCTATGCTGAATATGATGATGATGGCAACGTAGTCAAGGCTGCTCATAATTTAAAAACATTTAATAAAGAAATTAAAATCCATAAAAATAAGAAGATAAGAGATATGCTCAATTTTTATCGAAAAATTGACTCCGAAGAAGTTGAGCAATTAGCTGCAATGGTTAAAGATGACAAAACCATAGAAGATGTAAAAAAAGCCTTCACAGAAGAAACACTTGTCGAAGATGCGGCCTTGGTTGACAGCTTGATGTCTCCACTGACAAATCCTTTAGACTCAGTTCATGCAGCAAGCTGAAACTAATATCTCAGCTATTGATTTTACTGATACTAAGAAAAGCTCAGTAAAAGTTAAAACTAACCAGAAACCTACAATCGGGAAGGATATTCTTGAACTTCTGACCACAGGTATGTATTTAGACCCTCTGGTTATTTTTAGAGAATATATACAAAACTCAGTTGATTCTATCGACGAAGCATTGACTGAAAATATTTTGGACTCTATAAATGAATCAAAAATATATATCTCTCTAAACCATATGGACCGAAAAGTTATTATTACTGATAATGGAAAAGGCATTAGTAATAAAGACTTTATAAAAATAATGACCTCGGTTGGAGATAGTAAAAAACGAAATACTGCGGCGAGGGGAATGAGGGGAGTTGGAAGGTTATGTGGGCTCGCCTACTCACAGCAACTAATATTTAGATCGAGCTCAAAAAAGGATAAATACGTATACCAAGCTACTTGGGATTGTAAGCTAATGAGGGATTTACTCAAGGAAGAAAATACAGTCGATTTATCCAGTCTGCTCAGCTCTGTTGTGAATTTTACTAAATATGAAAAGAAGCTTGAGCCTCCTCACTTTTTTGAAGTTGAGATTGTTAAACCTATAAGACTAAAATGGGATATATTGATGAATGAAGATAGAATTTCTAACTATCTTTCGCAGGCCGCTCCGGTCCCTTTTTCTAAAGAATTAAAAATTAAAGATCAAATTGAAAACGCAATAAAAAATGAATTAAAAGACTATAGGCACTACAATATTTTCCTCAAAGTTCCCTCCTTGCAACTAGATATAGATAACGAAGATCAATCAAAAAGGATATCAAAGCCTCTAAATAATGATTTTAAACTAAATGCTGAGGCTTCAGATTCACTACAAAATCTAGAAATAATAAAAATAAAGGGTAATGATGGAGATATTGCTGCTATTGGATGGATAGCTCACTCATCATATCTAGGAGCGATACCAAAGAGAGAATTAGTCTCAGGAATAAGGGCTAGAGTTGGAAATATAATGATAGGCGATGAAAGTATTTTTACCGATTGTTTTCCTGAACAACGATTTAGTTCTTGGTCCATAGGAGAAATCCATATCATTGACCAAAGAATAAAACCCAATGGCAGAAGAGATAACTTTGAAGATAACATCCATTCCCAGCTATTAAAAAGTGAGATTCAGTTAATTGCTAATGAGATCAGCAATAGATGTCGTACCAATTCTAGCTTCAGAAATAAACTTAAGCATGCTCGATCAAACCAAACAAGATCCGAAGAACTGCTTAACATCATTCAACAAAATTACCTCTCCAAAGATAAAAATAAAGACTACTTTTCTGAAGCTCTCATTTGTATTGATGAATCCTCGAAGACACTTGAACTTCTAGGAAGCCAGTTAAATGAAAAAATCTTTACATATCCTATAAGCAATCATCAAATGCAAGTTTTTGATGAGTTAAAAGCCTCACAAAAAAGAATTGAGAATTTTTACAAACAAATTGAAAAAGAGCTGAACAAGAATGCCTTTGATATAAAGGGAATAAGCAAAGTTAAGCTAAATGCATACAGAGAAATATTTGATCTAATATTAGAATATTCTAATGATAGAAATTCCAG
>Ga0066836_10001561_pt1 | contig 12039 bp, 11 predicted proteins | sample ETNtaG_18_FD_71568 | JGI IMG/M metagenome (GOLD analysis project Ga0066836, IMG submission 71568) | Marine microbial and viral communities from oxygen minimum zone, Eastern Pacific Ocean - ETNP201302SV91 | ecosystem: Environmental > Aquatic > Marine > Oceanic | place: Pacific Ocean: Eastern...
TAATATTAATGATCTAAACACCTCAAGTTCAGGATATGTTTCACGTGAAACATTTAGAGGTTCTAATTTTGAATATTCAATAAAGTTCGAATCAATCAAGCTATATGCTTAATAGACTTTCTTTTGACGTGAGACAACAAAATATATACAGCAGCAGGGGTTATTCCATCTATTCTTAGAGCCTGACCCATTGTTTGGGGCCTTATTAGCTTAAATTTTGACTTTACCTCATTAGATAAGCCACTTAAATCATCATAATTTACATTATCAGGTATTTTTAAATTTTCGTCTCTTTTAAAGGCCAATATATCAGCTTTTTGCCTGCTTAAATAACCCTTATAATGCGCATTAATCTCGACCTGATCATCAATTTCCTTTGAGATATAAGGAACATTTGACCATATTTCTCTAATTTTTTTCATGTCTACGTCTTTTTGGCCTAAAACCTGATCTGCAGATCTTAAATTACCATCTTTAGCAATATTTATACCAAATTTAGACAGTTTAGATGGAGATATTGAGAGTTTATTCATAATTACTGATATTTTAGATAAATTAATATACTTTTCGTCAAATATTTTAGATCTATATTTATTAACTAATCCAATATTAATGCCTTTTCTAGTTAGTCTTAAATCCGCATTGTCTGCTCTTAAAGTTAATCTATATTCAGCTCTTGATGTAAACATTCTATATGGCTCAGCTACACCTTTTGTAACTAGATCATCAATCATAACCCCTATATAAGCCTCGGAACGATCTAGTATAAATGGTTCTTCACCTTTAAATGATAAAGCGGCATTTGTACCAGCTACCAAACCCTGTGCGGCAGCTTCTTCGTATCCAGTAGTACCGTTAATTTGACCAGCAAGATATAAATTTGGTATTTTCTTTGTTTCTAAAGTCAAATATAGCTCACGAGGATCAACATAATCATATTCTATAGCATATCCAGGACGTAAAATTTTAACATTCTCTAAACCATTGATTTTACTACATATTTCAAGCTGAACTTCATATGGCAAAGAAGTGGAAATACCATTTGGATAAATAGTATTATCGTTTAACCCCTCTGGCTCAAGAAATATTTGATGTCTTAGCTTATCAGAAAATTTATAAACTTTATCTTCTATTGATGGACAATATCTAGGCCCAACACCTTTGATGCTTCCTGAATACATTGCGCTACGTTTTAAATTTTTTAAAATAATTTTATGTACTTCATTATTTGTATAGGTCATTCGACATGAGATTTGTTTGTTTAAGTTTTCTTTTGTTAAGAAAGAAAAAAAGTATGGATCCTTATCTGCAAACTGTTCTTCCAAACTTTTATAATTTATGGATTTTGAATCCAGCCTTGGTGGGGTTCCAGTTTTTAATCTTCCAATTTTAAAATTATATTTTTTTAACTGTTCACTTAATCCTGTAGTTGGTTTTTCATTGTATCTACCAGCCGGTGTCTTTTTATCACCAATATGTATTAGACCATTTAAAAATGTTCCTGTTGTGAGTATTAATTTAGATGTTAGAATTTTTTTGCCAGACTTAGTTATAAAACCATTTATGCCTTTATTGCTATATATAAACTCAATTACAGGGTCAGAAAAAACGCTTAAATTACAGTAGTTTAGTAGTTTTTCTTGCATATATTTTTTATATAGCGATCTATCTGATTGTGTTCTAGGCCCTCTAACAGCAGGTCCCCTGCTTCTATTTAATAATCTAAATTGTATACCAGACTTATCAGTTACCTCACCCATAACGCCATCTAATGCATCAATTTCACGAACTAAATGACCTTTACCTAAACCACCGATTGCTGGGTTACATGACATTTCTCCAATCGTTTCAATTTTATGTGTGAATAATGCTGTATTGACACCAAGTCTAGCAGCTGCAGCAGCAGCTTCACAACCAGCGTGTCCACCACCTATTACGACTACATCATATGCATAATCATTTTTCATGACTATAATGTATAGTTGATATAATTTTTTACAAGGTAACTATTATATAATGAAATTTGATTAGTATTTAATGTTTATTTGCCTATACAATAATCATGAAAAATAGAACCTAATATCTCTTCTACATCTACTTTTCCCACAATCATACCTAAATGCCTTGTGGCCAATCTTAGATCTTCCGCGGCCTTGTCGAAATCATCTATATCTTTCTTTTTAATAAAATTTTCTAAATGGTTTATACATTTTTCTAAATGCTGCCTGTGTCTTTCTCTTGTAATAATAATTTCTTCTGATGTTTTAAATTTGTATTTTAATTTTGATTTAACAGCTGATATTAACTGCTCAATATTTTTTTCTCTTTTTAATGAAATGTAAATTGGATTATATTTTTTAAATTCATTAACTATATTATCTATTCCAAGATCAGATTTATTAATTACAAATATTGACTTGTCCGAGATTAAATCCTTTAAAAAACCAGCAAAATAGCCACTTTTGGGCTCTATAAGCACTATATTTAAATCAGCATCATCAGACTTTTTTAATGCTAGTTTTATTCCTTTTTTCTCAATCTCGTCTTTTGAATCTCTAATTCCTGCTGTGTCTGAAACAATTACTGGATATCCATCTATATTCAAATGCGTTTCAATCACATCTCTTGTTGTGCCTGCCATCTCAGATACTATAGCCACTTCCCTTCTTGAAAGATAATTTAGTAAACTTGACTTTCCTGCGTTGCTTGGACCAACTATGGCTATTTTAAATCCTTCTCTAATTATTTCTCCAACTTTGTTATCATTTAAAGTTTTTTTAATTTCTTCTTCAATTTTTTTAGCGTCTATTTTTAAATTTTTTAATATTTCAAGAGGTAAATCCTCTTCTGGAAAATCAATTTTTGCTTCTATATTTGATAAAATTTTAACAAGTTTTTCTCTCCAAACATCAAACTTAGAAATGTTTGCTCCAGACATAATTTTTATTGCTTGCTTTCTTTGTATTTCAGTTTCTGATTTAATTAAGTCTCCAATGCCTTCTGCTCTAAGCAAATTAATTTTATTATTTTGTAATGCTAACTTAGTAAATTCACCAGGTTCGGCTATTCTACATCCCTTAATTTGTTCTATTGATGCTTGTATTGCCATTATTACTGCTCTGCTACCATGCAAGTGAAATTCAGCCATATCCTCGCCTGTATAGCTATTTGGCCCAGGAAACCATATGATTATTCCCTCATCAATAAGTTCTTTTGAATTTAATTTATTGATTTTTTTTAATGTTGCTACTCTTGGTTTGGGAAATCGACCCTCCGAAAGTTTTTCAATCACATTCTTAGTTTCTGGTCCAGAAACCCTAATCACAGAAATTCCAGAAATCCCTGATCCAGATGATAATGCGTAAATGGTCATAAAAATGAGTATATCCTCTTTTGTAATAAATGTAATTTATGGTTTTTTATTGAAACCGATACCAGGCATTAATTCTTGAAGTTTATTAAAAAAAAATAACCTTTTTTGCTCGTTATTTGAATCTTCAGCATCTTTTAACAGTTCTAGATTATTTGTTATTTTAAATAATTTTCTAAACAATTCAAATTTTTTATCAATTAATTTTATATTACTTTTTTCAAAATTATTTTTTAATAAAAACATATCATCATAATCAATAAGTAATGATGTATGCAATGTATCTATTGCTTGGTAGATTCTATCTTCTAAAAATAAATATTCTGACATTAAAAATAAGTAATCAGGATGAAGTGCAAATTTAGCTCTAAATGAAATCAAAAGTTGATTTGCTTCAGTTTTATTATTTTCTTTAATAAAATTATAAATTATTTCGAATTCTTTTATATTAAACATTTATTTTTTCTTTTATTTTTTTTCTTATTATTAATTTATGATCATTCCACCATTTTTGAATTGATGCAGATAAATTTAAAATTTTTGTTTTATCATCGTTTAATTCATTTATGATTTTATTTACTTCTCTCCAAAGTTTGATTTTAATCATCGGATTTTTAGGTAAAAAAGTATCAAAAAAATTATGCGGATTTTCAATTATAGGAATACAACCCGATTCTAAAGCCTCATAAAGTCTATATGTCTCAGGATGATAATAACCATGAGGTATTAATGCAAATTTAGTATCACTCATAATTTTATAATATTCGGTAGCACTTAGACTGTTTTGTCCTCCAAACTTTTTAGTAATATTAACATAATGAGGTTCAATATTTCTGCTTTGATATATCAAGTCATGTCTGCTCGCTCCATGAATAGTTCCTAGAAAATTCCAATTATATTTTCTATTATTTATTTCTGTATCAGAATTTATTGGACCTGTTTTGTAACCAATTGGAATACTAGTTACATTGTTAATTTTTGAAAAAGAGTTTAAATAAAAAGTTCTAAAAACATGTTTAAAACTCAAATAAAAACTCTTATCTATTTTGCCACCTTCATCTCCTAAATGTATAAGATAAATATTCTTACATTTTTTAAGAAAATCTTTATAAAAATTTACTTTTTTTTGTACTTCAGAATCGATTATTATCAAAGGCTCAAACTCATTAATTTCATTTAAATTTTTTATCTCAGAAAACTTTATTTCGTTTAACAGATCAAAAATCCAATTTTTTGAATTTTTGTAGTGATACTCACCCCAAAAACTTTTATTATTGTTTTGTGAGTTCCAAAAAAGCTTCATAGATATTAATTTATATTAGTATAATTCAATAGAGACAATAATAGTTTGTAAATATAATAATTTATAATATTTATAATCTAAATGACTATAATAAACGAAAAAATTGATTTTGAAAAAAAGATAAAAAATATTCTTAAACTTTACGAAATTGGTAGCTTTGAAGAAGTTGTATCTAGAACAAAACCCTTAATAAAAAAATATCCAGATATTATAGATTTGTATAATCTTCTAGCATTGTCTTATAACGGTCTTAATAAAACAGAAGATGCAATAAAACTACTTGATGATGTTTTAAAAAAAGATCCTAATAATATTCATGTCTTAAATAACTTAGGCATGATCCATTCTGGTATAAGTAGTTTTGAAAATTCCAAGAAATTTTTAGATAAAGCATTAAAAATAAAACCTGATTTTTTTCAGGCTGCAAATAATTTAGCTAATTTATTTTTAAAATTAAATAAAGCAGAAGAATCTATAAAATTATTAAAAAAATTTATTGATCAAGAAAACTCAAATAACTATGTTTTAAATTTTACAATAGCAAATTCATACCAACAGTCAGGTGATTTTAAAAATGCAAGAAAACATTATGACAAATGTTTACTCATAGAACCAAATAGATGTGATTCCGATAAAGCTATAAGTCTGATGACTAATTACAAAAATGATAAATCTAATCACATGGAAAATATGGAAAAAAAATTAACTCATAATTTAAATAAAACTGACTTAATGTTATTAAATTATAGTCTTGGTAAAGCCTACGAAGATATTAACAATTATGAAAAATCATTTTTACATTTAAAAAGGGCGAATGATTTAAACAATGAAATAATAAATTATATTCCTTCGAATGAAAATAAAATATTTGAAAATATCAAAATAATTTTTAAAGATAATTTTAATGCAATTAATAAAGATTATAACTCTGATAAAATAATAATTTTTATAGTTGGAATGCCAAGATCAGGAACAAGTTTAATTGAACAAATTTTATCTTCAAATGAAAATGTTTATGGAGCAGGAGAATTACCTTTTATTGGCAATCTTGCTGAAAACTTATTTTTTAAAAATAAAATTAAGTTAAATTTTAATTCATTAAAAGAAATTGAAGAAGAAAAATTTATTAAACTTAACAAAGATTATTTTCAAAAACTATCTTCTTTTGAAATTAACAAAAAAATTTTTATTGATAAAGCTCCTTTTAATTTTAAATGGATAGGATTAATTAAAAAAATTATTCCAAATTCAAAAATAATTCACTGTCGAAGAGATGCAATGGATATTTGTTGGTCAAATTATAAAAATTTTTTTTCTTCTATAAAAATGAACTATTCAAACAATTTTAAAAATATTGCTTATTTTTATAACTTATATTTAGATATTATGAATTATTGGAAAAATAAATTTAAAGAAGAAATTTATGATATTGATTATGAAAATCTAATTAAAAATCCAGAAAAAGAGATAAAAAATTTAGTTAATTTTTGTGAGTTAGATTGGGATGAGAATTATTTAAAATTTTACGAAAACAAAAAAACTGTATCAACTGCAAGTTTGGCACAGGTTCGTAGTCCGTTGTACAAATCATCAATAAAAAAATGGGAAAACTTTGGTGAAAAATTAAATGAATTGAAAAAACTTATTAATTATTGAAATTAACTTCCTTTATTCATTGAATTAAAAAATTCAGCATTATTTTTTGTTAATTTTAATTTTGAATTTATAAAATCTACTGCGTCCATCGCGCCCATTGGAGCAATTATTCTTCTAAGAACATTCATTTTTCCGAGATCATTTTTATCAAAAAGAAGTTCTTCTCTTCTAGTTCCGGATTTTGTAATATCAATAGCAGGAAATATTCTTTTTTCTGAAATTTTTCTATCTAATATTAATTCACTATTTCCCGTACCTTTGAATTCTTCAAATATAACTTCATCCATTCTGCTCCCGGTATCAACTAAAGCAGTAGCAATAATTGTTAAAGATCCACCTTCTTCTATGTTTCTTGCTGCACCAAAAAACCTCTTTGGCCTTTGTAAAGCATTAGCATCAACACCACCTGTTAAAACTTTCCCTGAACTAGGTACAACCGCATTGTACGCTCTACCTAATCTTGTTATTGAATCTAGAAGGATTACAACATCTTTTTTATGTTCTGTTAATCTTTTTGCTTTTTCAATCACCATTTCAGCAACAGCTACGTGCCTTTGAGCAGGCTCATCAAATGTTGAACTAATTACTTCTCCTTTTACTGTCCTTTGCATATCAGTTACTTCTTCTGGTCTTTCGTCAATTAAAAGAACCATAAGATAACATTCTGGATGATTAGCCGTAATAGAGTTTGCAATGCTTTGTAGTATCATTGTTTTACCAGCCTTTGGTGGTGATATGACTAGTGACCTTTGTCCTTTTCCTATTGGACTCACTAAATCAATCAATCTAGGAGTTAAATCTGGTTTTTTTTCAACTTTAGAGGACTCTGTTTCCATTATTAATTGTTTATTAGGATATAGAGGTGTTAAATTATCAAAAGCAATTTTATGTCTAATTTTTTGTGGGTCTTCATAATTAATTTTACTTACTTGTAATAAAGCAAAATATCTTTCCCCATCCTTTGGTGCTCTAACTGGTCCTTCTACTGTGTCTCCAGTTCTTAATCCAAATTTTCTAATTTGATTTGGGCTAACATAAACATCATCTGGTCCTGGAAGATAATTAGATTCAATAGCTCTTAAAAAGCCAAATCCATCTTGCAATAATTGCAATACTCCTACCCCTGTTATTTCTTCACCTTTTTCAGCGTACTTTTTAAGTATTGAAAATAAAATTTCTTGCCTTCTTAATGTGCTGGCATTTTCTATTCCAAGTTTCTCTGCATCAGAAATTAATACTTCTGAAGTTTTATTTTTTAATTCTTGAATATTCATTTTTTTGGGAGTTTTTATTTGTTAGATATTTTGAATATATATACTAAACTTAAAAATTCAAGTCTATAAAGGCTTAAATATAATCACAAATACTATAAATATAAGTAAAACAGTAGGTATTTCGTTAATTATTCTGAAGAATTTTGATGATTTCTTGTTAGTTCCTAATTTTAAAGTTTTCAAACATCTACCAAGATATTCATGATAAATGGTCAATAATATTATCAAAAATAATTTAACCTGTAACCACAAATACGAAAATGCTTCATGACCAATATTATAAATCAATATAATACCAAAAAGCCAAGTTAGTACCATGGCTGGTCTCATTATGTAAAAATATAATCTTTTTTCCATAATTTCAAAAATTTTTGTAATTTCTTCTTTTTCTGAATTTTCCACATGATACACAAATATTCTGGGTAAATATAACAAACCAGCCATCCAAGAAATTACTGCAATTAGATGTAAAGATTTTAATAATAAATAAGTATTCATTTTAACTTAAATCTGACAAGGACATTTTTTAAATTTATTTGGACACTGAATTTTTGGAGGATGTAGATAATCTTTTAATTTATACTCGTCTCTATTTAAAATTAAATTTGATAGACTTTCAATAAAAGCTTTGTTGGTTCCAAGAGCAGGAACCCTTTCATAGTTTTTACACCCATTTTCCTTTGCTAATTTTTTATATTCAATATCTAACTCCACAAGAGTTTCTGAATGCTCAGAAACAAAAGCTACGGGCACTAATATTATACTTTTTCCTATTTTAGAATTTTCTACTATTACATCATCTGTTGAAGGGCCTATCCATTTCAAAGGCCCAACTCTACTTTGGTAACTTAGAATATAATCAAGATTTTTAATATTTATTTTTTTTACTATTTTTTCCACAGTTCTTTCAATTTGCCATTGGTAAGGATCTCCATTTTTAATATTTTTTTCTGGTAATCCATGGGCTGAAAATATTATTTTTTCATTTTTATTTTTACCTATTTTTTTACTTAATTCTTCAATATGCGCTTTAATAAAATTTTCTTCAGTTGGATAACAACATATTGTGCTTGTTTTAATATTATACTTATTTTTTTTACAAATATCTTTCCATTCATTAATTGACGATCCAGACGTAGAGTATGAAAACTGAGGATAAAGAGGTAATAATATTACTTCATTAGGTTTAAAATTTATTATATCTTTTATAACTTCTGAGGCACGTGGTTTCCAACACCTCATTACTATAAATGTTTTATAATTTATTTCTCTTTGACTAAAATTAAGAGACTGTTCTAATTCAAATGCTTGTTCTTTTGTTAATTTCAATATAGGAGAAGAGCCACCAATTTCTTTATATATTTTTTTCGCTATTGGTGTTCTTCTTTTTGATATTATTTTGGCAAGTGGGTATCTCAAGAAATTAGGTAGATTAATTATTGCTGGGTCATTAAATAAATTAAATAAAAACGGTTCAACAGAACTTAAGTTGTCAGGACCACCCAAATTAAATAAAATTACAGCTTTTTTCATTTAAAAATCTTTAACTAATTTTACCAAATATTCTATACTGCTAGGTTCTGTTTCTGGTAAAACTCCATGTCCTAAATTAAAGATATAAGGATGATCTTTAAATATATTTAAATATTTTAAAGCTTCTTTTTTTAAAGTTTCTTTATCACTTAATAAAAATTTTGGATTTAAACCTCCTTGAACAACTATATCTACTTCTTTCCTTATTTTTTCTGGCCTTACATTATAATCAATATTTAACGCGTCTGGTTTAACTATTTTTACATATTCTTTATAATTTTTTATATTTCTAGGAAAACATATAACTGGTGTATTTAAAGTTTTAACATATTCAACAATGTCTAAAGTGGGATCATATATATATTTGGATAATTTTTTTTCTTCTACAAGTCCAGCCCAACTATCAAAGATTTGAATTACTGATGCACCGTTTTTAATTTGGTTTTTTATATGAATCTTTAAAAATTTATTAATTAATTTTAATAAATCATTAATTAAATTATCATTATTAATTAAATTTTTAGAAATTTTTTTTTTAGGTGATTGTTTATTAAGCATGTAAACTAAAATAGTCCATGGTGCGCCAACAAAACCAATTAGATCTTTATTTTTAAGTAAAGTGTTTTTAGAAGTTAGTTTTAAAGAGTTATATATTGAGCTTAGTTTTTTTGTAAAATTTTTTTCATTTATTTTTTTATAAATATTTAAATTAACATTATTAAGGATTGGACCAAAATTTTTTTTAAATTCTACTTTTTGTCCTAAACCATAAGGTAAAATTAAAATATCAGAAAAAAATATTGCAGCATCTAATTCAAATCTTTTTAATGGTTGAAGAGTTATTTCTGAAGATAATTTTTTATTTAAACATAATTTAATAAAATCTTGATTTTTTTTTCTTATTTCACGAAATTCAGGCAAATACCTTCCTGCTTGTCTCATAAACCAGATAGGATTATTCTGAGTTTTTCTATTTATTATACATTCTTTTATTGGGCTCATTTATAATATTACTTATATATTGTAGTAGTATTTGTATATCTTGTGAATAACGTAAATTATTTTATTGTCACATTTTACTAACATTTTACTAACACTGTTTTTTAAATTAAATACATAATAAATTATGAGTTTTTTAATAAAACCCCTTAATATTTACAAAATATGTATAATAATTTTACACATGTTTAATTTTGTTAGTTAAATATAGGTTATTTTATTAAAAATTAAAAAAATTAATCCTTAATATATTTAGTAAATTTATTAATAAGTTATAAACATCATATACATGACAATTATACATCACATTTATTTAATTTCTGATTCAACAGGAGAAACCCTGGATAGAATATTTATGGCATTAAAAGCACAATTTCAAAATTTTAAATATGAAGTTCACAACTTTTCTTTTACAAGAACAGAAAACCAAATGAATAAGATTTTAAATGAAGCTAAAAAAAAAGAAAATTCTATTATTTTATATACTGTTGTTGAAAATAAATTAGCAAAACATCTTACTCTAGAGTCCGAAAAGAAAAACATTCCATGTTTTGGAGTTTTAGGTGATTTAATATTAAATTTTTCAAAATTATTACATCAAAAAGCAACCCATATTCCAAGTGGACAACATGCTTTAAATGATGAATATTATGAAAGAGTAGAGGCGATACAATTTACAATGAATCATGATGATGGAAATATGACAAATGATATAAAAAATTCAGATATAGTATTGTTAGGAGTTAGTAGAACAAGCAAAACACCAACATCTATTTATTTAGCTAACAGAGGATATAAAACTGCAAATATTCCTTTAATAAATGAAAATTCTTTACCAAAATATTTAAAAGACAATCCTGGTAAAATTTGTGTAGTAGGGCTAACCACCGAACCAAAAAGACTTATAGATATAAGAAAAAATAGAATGGCTTCAATAAAGGAAGAAGAAGGAACTGAATATACCAATTTAGATAAAATTATTAAAGAAATAGAAGATGCAAAAAAAACTTTCAAAAAATATAAATGGCCCATGATTGATGTGACTAGGAAATCTGTAGAAGAAACAGCTGCATCGGTAATAAAAATCCACGAAATAACAAAGAAAAATGCATAACATCATTCTTGCGTCTAAAAGCAAAGTAAGAAAAAAAATTTTAGATGAAAATGGTATAAATTGTACTGTAGAACCAGCAAACATAGATGAAGAAACAATAAAGCTAAACATGTTAAAACAAAAAGTTTCTCCTGAAATTATTTCAAAAAATTTAGCAGAACTTAAGGCTAACAAAATAAGTCAAAAAAAAAATGAAGAAATGGTTTTAGGAGCTGACAGTGTAATAGATTTAAATGGTGAGATTATATCAAAACCATCAAGTAGAAAAGAGGCTTTAGAAATATTAAAAAAACTTAATGGTAAAAAACATTATTTAATTAGTTCAGTATGTATGTCTAGAAATGGTTCTATGATATGGCATTATACTGACAAAGCAGTATTAACAATGAAGAAAATGTCTTTGGAAGAGTTAAGCTCATACTTAAAAAAAATAAAAGATGAAGCTTTATATGCATATAATGTCTATCAAATTGAGGGCGAAGGAAAAAATTTATTTTTAAAAATTGAAGGTGATAAAAATACAATTATGGGATTGCCAATTACAGAAATAAAAAATTATTTAAAAAATTATGAATGAATCTGTTTTAATTATTGGTTCGGGCCCAGGATTGAGCGCTGCTCTTGCGCGCTTATTTGCTTCCAAAAAAATGAGAGTTATTTTAGCTTCAAGAAACATTGAAAAATTAAATGATTTAAAAAATGAAATAAAAGCAGAGACTATTAATTGTGATTCTAGTAGTCACGAAAGTGTTTCTAAGCTTTTTGAAGAAGTGGATAAAATTGTAGGAAC
>Ga0066836_10001562_pt1 | contig 12039 bp, 8 predicted proteins | sample ETNtaG_18_FD_71568 | JGI IMG/M metagenome (GOLD analysis project Ga0066836, IMG submission 71568) | Marine microbial and viral communities from oxygen minimum zone, Eastern Pacific Ocean - ETNP201302SV91 | ecosystem: Environmental > Aquatic > Marine > Oceanic | place: Pacific Ocean: Eastern...
AGAACACACAATGATCTGATCGATATGAATCGATGGGTTGACCTGCCACGCGCAGCAAAAATCGCGGGTAGTCGATTCTATTTTCTCAAGGGTGACTTGGCACGAATGGAATTGGCATTGCAACAATATACGGTGGATTTCATCGCCAAAAGAGGCTATACCTTTGTCCAACCACCTGTGATGATGAATCGAGAAGCCTACGAGGGTGTAACCGATTTGGCTGACTTTGAATCGGTCATGTACAATGTTCAACCAGAGGGTTTCTACACGATTGCAACCAGTGAACATCCTCTGACTGCGATGTTTATGGATGAAGTGATTGAACCTAGCCTATTGCCGATTAAGATGGTGGGGGTATCTCCATGCTTCCGAAGAGAAGTTGGCGCTCATGGTCAAGGTGACAAGGGCATTTGGCGAGTTCATCAATTCACCAAGATAGAACAAATTATCATTTCACATCCAGATCAATCTTGGGACGCTCACGAAGAATTGCTTACCAATTGTGTTGATCTTTGGGATGAGCTTGGCATTCACTATGAGGTTGTCAATATCTGCACGGGTGATATGGGCACGGTTGCCGCCAAGAAATACGATTTGGAAGCATGGTTGCCAGGCCGTGGCGAATACAAGGAAATCGTATCGTGTTCCAATTGTACAGATTACCAAGCCAATCGATTGAGAATGCGATTCAGGACCACGGAAGGAAATGCTGCAGTACACACCCTGAATTCAACCGCTGCGGCAACCAGCCGGGCATTGGTTGCAATCATGGAACAATATCAGTTGGAAGATGGACGTGTTCGTGTTCCAGACGTACTTCAACCCTATATGGGTGGCCAGAAAATTCTTGAATCTTGCAATTGGTAAATTGAATTTCCAATTGGATTATTCAGATTCATCAATATCGATGAGAGTCGCGCCTGCATCCACTTGTTCCCCCACCTCATGGTGGATTGAGACAATCACCCCGGATTCATTGGCAGCGATACGATGCTCCATCTTCATTGCCTCCATCACAATCAATGTTTGACCGACCTCGACTTGATCGCCTACTTTGCAGAGTATTTCCAATACCTTCCCTGGCATGGGTGCAGTCATCCCTCCATCATCCCCTGAACCGCCCGCACCTTGTTCATCAATCGACACAATGTGGATTCGACCATCCATGTGAATCCACCAATCGTCACCAACCTTGGTTGCGTGTGCCAATTGACCATCGACCCACATTCGATTTGGGCGTGCATCAATTTCGAAAGTGTGCTCGTTTTGCACAACTTCGTCATCGCAATTTGCTTCGCTTGAACCGATGGCAATCTGCCAACGCCGACCCTGGTTATCCCTCAAATCAACCATAGCAAACACCTCAGGGGAAGGACCTCCGCAATGACAAGAAGGGGTTGAATGGGCTACCACGACCTTCTTCCGATTCAACACTCATTGCTTTTCTTGATAAGCCATAATGTTCTGCTGCCGCTGCAACGAATGGTGCAACGTCAGATGTTGCAGAAGCCCAACCTTCCGGCCAATTCACATCGATAAAATCTGTTGTCGTATCTCCTGCATGGTATGCAGGATGATCCATAATGTCACAGAGGAAGCCCAGATTTGTAGTGACGCCAAGTAGAACAAAATCTTCGCAGGCCCTCTTCATTCGGCGAATTGCAGCTTCACGTTCAGGTGCATGAACAACCAATTTGGCAAGCATGGGATCGAAATCAATACTCGCCTCATCACCTTCACGTACACCCGTATCCAATCGGATGCCCGGTCCAGTGGGAGGCCTAAACATCGCCAATGGTCCGATGGCTGGAAGAAAACCATTGGCTGGATCTTCAGCATAAATTCGAACTTCAATCGCATGCCCACGAATGGATAAATCAGATTGTTCAAAGGGTATTGGCAAGCCTGCAGCAACCCGAATTTGCTCAACGACCAAATCGACGCCACTGATGCATTCCGTGATCGGGTGTTCAACCTGTAAGCGTGTATTCATCTCAAGGAAATGGAAATCACCATCTTCTGCAAGTAGAAATTCAACAGTGCCAGCACCTTCGTAGTCAACCGCTTTTGCAGCATTGACCGCAGCCAGCCCCATCTGTTGACGAGTGGATTCAGTAAGTACTGGAGATGGAGATTCTTCAACCACCTTCTGGTGCCTACGTTGAATACTACATTCTCTTTCAAATAAGTGCACGACATTGCCCTGAGAATCAGCCAGAACCTGTACTTCGACGTGGCGTGACTTCTCAAGCAGTCGTTCAACATAGACCGTGCCATCACCAAATGAGGTGGTTGCTTCACGACTTGCTGCTGAATATTCGCGTTGTAAATTCCGAGGTTCACGAACAACGCGCATTCCCTTTCCCCCACCACCAGCACTTGCTTTCAGTAGAAGTGGATAGCCGACACGAGTGGCAGCACGGACCAACTCATCAACCATATTTTCGGGATCATCAAGAGGTAATTCTTCACCAGGAATGACTGGGACCCCTGCATCTACCATGGCTCGACGTGCGCTGATTTTGTCACCCATTTCATCGATCGCATAAGCCGATGGTCCTATCCAAACCAAACCAGCATCCTTGACGGCATTTGCAAACGTACTTCGTTCTGAAAGGAAGCCGTATCCCGGGTGAATTGCATCCGCACCGGTCTCCTCAGCTGCTGCCAAAATAGCTTCGATGTTGAGATAGGTATCAGACAGATTGTCCCCTGGAAGAAAAACTGATTCATCTGCTGTCTGTTGGTGCAAAGATCCACGATCGGCTTCAGAATATATGGCAACAGAGCCTAGGCCGAGTTCGGCACAAGAACGGAAAATTCGACAAGCAATCTCGCCGCGATTGGCGACCAGAATTTTGGATATGGGGTGTGGTGCACCCTCCATCCAATCTGGTCCACCCATGAAGATTTCACTCCTCGTTCCAATTTGGTGAACGCTTCTCAAGGAACGAAGCAAGGCCCTCTTGCCCTTCTCCTGAACCTCGCATGGCACTGGTTTTGTCCAATGTCCAAGTTCGCAACTCTTCGTCTGTACCCGTCCACCTGTCAAATGTGAGTGTGAGTTTCTTGGCTTCAGTAACAGCCATTGGACCTGTTGTCAATACCTCTGCAACCACCGTATCTTCTGCCCCATCTAGTGATGGTGCCAACTGACTGACCAATCCAATACGTAGGGCTTCTTCTGCACCAATTCGACCCGCTAGCATTGAGAGTCGACGGAATTCAGCACTACCGACTTTACGATATACATAGGGGCCAATGACTGCTGGTAAAATCCCTAATTTCCCTTCTGAAAGTGCAATTCGAGTGCCTGAATCTACGATTACATGATCCAAACATGCAATTAGACCAGCCCCGCCACCAAGCGCAACACCCTGTATTTTCCCGATGGTAAAGCATGGATGGGACCAGAGACTGTTGAATAAACGGTCGAGACGTTCTGAATCAGCCCGGTTTTCTTCGGGGCTCTTGGCGCCTGCATCTCGCATCATGTTGATGTCTGCACCCGCACAGAAATGCTTGCCCGCCCCACTCATAACAATGACTCGTAGATACGGTGCGCCATCCTCATCGTTGAGTGTACCACGTTCACCAACCGAGCGCTCTTTAATCCATTCTAGAATAGAGATGATTTCACTAATCAGTTGGATATTGAGTGCATTGTATACATCTTCACGTGTCAAAGTTAATCTGGCTACTGGCCCCTCAATTTCAAGTGTACAAAGGCTAGTTTCTGGCATTAAATTTCCAATTGCAAAATTTGACATTTCAATTGCTCCTTTCACATTCTAAATATTCCAAAATTCGTATCAGGCATCGGGGCGTTAAGACTGGCACTAATGGCCAATCCGAGAACATCACGTGTATCTCGTGGATCGATGATTCCATCATCCCATAGTCGGGCAGTGGAATAATACGGTGAACCTTCGACATCATATTTCTCTAAAATTGGGGCCTGGAACGTAGCCCATTCTTCATCGCTCATTGGCTCAAGACCTTCTCTCGCGCGCTGATCTTGCTTAACGGTGGCCAACACATCGGCTGCCTGTGGCCCACCCATGACTGAGATGCGGCTATTTGGCCACATGAATAGGAATCTTGGATCATAAGCACGTCCACACATTCCATAATTGCCAGCACCATGACTTCCACCGATGATGACTGTGAACTTCGGAACGGGAACACATGAGACTGCAGTCACAAGCTTGGCGCCATCCTTTGCAATTCCACCGGCTTCGTATTCACGTCCAACCATGAAGCCAGTGATGTTTTGAAGAAAAATTAGAGGTATACCACGTTGACCACATAGTTCGACAAAGTGAGCACCTTTGAGAGATGATTCAGAGAATAGAATGCCATTATTGGCTACAATGCCCACTGGATAGCCGTGGATTCGTGCAAAGCCACAAACCAGTGTAGGACCATATCTTGATTTGAATTCATGGAATCGGCTACCATCGACAATGCGTGCGATAATCTCACGAACATCAAATGGGGTGCGGTTGTCATCGGGAATGATGCCGAGGATTTCATCGATAGGATAGGCTGGATCCTCGGGCGCCTGTACCTCCAGTTTGGTCTTGTGGCCAGTATTCAAGTTCTCAACGATGTTACGAACCATGCGCAAAGCACTCGGTTCATCTTCGGCATAATGGTCAGCCACTCCCGATTGTGCCGTGTGTACATCTGCACCACCCAAGTCCTCAGCACTAACCTCTTCGCCGGTTGCGGCTTTCACCAAAGGTGGACCTGCAAGGAAGATTGTTCCGTTTCCTTTGACGATAATGGATTCATCAGACATCGCAGGGACATAAGCTCCACCTGCTGTACAAGAACCGCACACTGCGGCAATTTGAGGGATCCCTTTCCCACTCATGATGGCCTGATTCCGGAAGATGCGCCCAAAGTGACCTTTGTCAGGAAATACCTCATCTTGCATCGGCAAGAATGCCCCGCCTGAATCCACTAGGTAGATGCAAGGGAGGTGGTTGGTATTTGCAACCTCTTGAGCCCGAATGTGTTTTTTGACAGTCATCGGATAGTAGGAACCACCCTTGACTGTGGCATCATTGGCGACAAACAGACATTCCTTTCCGTGGACTACACCAATGCCAGTGACCATGCCCGCACTTGCTGCCCGACCATCATAGAGGCCATGTGCAGCGAGTGGGGACAATTCGAGGAATGGTGTACCTGGGTCACATATTGCTGAAATTCGTTCGCGAGGAAGTGCCTTGCCTCGACTTCGATGTTTTTCGACATATTTGCCACCCCCTCCTTCCTGAACTGCATCAAGGCGGTCGCGTAATGTTCCAAGGAGTGCACTGTTGTGCTCATGATTAGACTTGAACGAGGCATCCGAAGAATTGACTCGAGTTTGAAGACGATCCATACGCACCCCTAAGGGGTGCGAATACGAACTTGGCCTTGAACGCTCCCTTGTTTCAAACGGCGAGGGTCATGCGGAAAACATCCCGCAACCCGGGTGCTAAACCGACGACCAAGAGACACAAAATAACCAACAAACGCATGTGGCGGTGTCTGTGTTCAAATCGTGCCGATGCAAACAACCACCAAATCATAGCGGCCAAACCGAATTTGAGTGCACCGAATCCCCAAGCAGTGCCTGCGACATCGATGACTTTCTGGGATAGTACATGCTTCTCACCATACCCATAATTCTCCAATCCAACGCTGGTGGCAAGGCCATCGACCATTTGGCCGTACATTGCCAGGAGTACGATTGGGAGTCCCAAAATCGCACGAGGGGTCAATGATTCCATGCGATCCCATGTCGATGAATGTTGTCGATCCCAATCATCCAATGTAATCCCTACAGGGAGAATGCCAGGCTCAAGTCCCATGTGTTTCAATTCAGCACGTGCTTTTTGTCCGGAGAACCATAGAATGAGGCACAAAAAGAGGGGGCCAAACATGATGAGAATGAGGGGGATTAGTGATATCGGCTCGCGACCATTCAGTGGTTCAGTGTAGAGCATCAGCCAACCCGCGAGGTGAACAAAACAGCCACCTATTCCAACCTGAATCAAACCTTGTTCCATTGCAGTATAGCATTCCAGTAGTGGATGGATCGCAATGGCCAATAGAATGCCAATAAATGGTGAAAGGAACAGTGGAGAAAGTAGCCATTCGAATCCTTCTTTGTCCCAATGCCCATTAATTTGAGGCATGAAAATTACCCATTGCAAGATGATAATCAAAACAGCCAATTGGGTGACTGAACCACGTTCGCTAAACTTGGATTTCAACGAAACATTTTGTGACATCCAACCTGTGAATATAACCCACAAAGCAACATGGAAATGGATGAGGGGGGATACAAATAATCCACCCATTCCTTCTGTATCGAATAGTTTCCCATCTTCATTGACTTCTCCAAGAGCGGCCCAAAAGACCCAAGGGAGAAGAGCGAGAACTGATTTGTCTCTGGCAGGAACACCAATTCTGCGAAGCCATGCTGAAAGGACAACGACGAAAGAAACAAGGAGAAGCGAATAGGCGATTGTGTCAACCGGATTGTAACCTGCATCACCTGTTGTCGAATCTTGGGCATGTGGTTCGATAAAGTACGATTGGTAGCCTTCAGTGAGAGCATTGCCAGGTGCAATATCTTCACCGGCGATGGCCCCTAGCAAAAGTATCACTGCTGTAATGATGAGAGTGGCAGCACCGCGTTCCATCAATGAAAAATGATGGTCAGCAAGGGGTTTTTCTGTGAGAATTGGACTCTCTTCAGCCATGTTTTAGACCTCAGCACGATCTGACAATGGATTTCACTCTTCTTCGCCAACTTGTCGAGCCTCGTGGACTTCGCGGAACACGATGGTTTCCACACCCACATGGTCTCTCAAAGTTCGAATGAGGCTGAACTTGGTGAAGGACCAATTCTGATCATATGCCACAAACTCAGGCAATGTAATGGTCAAGTCATCCCCATCAAAGGAGACCTCAAAACCATCTCGTCCTGTGTTTGTCTCCAATAGAGTAGTCACTTTCTCTGCTCGATCTTCAACGACCTTGATAATGCGATACTTGTAACGCAGTGTGCGACCAGCTAGAGGGTGATTGAAATCGATTCGTGCACGTCCGGCGCGAACCATTTGTAGAACTCCTTGCTTGCCATTGATTTCCACTGGGCCACCGATGGCCAAACTGTCTGGATCTCGAACGGAGCGGGCAAGCACATCTTGCCCCATTGTTTCCACAGCATTTGGATCACGTTCGCCGTATGCATCCTCAGGAGCAATGTCGAATTCGTAGTCTTTTTCAGCGTCTGCCTCACCTAGATGTGCCTCAAAACCGGCGATGAGGCGACCGTCTCCAATCACTGTAATCAGTGGCGTATATGTGCGATTTTCATCGAACTTGTCCGCTTCCTTAGCGACCTCTTCTCGAGTGGTCTCGATAAGGACGTCGTCATCTGCATTGTAAAGGTCATAATCGATATGGACGATGGAGCCGTTTTCCATTTTGTTCACCTGCCTAGCATTGTAGGCGGCCCGGCGACCGACTTCCCCTTTATGAGCGTGCGGATGGTCTAGCCCGAGCCCGTAGGGCTCATTCTTCCTCTTGATTCTGAGTTTTAGGCACCATAACCCAATTCAAGGCTGTTCCGATTAGAATGAGAGACCAACCGGCCCAAACAAGGTGACTTCCAGTCAAATCATAGATGACGACTCGAACGCCATCAACCGAATCCGTATCTTGCATGGTCAATGATAACCAAGCCAAATCATTCGCTTGAGTCTGATCAAAAATCATCACCAAGTCGCCATGAGGACGATGCCAAATGTCTGTTTCAGGTCGTGCAGGAATACCACCTTCATCGAAACGCATCATTCCAGGATTCATTTTGGCGATGACATCGCCATCGATTTCCTTACGAATTTCAACCGTCACCTCAATTTTCCCGTCACCTACTTTTTCATCCCAATCATCATCATCTGTTCCAATGGCGGTCAAATCTGTAAAAGTGTACCAATAATCACCATGTTCGACGGGTGTATCTTTGGACAACATCACTACATGACTCGGATCGCCACGCTGAACCAATGTTGTGGTGAATACGTGGCCTACCAATAATAGGAGAATTCCGAGGTGAGCAACATGAATGGCCATCCGTCGCAATTGTAGTGGTTTGGGTCGCAACTGAAATTCGCCGAATCTCACCCAGACCAAACGTACCATGGGTGGAATGGTGAACAAAAACAATGGTAGGGCAAATCCGGCAATTAATCCACGAGTGATTCCATCGTCAAAATAGTGGTCCGCATCACCTGGCAATGCATCACCAAATGATATGGCGAATAGAATACTCAGCGTAATCATACCACCCAATAACCAAGGCACTTGCTTTGGATTCACCACTTTGTGCCAGCTGTAAACCATCAACCCAAGTGCAACAAGACATAGCAATGGCAATCCAAAGATTTCATGCCATACCAAATTGGCACCATCGACTTCTGCCAGCAATAGTAGCCATGTGAGCAACAAGAATGGTGCACCGATGGCCAATGGAATCCATAGAACAACCCGTTGTTGCCAACGACCATCGAAGATATCCATTGGAGGATCTTCTTGATCCCCTAGCAAAAACATTGGAGAAAGGAAGAGCAACATCCCAATCACTGAATAAGTTACTGTGAGCAAAAATGCCCAGTAACTAAACAACATCAACATCACACCAGCGGCCATCCAAACAACACGTTCATTCGATTTGTATTGACTCCACAATAAGAAACCAAAAACACCCGCCAAGACCCCTACTTCCAATGTGTCGAGTTGCAAACCAATCAGAGCACCCAAAAGTATGGCCAGAGGCGCCCATTCCTGATGCCGCTCATTGGCAAAATGACGAGTGCCTAGCCAGACCATGCCAATCAACATCAACAGATAGAGATGAACTTCAATACCTGGTGCGTCATCATATCCTAGGGCTAAAATTCTCTGAATAGGACCCATTGACGGGTCAATTTCTCCATCAGCAACAAATGAATGGACACTTGCCCAAACCCCATTTGCACGCGTCACAAGTGTTGCATGAATAGAAAAGAAGGCGGGCAATATCCCAAGGCCAATGAACCAATGATCCTCTTTTGCCATTCCTTTTGGCAAACGGAAATGAAGCAATAGGACAAGCGCAATCCAGGGGAGCAGTGAACCCGTTTCGACGGGGTCCCAAGCCCAATATCCACCCCAGTCCAACACGGTATAGGCCCACAATCCACCAAGGCCAACTCCGAGTGTGCCGACCCACAAAGCTGGACGAGCAAGGTGGAGAATCCTCTCGCGCGCGGGCGCGCCCGAAATGAGCATCGCTGAAATTGCATGGGCACCCACTCCAATACAAAATGTGTAGAATGCAAAGACAACTGGAGGATGAATGACCATCAAATCAGTCTGCAATAAAGCATTCAACCCAGGCCGTGAAAATGCATCACTTGGAGTTGCTTGGAATGGATTTAGCTTGAGAGAAATGAGAAGAAGAAGTAGTGAGAATCCAACCAGTAGGCGTAAACGAAGCTGATGTTGAGATTCTGATTCATCGGAATACTTTCCACCATCGAATAAGATGAGTGCACCAAGCATGGCTACCCATAGAAGCAGTGGACCCTCGCGACCCGCCCAGATTGCACTAATACGGTACAATAGTGGCAAATCAGAACCACCGTGTAGCCACACATATTGGATGCTTGAATAATCAATTAAGAACATAAAGAGCAATGCACCGAATGGAAGCATTAGTGCAATGCCGAGAAGCTTTCTCATCGCTTCACCATCCGTAGTACTTCGCGCGACTGTATCCAAAGGCGAGCATCGCTGGAATGATTCGGCGGAAGTACAAACTTGGCTTCCTGATCAACAAACGCAAGCCAACCATTGCTTTCCCATGGGGGCCCATGGCTGCCATCTCTTTTGGAAAGCAGCGACCCATCAGGGACATCTCATCATCGCTGAGACTGTAAAGTGCATTTTTGCCCTTGAGGATTTTTTCATATGGAGGAAATTCTCGTTTCCATGATTGCTGATATGCTGCGAGATTGGTCTCTGAAATATCTCCTGCTTCAATGGCCTCTTTCGCGGTTTGGGCCGCAAATACTGCCGATTTTAATGCGAGATGAGATCCACCCTCAAACAGTGGTGATGTGAAACCTGCTGCATCCCCAACCAACATCAATCCGTCAGCATAAGTTCGTTCATGTGGCCCTGAAATGGGAATGGTGCCACCAAATCCACGTACAGAACGTGAATCATCACGCCACGGTGGATTGGCAATTTCAAGATCTGAAAAATGTGTTTTCTCAATGAAAAGATCCAAATCTTTCACAAGACCTTTTTTGTCCTCACTGACCAAACCAACATTGGCACGACCGTCACATTTCGGAATCATCCACAGATACCCTTTCTTGGCATATTCAGGCCAGATATAGAAGTCAAGATAGCCATCTGTTGGAACGTCATGCATCTCGTATTGCATTCCAGCAATTACTTTCGGTCGTTCATTCAACTTGGTTAGTTTTGAACATACACCCGCAACACCTGAGGCATCGATCACAATTTTTGCCGTGATGGGGAAGGCCTCGCCTTTTCCTTCGCACAACCAACCCGAGAATTTGCCACCGTTCTCAACTTTAGACATCCCCGTGAGTTTGTGGCCCAGGTGGAGTGATGCGCCTTCAGAAACTGCTTCATCGGCAATCCATTGCTCAAAAAGATGTTTTTCAAGAACATAACCTGATTCAGAAAGTCGCTTTTCGGTCCCATCAGGGAATATGACGCGAATGCCTTCCACTCGCTTGCTAATCACAGAATCTGGAAGTTGTAAATCAAGGTTGGCAATGGCAACGTCAGAAAGACATTCACCACAATGAACTGGAGTTCCGATTTCTTTGTGATCTTCGATAAGAATCACCGACAAACCTGAACGTGCTGCGTGCAATGCTGCAGAGCCTCCGCCGGGTCCCGCGCCGACGACGAGGACATCACACTCGGTTCCCATTGGGAGGACATACAGCCGATACGGGCCTTGAATCCCTCGGTGCCGTAGGCACCGGCGTACAGCCGCGGGATTTGATAGGGGGAACGGTTCCGGCGGCCATGGGATGGCGCCGGCTCAGCCGTTACCTCCGCGCATTGGAGGACAAGGCTGATCTAATCAGAATCAGCGAACCTGTCGATTGTTATCTCGAAGCCGGATGTATTGCAGACAAACTCGTCAAGAACGATGGGCCGGCCGTCATTTTTGAAAAACCAAAACTTGCAAACGGTGAAATCTCTAAGTTCCCATTGGCCATGAATATCTTTGGTTCAAGGCAACGAACAAATCAGGCACTTCGAGTGGAAAAACCCAATGAGATCGGATATCGTTTGACTGAACTCATGAAACCGGATATCGGCACGTTTACGAAACGGCCATGGAAAGCTTGGCCACTTGCAAAAAGAGCGTTATCATTGCCACCAAAGAAGGTGAGAAAGGGGGCATGTCAACAAGTCACAATGGATGATCCCGATGTCACAAAGTTGCCAATTCCAACGACTTGGCCACTTGATGGAGGACCGTTTATCACACTGCCTTTGGTTGTCACAAAGGACCCATCGACAGGTGAACACAACCTTGGAATGTATCGCAGTCAAGTGTTCGGGCCCAAAGAGTTGGGGTTACACTGGCAGATGCACAAACATGGTGCTGATCATGCCGCAGATAGTGATGGTCGAATGCCGGTGGCCATTTGCTTGGGAGGGCCTCCAGAAATCATGTTCAGTGCGATTGCACCCCTACCTGACAATCTTGACGAATACATGTTCGCAGGATTGCTCGGGCAAGAAAGGCTCAGAATCACAAAATGTAAAACCCAAGATTTGTGGGTTCCCGCTGAAGCTGATGTCGTCATCGAGGGGTATACAATACCTGGAGAAACTCGTACTGAAGGTCCATTTGGCGACCATTTTGGCCATTATTCTCTTGATGGACAATTTCCGGTTCTACATGTCACTGCAATCACCCATCGGAAAGAT
>Ga0066836_10001565_pt1 | contig 12034 bp, 14 predicted proteins | sample ETNtaG_18_FD_71568 | JGI IMG/M metagenome (GOLD analysis project Ga0066836, IMG submission 71568) | Marine microbial and viral communities from oxygen minimum zone, Eastern Pacific Ocean - ETNP201302SV91 | ecosystem: Environmental > Aquatic > Marine > Oceanic | place: Pacific Ocean: Eastern...
AATGCATCTTTAGAAGAAATTGTTATGGCAATAAAAACTAGAAATGATCTAATGCCATACAAAACAGGAATCAATACAACTTTATTAAGCAAAGCTTCAAAGGTAGTTTCAAATGCAACTTTTCCGGTTCAATTTAATAAAGCCATAGTTGGAAAAAATGCTTTTGCACACGAAGCTGGAATCCACCAAGATGGTATGCTTAAAAATAGAAATACTTATGAAATTATGACACCGGAAAGTGTTGGGGTTAAACAAACTTCATTAATAATGGGAAAACACTCTGGAAGACACGCCTTTAAAGAGAAATTAAACGATCTAGGTTATGCTAGTGTTACAGATGATGTTATTCAAACGGCCTTTGGTAAATTTAAAATTTTAGCTGATAAGAAAAAACATGTTTATGATGATGATATTGCAGCTCTAGTCGATGATAGCTTAATTAAAGATAAAAATGTTATAAATCTAAAATCTCTTAAAGTATTTGCTGGAACAGGAGAGCCACAAAGAGCAGATATGACTTTAGATGTTTATGGAGAAATAAAAAAAACATCAGAAACGGGAGATGGACCGGTTGATGCTATTTTTAAATGTATAAAGAAATTGTATCCCCATGAAGTAAATCTACAATTATATCAAGTTCATGCAGTTACTGAAGGAACAGATGCGCAAGCTACTGTTAGTGTAAGGATTGAAGAAAAAGGCAAAACAACTGTAGGCCAAGCGGCTGACACAGATACTCTTGTTGCTTCTGCCAATGCTTATTTAAACGCATTAAATAAGATGATTTTGAAAAGAAACAAAACAGCTCCTGAAGAGTATGAGCAGAAAAAAATGAAAGGAATATAATGTTTAAATTTTTAGGATTAGGTAAGTTCGGTCAGATATGGTCAACAGACATGGCTATTGATCTAGGTACAGCAAATACACTGGTATTCGTGAAAGGACAAGGGATTGTTCTTAATGAACCATCTGTAGTTGCTATAATTGAGGATAAAGGAAAAAAAACAGTATTAGCAGTTGGTGATGAGGCAAAAACGATGTTAGGAAGAACACCAGGAAATATATCAGCTGTTAGACCTTTAAGAGACGGAGTTATCGCAGACTTTGTGGTGACTGAAGAAATGATAAAACATTTTATTAAAAAAGTTCATAAGAGAAAAGCATTTGCAAACCCAAGAATACTTATTTGCGTTCCAACAGGATCAACTCCAGTTGAAAGAAAGGCTATTCAAGATTCAGCATTAGCTGCTGGAGCTAGAACAGTTCAATTAATTGAGGAGCCTATAGCTGCCGCAATTGGAGCTGGACTACCTATATCTGAAGCCACAGGATCAATGGTTATTGATATTGGTGGTGGTACCACAGAAATTGCAGTGCTTTCACTAGGAGGAGTAGTTTATTCAAATTCACTTAGGGTAGCTGGGGATGCAATGGATACTGCTATTATTTCTTACATGAGAAAACAATTTAATTTATTAGTAGGTGATGCTACTGCAGAAAAAATTAAAAAAGAAATTGGTACTGCTATAGCAACTAGTGGAAATACCTATCTTATGAAAGGACGAGATATAAGATCGGGAACGCCTAAAGAAATATCTTTAAAAGAAGAAGACACAGTTGAGGCTTTAAAGCCAGTATTAAATCAAATATTGGGTGGAATAAAAGATGCTTTAGAAAGTACACCACCTGAATTATCTGCTGATTTAGTTGATATGGGTTTAGTTTTAACAGGTGGAGGAGCACTGTTAAAAAATATAGACAAGCTTATCTCAAAAGAAACAGGACTACCTGTTGTGATAGCGGAAGACCCATTATCTTGTGTAGCTCTTGGTACCGGAAAAGCTTTAGATCAAGAAGAAACATTTTCACAGATGTTAGTTGGCGGCACTCTATAGATAAAAAATATGGATACAAGTCGTGAGGATTTTGGTATTGCAGTTCGCTCAGCTTTTTTAAGAAAAGGAACAAAACAAAGATTTTCATTATTTGTTTTGTTGATTATTTCAATACTTCTCTTATTTTTTGATTCTATGGAATCAAAACCTATTAATTTTGTAAGATCTTTTGTCAAAGATACAATTTACCGTGGCTCTTTAATTATTTCTTCTCCAATAAATGGCATTAGCTATGTTTCTAACGAAGTTTCTAATCATTTTAAACTTTATGGAGAATACTCAAAGTTAAAAGAAGATTACGTAAATTTAAAAAATAGTATTTCAAAATCTGAATTTTTAGAATTAGAAAATGTACAGTTAAGAAAGTTAATTGATGAGCAAACAGACTCCGACAACAATTACGCAAGCTCAAGAGTGATGTTAGACAAACAAAGTCCTTACTTAAATTCATTTATAATCAATAGTGGAAATAATAAGGGAATTAAAAATGGTATGGCAGTATTAGATGGTAAAAACTTTATAGGTAGAATAGTTGATGTTAATTTTTTTTCATCAAGGGTGCTATTAGTTACAGACTTGAACAGCAAAATAGCAGTTATAACTGAACCGTCAGGTTATCATGCGATTTTAAGTGGACATAATACTAAAGACGCAACATTAGATTATTTACCAGAAAAACATAAAATTAGTAATGGTGATATGGTGTACACTTCAGGCAAAGAAGGAATTTTTTCTCCAGGAATTCCTATAGGAGAAGTAAAAATAAAATCAAATAAATTAAGCGTTACTTTATTTTCAGAATTATCGCAAGTAACCTTTGTGAACGTAGATTTAAATATATTTAAGGTGAAATAATTAACTTATGGCTATTTTAGTTAAAAATTTTAAAAGTAATATCAGTGGCATAGTTCCACTTTTTCTTCTCCTTTTTATTTCTTTTAATGGTATGTCAATTATTGATTTGAATTTTTTTTCTGTAAATATTCATTTTATATTAGTTTATTATTTTGTACTTAGAAAACCTGATCTTTTAGGCAATGGTTTTATATTTTTGTCAGGAATAATTACAGATGTTGTTCATGGCTTGCCAATAGGAACGACTGCTATCACCTTGTTGATTGTTGCAGGTGTAGCTTCTTATGTAAGAGTAGTTACGGTGAGAATCTCACTTTTAACAGATTGGATAAGTTTTATACCAACATTATTGTTAGCTAGTTTTAGTTATTATCTTGTTTTGAGTTTTTCAGATTATTCTATTAATTATATTTATCTTCTTAAAAATTCAATTTTTACATTAATTTTTTATCCAATATTGTGGTTTTTGTTTTCAATATTGCTAAATTTATTAGGTGAGAATTAATTCATGTTAAATATTTCAGAACCATTCCAAAATAAAGCAAAATTAATAAGCAGAAGGATGTTTGTTTTGTCAGCAATTCAAATGTCAGTTTTCACTATAATTGTTTTACGTCTTTTTTACTTACAAATATCTGAAAACTTAAAATATAGATCTTTGTCAGATAGAAATAGATTAAGGGAATGGAAAACTGTTCCTCGCAGAGGAATAATAAGGGATTATTTTGGAACACAAATTGCTGATAATACTCAAGTTTTTCAACTACATATGATTCCTGAAGATGTAAAAAACCTTGAAAATGTATTTTTTAAATTATCTAGGATAATAGATTTTAATGATGCAAAAAGAAAAAGTTTAATAAAAAGAATAAAAAAACGTAAAGCGTGGGAGCCAGTTATAGTTTCTGACAATTTAACTTGGCCTGAATTTTCTAGATTAAATCTTTTTTTACACGAAATAGAAGGAGTTAAGCCTGTAGTCTCAATGGCACGAAAATATCTTAATGATGGGTCTTCTCCTCATATACTAGGATATGTAGCTGATACTAGCGTTAAGGATTTAAAAGATAACGAATTTCTTAGAGAAATTAATGTTCCAGGATTAAAAACGGGTAAAAACGGATTAGAAAAATCTTTAAATAATATGATAATCGGCAAACCTGGACTTCAAAGATTTGAAGTTAATGCCTATGGCAAAAGAATAAAAGAACTAAAGTTTATAGAAGGGAAGCCAGGCAAAGATTTTAAAACAACTTTAGATTACGAGGTTCAAAAATTTTCTACAGAACAGTTAAAAGATAGGAGTGGCGCTGTTTGTGTAATGGATATATATACGGGTGATATTATTTCTTTAGTTTCTGTCCCCACATATGATCCAAATAAATTTGTGCTTGGAATAACAAATAAAGAATGGCAAGAATTAATTACAGACAGCAAAAAACCTCTAATTAATAAATCTATAGCAGGACTTTACCCTCCAGGCTCAACCATTAAACCTATCGTAGCATTATCAGCTTTAGAAAATGATATTGTTAATACAAAATTTGCTGTTGAATGTAGAGGCAGTATTGAAAAATATGGCCAAATATACCATTGCTGGAAGGAAAAGGGTCATGGATATATGAATTTAAGAAGTGCAATTAAACAATCTTGTGATGTTTATTTTTATGAAGTTGCACGAAGACTAGGAATTGACAGACTAGCTGAGACATGTAAAAAATTTGGTTTAGGAGAAAAAGTTTTAGAAAATTTTTTTGAAGAAAAAAAAGGAGTAGTTCCTAACACTGAGTGGAAATTAAAAAATATTGGAAAAAATTGGTTCATTGGAGAAACTTTGATCAGTGGAATAGGCCAAGGATATTTTCAATCTACTCCTTTACAACTTTGTTTAATGATTTCCCAGCTTGCTAATGGAGGGCATAAAATCAAACCAAGAATAATTGATGATAAGTATGCTGTGCAATCAACAATTAATGCATGGCGAGATGAATTCGTTTCTAGAGCAAATAATTCAAATTCGACAAACACAACTTTACCTAAATTATATGATAATAAAGAAAATATAAAATTTGCATTAGATGCTTTGTATGGTGCAACAAATGAACCTAGAGGAACATCTTATAGGTCAAGATTAACAAAACCAGAATATGTTTATGCAGGAAAAACTGGAACATCTCAAGTTCGAACTATTAGTCAAGAAGAGAGAGAACTTAAATTAAAAACCCATGATATTGAATATCAAAAAAGAGATCACTCTCTTTTTGTTGCTTTTGCCCCGTATAAAAAGCCAAGGTATGGAATAAGTGTCGTAATAGAGCATGGCGGAGCAGGAAGCGCTGTTGCAGCACCAATAGCAAAAAAAATAATAAAAAAAGTTTTAGATAGGCATAAATTAAGAAGCAAATATCAATTAGATTTATATCAGGATATTTAAAATGTTAAGTAGAAATTTTATAAGCGGCAGAATAAGTTTTTTAGATAAAGTTCTTTCATTAGATTACTTTTTAATATTTTTAATACTCTTGCTTGGAATCATTAGTTTTTTTGCAATGTACTCTACAGAGTCAGGTAATTTTAGTTATTATACAAAAAGCCATATTTATAGATTTAGTGTGTTTTTTTTATTATTTATTTTACTTTCTTTTTTCAAAATTCAATTTTGGAAAAAAAATTCTTATATTTTTTATACCTTTGTTTTATCTCTCTTAATTTGTGTGTATTTTTTTGGAGTCACGTCGTCAGGATCTAAAAGGTGGATTAATTTATTTATATTTAATCTTCAACCATCAGAATTAATGAAAATATCTTTAATAGTTTTTTTAGCAAGATATTATAGTAAAAGACCTACACATACGGTAAGCAAATTTACATCATTGTTAATACCGTTGATTGCTTTAATAATCCCAGTTTTTTTAGTTTTAAATCAACCAGATTTAGGGACAGCGCTTCTCATAGCAATCGGAGGCCTTATTGTGATTTGGTTGGCTGGTGTAAAGATAAAGTATTTTATGTTTTCAATTGTTACTTTAGTTTGCTCATTACCTTTGGTGATAGCATTTTTAAAACCTTATCAAAAACTAAGAATTTTAACCTTTCTAAATCCAGAAAGAGATCCTTTGGGTGCAGGATATCAAATAATTCAATCAAAAATAGCCATTGGATCTGGTGGTTTTTTTGGAAAAGGTTTTTTACAGGGAAGTCAAAGTTATTTAGATTATTTACCTGAAAAACATACAGATTTCATATTCACACTATTTTCTGAGGAATTTGGTTTTATAGGATCAGTCCTATTATTGGTAATTTATATACTAATTATTTATAAAATAATATCTATTGGCAATTCTTCAAAAGATAACTTTGCAAAACTATTCTGTTTTGGCTTTGCGGCTTCTTTTTTTGTTTATGTTACTGTTAATATGATGATGGTATTGGGCCTACTACCAATTGTTGGCGCCCCACTTCCAGTTATGTCTTATGGAGGCTCATCCATGCTCTCGATAATGATAGGATTTGCAATTGTAATGAGTTCAAAGATAACTAAATCTTGAACAATTGCCGTTTAAATTATAAAAAATTTTTTTCCAGGATAAAAAAAAAACAAATGCCCTTAGAAAATAACAACCTCAGATTGTATATTTATTTTTATTTTCGTCTTATTTTTCTTGTTAATTGTTAGAGGTATGTGATTTAATATTAACAATGTTTAAAAGTTTTAAAGCCCCAGAAGAAAAACAACTTAATCATAGCGGGCGATCATTAGTAGGAGAAACACTCCAGGTAGAGGGAGATCTAAGATCTTCGGGATCTGTAGATGTTGCCGGCTTAATTAATGGAGATGTTTTTGTTTCAGATATGATCATTATTGATACTGGATCGATAAGAGGTTCTATAGAGTCAACAAGTATTGAAATTAATGGCCATGTAGAAGGCAAGATAACAGCTGACACTGTGATTATTGGGAAAAATGCTATTGTCAAAGGGGACATTTTTTTCAGACAAACATTAAAAACAGAAGAGGGCGCGGATATAGATGGTTATATTAAAAGAATCAACAATGGCAAAAGTAATACAGAAGAAGATATTGCAATAGAAGAAATAGTAGACAGATTTGAAAAACAAAATAAAAAGTCAACAGTTATACCTGCTACAACTCAACGTAAACAAGCAGTATAAATTGTCGCCGTCCAATTAATAAAATTTAATATATATTTAAAAGTTATGAACGAAGATTTAAACTTAAAATCTTCAGTGGGGGTAGTTGGAGCAGGCATCCAAGGTATTTGTACTTCAATTTTTTTGCAAAAAAAAGGTTTTAAAGTAACATTAATAGATCGCGAGGATCCAGGAAAGGAATCTGCCTCATATGGTAACGCTGGACATTTTTCACCATACGCTTCAGTCCCAATGAATAGACCTGATATTTTATTAGATGTCCCTTCGATGCTATTTAATTCAACTGGGCCACTAGCACTAAAGTGGAATTATGTTCCCAAAATGATTCCATGGTTTTTAAAGTTTATAAAAAATTGCAGTAGTAAAAATATGATGCATACAGCAAAATATATGCATCAAATTTTAGATTTGGCTTTACCTGCTTATGACGAAATTTTTAAAGATGTTAATTTAGAAGGATTAGTTGAAAATAAAGGAATTATGTATTTTTGGACAGATAAAGATTTAAAAAGCAGAGAATTAGAAATTAAAATAAGAAATGAACTTGGTGTAAAACAACAAATTTTAACCCCTCATGAAATTCATGATCTTGAACCTCATATTAAAAAGATTTATCACGGAGGAATACTCTATGCAAACGCAAGACACGCAAGAAATCCCAAAAAGATTTTATTAAAATTATTTGATTTGTTTATTAAAAAGGGTGGTAAGTTTGAAAAAAATAATGTGAAAAAAATTAACTTTTCTTCGGATGAAAAACCAATTATAAAAACAGAACTTAGTTCATTTCATTTTGATAAATTGGTTATAACATGTGGTGCATTTTCAAAGCAATTAACTGATCAAGCCAAAGAAAAAATTCCTCTGGATGCTGAGAGAGGTTACCATGTTCATTTCAAAAACCACGATCATCTTTTGTCTAGACCAATTATATTTTTAAATAAAGGATTTGGAATAACTCCTATGGAACAAGGCCTAAGAGTTGTAGGAACAGTAGAATTTGGTGGTTTAAAAAATCCAAAGAGTAAAAAAAGGATTTTGAACTTAGTAAATAATGCAAAATATCTTTTTCCTGAATTAAGCAATCATTATGACGAATGGTTAGGTTTTAGGCCAACTTTACCAGATTTCTTACCTGTAATAGGCCCTTCAAAAAACTATAAAAATCTTTTTTATTCTTTTGGACATCATCATCTAGGTTGGACTTTAGGAGCTATTTCAGGAAAAATTATTTCTGGTATCATAGCGAAAGAAAATACAAATTTGGATCTAGCTCCCTATAATTCATTGAGATTCAGTTAGGCGGAATTTTGTTTTCAAAAGATAACACAGCATATATTTTTCTAATTTTAGCTACTTTATTTTGGTCTGGAAATTTTATTGTAGGTAAAGCGGCTAGCCTCTTTGAAATACCTCCTTTTACTTTAAACTTTTATAGATGGACTTTTGCTTGGATAATATTAGCACCATTTACGTTAAAAGAAATTTTTGAAAAAAAAAAATATATATTAGAAAATTTAAATTTAATTTTTATTTTAGGAATAACAAGTATTACAATATTTAATTCAATCGTATATTATTCATTAAACTTTACTCAAGTGATAAGTGGAGTTCTCATGATTTCTACTATCCCAGTAATGATAATTTTTTTCTGCTGGTTGTTTAAAATAGAAAAAACTAATTTTTTTCAAATCTTAGGTGTTATTTTTTCCTTAACAGGCGTGTTAGTAATAATAACAAAAGCAAACCTTGCTAAATTATTAAGTTTAAATTTTAATAAAGGTGACCTATGGATGGTTGTTGCAATGTTTTCCTGGGCTATATATTCTGCGCTACTAAAGAAAAAAAAATTTGAATTATCACAATTATCTCTTTTGCAAACAATTATATCAGCAGGACTAATTTTACTTTTGCCAGCTTATTTGATTGAAATGGGCTTAGGGTACAGAGTTAATGTTCATTTGCCTTTTGTATTAACCTTAATTTATGTTGTAATTTTTCCTGGATTGGTATCATTTATTTTTTGGATAAAGGGAATTTCATTAATAGGATCAAATAGATCAGGAATATTCTTACATTTAATGCCGATTTTCAGTACAATGCTAGCAATATTCATTTTTAAGGAAAAATTTATGACCTTTCATTTAATTGGTGCCATTTTTATTATTACAGGCATTATTCTTTCATCAAAAAAAAATGTCTAAAGATTTAACTCCAGAGCAAAAACATATTTTATTAGAGGAAGGCACAGAATCTCCTGGCAGCAGCACTTTAAATCACGAAAAAAGAGAAGGAAGTTATTATTGCGTTGGTTGTGATACAAAACTTTTTGAATCTAAGAAAAAATATGAGAGTGGAAGTGGATGGCCTTCATTTTTTGAGTCATTACCTAATGTATTTGATACTAAAGTTGATAACTTATTAGGCTATTCTAGAACAGAATATCATTGCAAAAAGTGTGGCGGTCATCATGGACACATATTTGATGATGGGCCCGAACCTACGGGCAAGAGATATTGTAATAATGGATTATGTTTAACTTTTATTCCTAAGATTTAATTTTTTAATAAACTATCTAATCTTCCTGCAATCTCTAAAGCTTTTAATTCGTTATATCCACCAACGTATGTTTCACCAATAAAGATTTGAGGAATGGTACGAGCACCCTTAGTTCTTTCTCTCATTTCCTGCATTTTTGTTTGATCAATTGCAATATCAAATTCTATATAATCGACTTTTTTTTTATTTAATAAATGCTTGGCTGCAGAACAATAATTACACATTGGGCCAGTATAAATTACTACTTTTTTCATATAGCTTATTATATGGGAATTGTTATAATTTTTACAATATTAATTATCCCATATATTTTTAAGTGTTTGTTCTCTACCACAAGCTTTTTTATATAGTAAGTAATTCATAAAATTTTCCTGATAGTAATCTTGATGATAGTCTTCTGCAGGATAAAATTTTTCAAATTTTCTTATGAAAGTAACTACTTTTTTTCCTTTAAATTTCTTTTCAATATTAATTATAGAATTTTTTACCTCATCTTTTTCATTTTGATTTTTATAAAAGGCAACAGATCTATAGCTTGATCCTTTATCACAAAATTGACCAGCTGAATCAAATGGATCGATGTTTTGCCAATAAAGATTTAATAGTTTTTTATAACTTATGACATCTTCATCATAAATTATTTTAGCGGTTTCAAAGTGACCTGTGTTTCCATATGTGACTTCTTTATATGTTGGGTTTTCTGTATTCCCACCTGTATACCCAGAAATAACTTCTTTTACTCCTTCTACTTGTTCAAAAAATTCCTCCATACACCAAAAGCATCCACCCGCAAAATAAGCTTCTGTAATATTTTTTGATAAAGTAAGATTTGATGGAAAAAGAACTATTAAAATAGTTAAAAATATTTTTTTCATATAGCTTGGTTTTTAATCAACTTTTCAAGCTGTGGTATCATTTTTTTAGCACCATCTATAATGGGATATATTTTTTGTGCAGCCTTATAACTTTCAATAGCTTTCTCATATAAATTTAGTTCTATATAATTTAGAGCTTGACCAGATAATGCACCAAAATGCCTGGGCTCAAGGACAAGTGTTATTTCAATATCAGCTAAGGAAGATTCATACCGTTGCATCAAGTAAAGCACTGTTGCACGTTTATTCCAAGCTTCAGCCCAATCAGATTCTACTGTAATTATTTTTGTAAAAACTTCATAAGCTTTACTTAATTCTCTCATGTTCATCAAACGAGTTCCTTGAATTAATAGTTCAGTCAATCTAAAGCCTCGCCTATCATCGGAAGGATGAATTGACCACATTTCCCATATTTCATTTTCTATTACTTGAGCTGACGGTAAATCTTTAGTATTTTTTAACTGGGAAAATAGTTTATCCAATTTACTATCTCTTTCCTCAGCAATAACATTGCCAAAAAATAATAAGCCTAAAACTATAGTTCCTAAAAGTTTTTGCATTTTAAATTCCAAATAAATTGTGGTTTTGTGTAATGGATGAGCGTAAGTTCTCCAGTGTTACGGCGAAATGTTAGTATTTTTTTAAAATTTTTACCATCATCTTTACTTGGACTCAAAGCTATAATTACATCATCACTTATCGAAGTTATTTTATATTTAGGCAAACCAAATTCCATACTGTTCTTATCTAGATCAATGCTAAGAGTTATGCCTTCCGAAGCACCACCCGCAGTACCACAAGAAAATGAAAAAATTCTTTCAGCCGCTATTACATTATTAATGTTAAAAGATAATAAACCTAGAACCACGATCCCTAAAGTTTTCTTCATAATCTTATTAATCTTTTTTTTTTAAATAATTTACAAATATACGACTTCTTATATTTATTCTAAAAGAGTCCTTTTGGCTTAAAATAGTAGTTATAAAAGAATCATTTTGATTAGCCACTTTGTCCATTTTGTAACATTCTAAAATTATTTCTCCTTCATCTTTAAAATTAAATGATAAACTTGTCACAGTACCTTTACCTGTGTAAGGATATATTCGTGAAGCATCCGCTTTAAGTTTATAGATTTTCTTATCTTGCCTAGTATTTTTAAACAATTCTGACATGTTTGAGGCCACTGCATCTAATTTTTTATTACAAGCACTATTATCATAATTAGTTTTTTCTAATCCACCAACTAAAGCTTCTATTATAAAATTATCATCATCGCTTCTGTAACTCACTAAAAACCAATCATAAATACCTTTTCCTGTCACGAGTGATGTCGAGTATTCTTTATAACTATAATTATGCCAACCTTGTTCACCATCCTCTAATTGTTTTTCATCAAAATAATTCAAAGCACTATCTCCAATACTGATTTTTTCAATTTTAAAGTCCCGAATGCCATCAGCTAATGATGGATGTTGCGATGCCAGGATCAAGGTAATAAAAAAAAATATTTTTTTAATATTATACAATTTAAGATGTAAATTTTTTCGTTATTTTTTTTGCTACTGGAGCCATTACAGCTGCAGCCAAAACAGCAATAGGAAATCCTGCTAACCAAGCTTTAAACCAGCGGTTTAAATACTCGTTATCCATTCCAGTATTGATGAAAGTAATTACTAG
>Ga0066836_10001568_pt1 | contig 12006 bp, 8 predicted proteins | sample ETNtaG_18_FD_71568 | JGI IMG/M metagenome (GOLD analysis project Ga0066836, IMG submission 71568) | Marine microbial and viral communities from oxygen minimum zone, Eastern Pacific Ocean - ETNP201302SV91 | ecosystem: Environmental > Aquatic > Marine > Oceanic | place: Pacific Ocean: Eastern...
GTTAAATGAGTAAAAATCAATTCTTGGCCCTCTAACGGTCTACTGTGACTAGGAATAAGGTATTCAGGCTTTAAATACCTCATCAGATCAATACTTTTTACCCACCCCGAAAGGTCTCTGTAAGGCGTGCCTCTTATAGTATATAGATTAGGAAATGCTTTATAAAAATTATCACCTGGAAATAATGCTTTATATTTTGGTAACCAAACGAATAATTGGTCATTAGTTTCACCGGGGGCATGATAAAGATGTACCTCAATCCCAGATATTTCTAGTTTTAAGAAATCTTTAAATGTTCTATTAGGGTAAACCAGCGAGGTACTTCTGTTCTTTTTTCCAATCTCTAAAAAAGGACCAATTCCATTATTTTCAATTTGTTCTTCAGGAATTATTCCAAACATTCTTGAAGATCTTTTACTTATAATTGGTCTCAAAATTCCTAATATTCTATTTATATATTCATGAGTATCTTCATGAGCTAATACAATAGTATTTTCATCATCAACAAATGCCTTAGCCCCAAAAACATGATCTCCATGGTTATGAGTGTAAATAACTGCTTTAATAGGAAAAGGATTAATTCTATCAAAAGCAGATCTTACTTCTCTTCCTGTTTCTATAGTCCCTGTAGTATCAATTATTATCCTTCCGCTTTCTCCTTCAACCATTATTGAATTAGCTAAAGAATATCCAATGGCTACATGTATTGTGTTTTCAATACTTATAATCTCTTTTTTAAACTCCTTGCTATGTTCAATTAAGTCATCTGGACTTAGAAAAATTTCGTCTTCTTCAACGATATCTGAACAAGATATTAAAAATAAGATAAAGAAGGAGTATAAAAAATATCTCATCTAACTATTATAGAACTAGCCTGTAGGTTTTAGCACTTTCATCCATCTTTTTGACCTGTATCTAAGTATCAGCAAGATTCCTTTAGCAAAATAATCAATTATTAAGGTAGCAAAAATCCATTGAACTGGCATTTCTAAATAAAAAAGCAGGAAGGCTATTGGAACTCTGATCAATAATAATCCAACTATAGTAATTATTAGTGGGGACCTTGTATCTCCTGCTCCTCTTAAGGTGCTGCCAAGGGAAAATTCTAGAGCCATAAAGGGCTGTGATAGAGCAAAAATCCATACAAAAATTACTGCATACTTAACTACTTCTTCATCTTTAATAAAAAACCATGCTATTGGTTCTGCAAAGAAAGCAAGCAGAAGACCGCTTAAGCTCATTGCTAACATAGTCATTCCTGCTGATTGATACCCGCTTTTGTAAGCAGCATCTGGATCTGAAGCTCCAAGAAATTGACCAGATAAAGTAGCAGCTGCAACTGAAAAACCGTTCCCTAAGATAAAAGATAACATCAAAATATTAACTCCGATATTATAAGCAGCCACCTCTTCAGTGCCATACATTGCTACTATCCAAAAGAAAGATAACATTCCAAACTGGAAAACTATACTCTCTATGCCGGCTGGATAACTTACTTTAATTAATTGATTGAATCTAGCCTTTGTAAATGATCCTTTTGTTCCTAAAGGGACTACTAATTTATTTGTTATCCATAAATATAATTGAATTATTGTTCCCACGGTGAAAGAAATACCCATTGCTAATGCTGCACCAACAATTCCCAATTTAGGCATTCCATATTGACCATTAACCAGCCCTAATAAAAGGTAAATAGCAATTAGATTGGTCAATATACCTATATACATTGGAGTTTTTACATCACCCGCGGCTCTAAGAGATGCACCAATTACCATACCAAAGGTCATAAATGGAATAAATAATATTGATATAGTTAAATAGGTTATAGCTAGTTCTTCAGCTACAGGGTCTAAACCAAATATACTAATAAAAGTTTTAGCAAAGACTATGATTATAAGAGTAGTAAAAATTGACAATGCTAAACTCACTCCAATAGCTAGCCTTGTAACATGTGCAGCTTCTAACATATTTTTTGAACCTACAGCTCTAGCAACAAGAGCAGTGGTGCCCGTCATAACTGCCATAAGTAAAGCTTGAAACACCCAAACAAGCCTCTGACCAGTTCCAACAGCTGCAACAGCAGAAGCTCCTAGAGTTCCTACTGCTTTTATTGAAATAATACCTACACTTGACCAAAGAAGGTTTCCTAAAATAGGAGGCCAAGCTAAGCCCCATACACTTAAGGTTTCTGGGTGAGAAATCTCAGTAGATTCTTCTTCAATACTTTCTTTGACTTCTTTGATCTGTGACATTAGAGGCGTGGCATACTAACATAGTTAGCTCTGGACCAGTATTGATCTAAAACCTAAACTTACGAAATGGCTAAACTTTATTTTAACTATTCATCAATGAACGCCGGGAAGTCGACAGCCCTCCTTCAAGCTAATCACAATTATCATGAAAGAGGAATGAAAACAAAAATGTTTACTTTCTCTGAAGATACAAGATTTAAAAAAAATGAAATAGTTTCACGAATAGGAATAAGTGCTACTGCTAATCCTTTTTCTAAAGATACAGATTTATATAATTCTATTTTACAAGATAAAGAAATTGATGAAATTAAATGTGTCTTAATAGACGAAGCTCAGTTCCTTACAAAAGAACAGGTTTTTCAATTAGGTAAAGTAGTAGATGAATTAGATATAGCAGTACTTGCTTTTGGTATTAGAACAGATTTTCAAGGGGAGCTTTTTGAAGGTAGTAAATATTTACTTGCTTGGGCAGATAATTTAAAAGAGATAAAAACTGTCTGTTGGTGTGGAAGGAAAGCCACAATGGTAGTTAGAATAGATAGTCAGGGTTTCATAATTACAGAAGGTCAACAGCTAGAAATAGGAGGAAATGAAAAGTACGTGCCTTTATGCCGAGCACATTTTACCAATAAAGATTTAGGTGCTTAAAGAATACCTACTACAAATCCTGTCATACATGAAGCAAGTAAAGCAGCCCATAAAGCTTTGAAGCTAACTGCAATAATATCTTTTCTTCTTTCTGGTACCATAGCGCTAATACCGCTTAAAAGAATTCCTACACTACTAAAATTAGCAAATCCACATAGAGCGTAAAGCATAATTAAAAAGCTCTTCTCAGATAAAGGATATGAGGAAGTATCAGAAAGATATAAATAGGCTACAAATTCATTCAGAATAGTTTTAACTCCTAATAATTCACCAGCTATCTGGCTTTCTGACCAAGGAATTCCCATACACCATGCAAGAGGTGCAAATATCCACCCCACCACTCTTTCCATTGTTAGGGGTTCTCCTAGAATATCAGGGAATATCCCTAACATTTGATTTGCTAAGAAAACTAAGGCCATAATAACTATGAGCATAGCAGCCACATTTAAAAAGATATCAATTCCAGACTGTGTGCCTTTAGTTAAAGCGTCCATAGTACTTGAATACATTTTTGTAGAATTATCTTCAGGAAAATCAGTTTTAGTCTCACTTGGGATAAGGATATTTGCAAACATAATCCCTGCAGGAACAGAAATAAGAGAAGCAGTAAGAAAATGACCAATTAGACCTGATCCATATATTGGGGAAAGCATCGTTGTATATATAACCATTACTGAACCCGCTATTGTTGACATGCCAACAGTCATAATCACTAAAAGCTCGTTTTTTGACATAGAGGAAAGATATGGTCTAACTAGTAACGGTGCCTCTACTTGACCAAGGAATACATTAGCGGTAGCACTAAGTCCTACTGGGCCTCCTACATTTAAAGGTTTTTTAAATAGCAATGACAGTGCATTAACTAATATTGGAATAATTCTCCAGTGCCATAGAAGAGCTGAAATTGCAGACATTAAGATAATTAGTGTTAACCCGCCAAAAGCAAAAATAAAAGTATTGGCTTTATTAGCTACTTCAAATGGGGCATTAGGAGCGCCGTCAGCAAGGTAACCAAAAACAAATGAAGTTCCGTAATCATTCGCTTCCTTCAATGTCATCACACCTTTAGATAAAACTTCAAAGAATGTTGTAATTAAAGGTAACTTAATAAGCAATAAAGCTAAAGTTAATTGAATTAAAACAGCAATTACTATGTATTTAAGTTTGATTGCTTTTATGTTCTCGCTAAACATTGCTCCGAGAAGAAGTAAAACAAAAAAACCTACTGCTGGTTGTATGTACTCCATAATTAAACTAATTTTATTTCTTTTAACCTCTGTTGTAAGTAATCTTCTGCACTTATGGGTTGCGGATACTTATTGGGATTGTTTTCACTTACACATGAATCTAATGTTTCTATAATCCAATCTGGATTTGGGTGAACAAAAAAAGGAATTGAATATCTCGAAACATTTTTTAAATCTAGTGGCGTTCTAACCCTGTGAGTAGTAGAAACAAGCCTATGATTAGAAAAGCGTTGAAGCATATCTCCTATATTGCATATTATTACGTTACTATCATATTCAACGGGAAGCCATTTTCCTCCTTTCAATAGTATTTCTAACCCAGGTTGATGACCTCCAATGAGTAATGTGATCAAGTTTATGTCTTCATGAGGTCCAGATCTTTCTCCTTTTTCATTAGACCTAATTGGTGGATAGTGAATAGATCTCATAACACTATTCCCTTCATCTGCTACTTGCTTAAAATAATCTTTCTTTAAATTCAGGTTTAAAGCAACAGACTCCAAAAGGATTTTTCCTAGCTCATCAAATTGGATAAAAAGCTTATTAACTTTTTCTTTAAAATTATCTATTTCCTTTACTTCCTTGTTTAGCGGCATCCATTTAGTAAATTTGTGGTTCTTAGTTAATTCTCTTCCTGTCTGCCAGAACTCCTTAATATCAGCCTCAACTCCTCCCTTTGGAGTTTCTACCTTCATCGGTGTATAACCTCTAGCACCAGCTAGCTTAGGATCAAAATATTCTAATTTTATATTAGTAGGTAAAGAAAAGAATTCATGAAAAGCTTGAGTTACTTCATTTATTAGCTCTTGATTTATTGGATGGTCAGAAAGACCACAAAAACCGGTCTTTTGAAAACTTTTTCCTAGTCTTTGTGAAAAGTCCTCAGGATCTTTATGCAAATCTTCAAAAGACAGTAGTGAGAAAGGTAAATTCAATATTACAACCCTTAAAAATAAATAAGGGTTAAAATTCTATACGAGAATCAAAATAATTACTTTATATATGTCTAAAATTTACGGATTTGGTAATGCCTTAATTGACATTGAGATATCAATTTCTGAAGAACAGCTTTCTTCTTTAGGGATTACCAAAGGAAGTATGATTCATATTAGCAGAAACCAAAAGATTAAATGGTTACTAGATTTTAAAGATAATATATTAAGTAAAGAACCAGGAGGATCTATAGCTAATTCTCTTCATGCAGCTTCGCGGTCTGGTTCTGAATGTTATTTTAGTTGTTCCTTGGGATCAGATAAGGAAGCAAAAGAATTTTCAGAGGGTTTTAAAAACTCTAATACAAAAATCTTCAGTAATATTTCTAAAGAAGATACTGGTATTTGTTTTATTTTTGTTACTTCAGATGGAGAAAGAACCATGGCTTCTAATCTTGCTGCTAACAAGAAGTTAGTTCCTGAATGCTTAAATAAAGAAATGATCTCAAAGTCTGATTGGCTTGTTTTTGATGCTTTTTCTGTGTGTACAAAAAATGGATACAAAACTGCTAAAGAAGCTTTAAAAATTGCAAAGACCAACAATATAAAAATTGCTTTTGGTTTAGCTGATATTAATCTCATAGAATCTAATCTAAATGAAATTAAGTGGGTAATTGATCAAAAGATAGACTTATTGACAGGAAATAAATCTGAGATCTCTCTACTTAATAAATATGTAAAAATAGAATCTAATACTTTGTGTTCACTAGGTTCTAGTGGTTCAACATACAATACAAATACAGTGACAGCTCCATTAGTTAATGTAGTGAATACTAACGGTGCTGGCGATGCATTATTGGGGACATTTCTTTCTCTAATTAAGAATAAAGGAGAGCAAATAGCTCTTGAAGATGCTGTAAGATATGCTTCAAAAGTCTGCACTAAAGGCGGACCAAGACTATAAAAAAACGCCGCTATTACAGCGGCGTTCTTCTTTTATTAACTAAGTTTAGAATTCGTACTTAAATCCTAAATTTATATTCCATGCTGACTGTCCGTCATTATTTTGAATATAAAGGCTATCATCGTGGTCTATTCCGGAGATAATGAACTGTCCAGTATCAGTTACTCCATTTACTATGATCTGCCTACTGTTGTTATAAGAATATTCTCTTACTATCCCCTTTTCATCATCAATCATGTTTAAAAGGTTTAGTAAGTCTAAGTAAACAATGAACTTATGATCATCAAAAACTTTGATATCTTGAGTTACTCTCAAATCAAGTCTACTGATCCAAGGGCTATTGAAAGCATTTCTTGGAGCATAAGTACCCTTGTAAGCGCTTAATCCTGTTGCATTTACATGAGCCATAACTGCATCTGCTACGGCAGAACTAGTAAATGAAACGTTTGGATCAGAAGCTCCTGTAGGAATATAAGGCAAGCTGTAATCAGCATAGAATCTTGAATTTCCGGTTACGCTGTTATAACCAGGTTCATCAAAAGTTACACTATAAGGTTCTCCGCTTTTCCTTATGTAGACTAAAGAGAAGCGAGTATCGTTATTTCCAAACCATTGGGCTGTATAGTCCAATGTTGCCATAAACTTATGCTCAGCCATGTAAGAAGAGCTAGCTGAACTAACATTCTCTCCATCCCATCTTTGCATATAACCATAAGCAGACTCAGCTTGAGCTGAAGTTAAAGCATATACATCGCTTGTATCCATATTGGTATAAGCTGTCATGAAATTAATATCATTCCATGATTTCCTCATGATAACCGTTATAGCTTCAGATTCTCCTAAAGAAGTATTTGACAACCAAAAGTCGCCCGCTCCTTTATAGGTTCCTCTTCCGTCAGCCAAAGTACCCGTTTGAGTTAGTCCTAAGTCTTTGTAGAAAACAGCTTGACTAATTTCATCTCTATTATATTCAATAGTGACGTCATAACCATTTGCTGTAAGAATATCTAAAGCAATATTAGATCTCCATGAGCTTGGAGCTTCAAAGTTTGGATCTGTACCTTGTGCATCTCCATACCAAGCACTACGCACTTGATAATTGCTAGTAGGTCCTAGCCAGAAGAAACGAGGATCAGCTACTGAAGCTGCTGGCATAGGTCCAATAGTACTACTATAAGATCTAAAACGATTATAGTCTGTTTTACCACCAGATCTTGAATAAGCATTTCCATACCACACTCTAGGAATTCTACCTAAGAAGAGCCCTCTACCACCTCTGATTGTTGCATCAACTACCCTGTCACCAAATAAAGAAGTGGCGTCATAGTTAATAGCCATTCTAGGTTGCAATAAATCGAAATCAAACCTTTGGTTATTACCAATTCCATTTCTTTCTAAGAACTTGGGATTAAGGTGAGGTTTAGTTGGAGTTAAAATACTATCGTATCTAAATCCAAAGGTAACTGTCAGAGCATCATTTGCATACCACTTGTTTTGAAAGTATAAAGTGTCTTTTTCAATTTCAAAGTCTGCTGCAGCAGTTCCAACTTGATCGTTACCAGCAATAGGCGTATGGAATCTTAAATAACTCCATTGACCAGCCTCAAAATCTGCGATACTGTCAAATTGTATTTCTCCATTGTAACGTGCAATAAACAGGTTATAGACTGACGTTTCTGCTCGCTCAATTCCAAAAGTCATGACATTATTGTCATTATCATAATCAGCTTTAAAGACCAAAAAGTCTTCATCAACCATTATATGATTTGCTCCTCTATATCTATCTCCACCTAAATAAACATCATCTCCACCCACAGCAATTCTTGCTTCAGGGAAAAGTCCATCTCCTATAGATGCATCATTTTCGTCCATTTCATATCTAGAGAATTTAAGTTTAGTTCTGAGTCTATCTGTTATATCGCTATAAAGAGCTATAGATGATCTTTCTATAACAGGCGGTTTAGCATAATAGTTATTACTAAAGACAGTTGCTCCTCTATTGTATTTACGAGGAAAATAACTTTCTACTTTAGAGTAATTTAAAACTGCTCTATTTGCATCATTAATTACAGCATCTAGTTTTACAGTATATTCTTCATGGGTTTCTGGAAAAGAAGCGCCATTAATCATTCCTGCATCATAACCATAAGTATTCATTGCTATGTTCTTTATTTGGTCTGCTTGAGCTGTTGTTAACGTTTCTGCTTTATTTTGAGCATTACTGTCTACTGTTCCAAAAAGAGCAGGGTTAGACCTTTCAAACTCTTCATAGCCAACAAAGAAAAATAACCTATCTTTAATGATAGGACCTGAAGCTGTAAAGGTTTTTATCTCTTCTGCAAATTCTGGGTAGTCATTTCCATCTGAGTCTTCGCCAATATTTGATTCATCTCTATCAGAATAGTACAAACTTCCATGAAATTCGTTAGATCCTGATTTAGTTACAACTGCAATAGAACCTCCTGTAGTGTTACCTCTTGAAACATCGTAAGGAGTAATATCTATAGAAATTTGTTGAACAAAATCTAAACTAATAGGATTTCTCATTGATCCAAAACCGTTAGCATTTAAACCAAAAGGATCGTTAAAGCTCACGCCATCTATAGAAAAATCATTAAACCTAGAATTGGCCCCCATAACTGAAATTTCAGTATTTCTACTAGAAGCTGAATTTATATTGACCCTAGGATCCATTTTTGCAAAATCACCTATTGATCTATTTATTGTAGGAACTGCATCCATAGCCACTCTGTCTAAGAGAGTACCTGTTCCTGTTTTAAGAAGATTTGACCCTGCAGCTGCAGTAACAACTAATTCTTCAGCAGCAGATTTTGAAAGCTCTATTTCAATAATTGCCGTTTCATTTAATACCAGGAAAATTCCTTCTAATTTCTCAGATTGAAAACCAGGAGCCGATACCGTAATAGAGTAAGGACCGCCTATTGGTAGGAAAGAAAGAGAGAAATTACCTGATCCACTCGCAGTAGTGACCTTGGTTATGCCTGTTGGAGTATGTTCAGCAATCACAGAAGCACCTGATGCATTAACAGAGCCTCTTATTGAAGAGGTAGTATCTACATCTGATGACACTGACATTGAAAGGATTAAGGCAACTACGCTTAAAGAAAGTAATTTTTTTATATTCATAAAAAACCCCAAAATAGTTAAGTTTTAAAATCGGAATAAATGTTATAAATCAGAAGTGACAATAAGTTGTCTTTTATATGACTTATTAACATTTATCTCCAAAATAAAAAATAATTTCTTAAATAAAAAATAAAGAGGAAATTATTTTATATACAGTCTCAATAATACCTTCTTTAGGTTACAAATGGAACTGGTCAAAAAAGAATATTCTGAGCATTTTTTTTTAATAGAAATTGTTTAAAGTTTCTATAAATTTTAAAGTCTTATTTGACTTCAATTTTAGATTTACCTAGGAGTTCTTCTAATGCTTTCGGTACCTTAATAGATCCATCTTCAAGCTGATTATTTTCTAATAATGCTAGTAAGGTTCTCCCAACAGCTAAACCAGATCCATTGAGAGTGTGAAGCAATTCATTGCTATTTTTTTCTTCATTTTTCCACCTTGCTAGCATTCTTCTCGACTGAAAGTCTCTAAAATTTGAACATGAAGATATTTCTCTGTATTTACTTTGAGAAGGTATCCAAGCTTCTAGGTCATAGGTTTTAGCGGCACTAAATCCTAGATCAGATCCACAAAGCATCACTACTCTGTAAGGTATCTCTAAAGCTTTTAAGATTTCCTCAGCATGGTTTGTTAATTCTTCTAGTGCCTTTTCTGAGTTTGATGCTTCAACGGCCTGAACTAATTCTACTTTTTCAAATTGATGTAATCTCATTATTCCTCTAGTGTCCTTCCCATAACTACCAGATTCACTCCTAAAACAAGGTGTGTGACTAACCCATTTAATTGGTAATTCTTTAGAATTTACTATTTGTTCTCTTAGCATATTAGTTACTGGTATTTCTGCAGTAGAGGTCAGATAGTATTCTTGATTTCCACGCAGTTTAAATAAATCTTCTTCAAATTTAGGTAGTTGACCTGTTCCTATTAAAGACTCTTTGTTTACAATATAAGGTACATATAGTTCTTCATATCCATGAATTCGAACATGGATATCAATCATGAATTGGATTAGAGACCTATGAAGAGTAGCTAAATCAGACTTTAAAACAGAAAATCTAGCCCCCGAGATTCGTGAACCTGCATCCATATCTATACCACCTAGTATCTTACCTAGCTCAAGATGATCACGAGGTTTAAAAGAAAACTCTGGTATTTTTCCCCATTTACGAACTTCTACATTATCTTCTTCTGATTTTCCTTTGGGCACATCTTCATCGGGTAGGTTTGGCAGTTCCAAAAGAAAATCTTTTTGTTTCTTTAAGATCTCATCAAGTTCAGAAGATTTATCCTTAACTTCCTTAGTAAGCTCTAAAGCTTCCTTTTCTTCCCTAGAGCTACTTTTTTTAGCTACTTTTAGATTGCCAATTGTTTTAGATAAACTATTTAGTAAAGCTTTCTTCTCTTCTGTATGAGATTGAAGGCTCTTTCTAGACTCTTCTAATTTAGTCCAAACAGACATGCTTACTGAAGAGCCCCTCTTCTTTAGACCTCGTTCTACAGTTTCAATAGAATTTCTTAATAATTTTGGATCTAACATAAGTCTCTTATTGTATATTTTTATTTAAGTTAACAATATCAGTTCCTTCTTCTATTATTAGTTCAAGGTTTATTTCAGGAAATTGATTAGTATTAATGTCCCTAAATTCCATAAATACGGTTTGTTTAAATGAGTCTACAAAAGTAATTGAGTCAATAACCTTGTTCCTTAGATTAACTTTTATCTCAGGAATAATGCTATTTTTATCTTTATTTACTAATAAGCAGGAGAAATTATCTAAGTTTTTTTTACATTCACTTAGTAAAAAAAGATCTCTTAATTCTTCTATATTCAAACTGAATAGACCTATAGGAGTTTCTTTTAATATGCTTTCTGATGGTTGAATTGTTAACTGTTCTAAATCTTTATCATATCTGTATAAGTTTTTTCCATCATAAGAAATTATCTCATTTAAAGGGTCCGTATAGGTCAATTTAAATTTTCCTGTTCGGTTAGCTAAAATATTACCTTCAATTCTTCTCTCTTTGTCATCATGGAAGGTTTTTTGGATAAATGTTGCTGAATAAAAATTTAGATTCAATAAAGTTTTAAGAAATAAATTTTCTTCCTGAATGGTTAGTACTTCATCTACAGAGTCTTCGGAAGAAGGATTTACTATATTAGAGAAGTTTAGAAAAAAAAGGGAAAGAAAAAGCGCTCTGTATTTAATCAATTTTATTTCTTATTATTCTTCTGGTGGAGGAGGAACGAGAACTTCTCTATTGCCATTGGTAGCCATGGGGCTGACAATTCCAGCGGCTTCCATAGTTTCTATTAATCTTGCTGCTCTGTTGTAACCTACTCTAAGCCTCCTTTGGACAGCAGATATTGATGCTCTTCTAGATTGAGCGACAAAAGCCACAGCTTCATCATATAATTCATCAGACTCTCCATCCTGTTCAACATCTTCACCACTAGGAATCCCTGGCATTCCGACCACCGTGCCTTCTTCTTTTGTTACTTCATCGATATATATAGCCTTGCCCCTTTGTCTCCAATCATCAGCAACTCTTTTCACTTCTTCATCCCCAACAAAAGCGCCATGTACTCTTTGTGGAATAGAAGTACCGGCAGCTAAATAAAGCATATCTCCTTTTCCTAATAATTGCTCTGCCCCTCCTTGATCTAGAATCACTCTAGAATCCATTTTAGAAGCAACTTGGAAAGCAACTCTGGCAGAAATATTGGCTTTAATAAGACCAGTAATGACATCTACAGAAGGCCTCTGTGTTGCTAAAAGCATATGAATACCAGCTGCTCTTGCTTTTTGAGCTA
>Ga0066836_10001573_pt1 | contig 11988 bp, 10 predicted proteins | sample ETNtaG_18_FD_71568 | JGI IMG/M metagenome (GOLD analysis project Ga0066836, IMG submission 71568) | Marine microbial and viral communities from oxygen minimum zone, Eastern Pacific Ocean - ETNP201302SV91 | ecosystem: Environmental > Aquatic > Marine > Oceanic | place: Pacific Ocean: Eastern...
ATAGAGATCCATCAAGTTTATGGCCTCACTGAAACGTGTGGACCGGCCTGCATTATCTCTTCAGAAGATGCAGTGACACGTGCTGGGTCAACTGGAAAAGCATTTACATTTACTGAAGTTCGGGTAGTAGATGAATCCGGAAATGAATGCGAACCAGATGAAGCTGGTGAGGTTCAGGTTAAGGGCCCGCACATTATGTTGGGGTATTGGAACAGGCCTGAAGCTAATGCTGAAGCGCTTATAGATGGTTGGTTAAAAACCGGTGATGTCGCAACTATGGACAGCGATGGTTTCGTTACGATCGTTGACCGTGTCAAGGACATGCTTATCTCAGGTGGGGAAAATGTTTACCCAGCGGAAATCGAAAACGTCTTGTTAAGCCATGAAAAGATCGAAGACGCAGGGGTGATAGGAATTTCTTCCAAAAAGTGGGGGGAGTCTCCGCTCGCGGTTATTGTGCGCGCCGATGAGAGTCTCTCAGAACAAGACGTCATAAAGCACTGTGTGGGCAAACTTGCTCCATTTAAAACCGTTAAAGCAGTTGAGTTCATTGATGTGATACCACGGAACGCGAGTGGGAAAATTCTGAAACGTGAACTTCGTGAAATTTATAGTTACGAAGCAGACGATTAGAGTGCGGCAAGTAAACTTTCAGCCTTTTCAATAAAGTTTGGCAGCGCATCAGCGATAACCGCCATTCTTTCATCAGTGCTATCTCCAACTTTCCATCGGTAGTGGAGTTGCTGAAGAACCGTTGCTGTCTTCCATTGCGCGAACGCTTCATACCAGCCAATTCCTGAAAGGTCCAGGTTAGAGTTCGCTGCGTAATATTCAACCATCTCCACTCGTGTAGGAAGACCCATTAAACCAAGGCCGGGATGTCCACCGCGGGGAATATCAGGGTTGTCTTTTGGATCGGGCCAGTAGTTCAGTAATGTGCCAACATCAATAAGTGGATCGCCCAAAGTGGTCATATCCCAATCAAAAATTGCCAGAACATTATCTGGGTCACTGGGATCAAACATGCAATTATCTAATTTCAAGTCATTATGGACAAAGGCAACCCGTTGAGGGGCAGGGAGCGTCTCTTCTAGTTTCAGGTAAATGCCAGACATTGCCTGGTGATAGCGTTCATCTGCTACCAAATCCCAACGCTTCTTCCATCCAGTTACCTGACGCAAAACAAAACCTTCCGGCCTGCCCAAACTTTCAAGTCCGACCTCTTCAGGATTTAACAGATGAAATTCCCCTATAGCGGCGGCAAGTGCAAAGCCAATCCGCTTACCAAGATCTTTATAGTGCCTCATTGAGGATGGGACTACTCCGCGTATAACTTCTCCCCTTCTGCGCTCCATTACAAACATCTCCGCCCCAGCGATCTGCGGATCTTCACAATACAAATATGCTCTCGGTGCTTTAGGGAATACCTTCCATAACTGTGACAAAACCGTGAATTCACGACCCATATCATGGGCTCCTGGTGCAAGAGTCCCAAATGGAGGTCTTCGCAGCACGAGTTCTGTGTTCCCGAAAGAGATCAGGTACGTGAGATTAGCTGCACCATTGGGAAACTGTTGGACGCTAAATTCTCCGTCTATGTTGAGGTCGTCAGATAATTCCTGGCGAAGAAAAGTTTCTATTCGTACCCAATCCAGATGTTCTCCTTCTCTAACAGGAGCTATTTCTGGGACAGGATCATCAGAGAACGGATTAACAACTTCTGGTTTTGACACAAGCCGATCGTAGATGGTGCGAGCGTTCTTTGCGAACTATCGTATTAAGGAGAAAATCTAGAAAGTGAACTAGAACGAGAAGAATGAGTGAGAAAAACGTGAATAGCAAATACGTGGAATTAGAAGGCTTACGTTTTGATAACCGTTTCACGAGTGAACTCACTGGTGATCCGGTCCTGGCAAATCACCGACGTCAAGTTAGTCGCGCATATTTCTCAAAAGTGAACCCGACTGGAACTAGCAAACCGGAAACACTAGCAACGTCGAAAGAAGTTCTGAGGTTACTTGGATTAGAAACCAGTATCACGGAGTCAGAGAGTTTCGCTGAAGTTTTTTCTGGAAACGCGTTAACACGAGAAATGGAACCCCACGCTATGTGTTATGGAGGGCACCAATTTGGGAACTGGGCAGGCCAATTGGGCGACGGGCGAGCAATTAACTTGGGGGAAGCCATTGGGGAGGATGGCTTGCGGTACATGCTTCAGTTAAAAGGCGCAGGGCCGACCCCCTACTCACGTAGCGGGGATGGAAGAGCAGTTCTACGTTCATCAATTAGAGAATTTCTGTGTAGCGAGGCCATGTTCGCTCTTGGTGTTCCAACGACACGTGCTTTGAGTTTATGTGCCACCGGTGATGAGGTTATGCGAGACATGTTCTACGATGGCAATCCGGCAGAAGAGCCAGGTGCTGTTGTCTGCCGGACAGCTCCTTCATTTATTCGTTTCGGCAATTTTGAAATTTTTGCTTCGCGGGGAGAAGTTGAGGAACTTAAAGGACTTCTAGATTTCACCATCCGACACTACTCCCCTGAAGTCGGCGAGCCATCTCCTTCAAGTTATGTCCAGCTTTTTGAAAAGATCGTTACTTCAACCGCTGTTCTAATCGCTCACTGGCAACGAGTTGGATTTGTGCATGGTGTGATGAACACCGACAACATGTCAATTCACGGGCTCACAATAGATTACGGGCCATATGGGTGGGTAGATAATTATGATCCTGACTGGACGCCAAATACGACAGACCGGTTCCAACGACGGTACAGGTTCCGCAATCAGCCTGCGATTGCTCATTGGAATCTCGCTCAATTGGCAAATGCTTTTTACCCCGCTGTTCAGGATGTCCAACCCCTTCAGGAAGCGCTTGATACTTTCGAAGATATTTTTAACGATGCCTGGTCAACAATGATGGCGGCGAAGCTTGGTCTGACCAACTTCTCTTCGATGGATTCTCATTTACTTCTCGCTGACCTGTTTGATGTTCTCCAATCTGGGGAAATAGATATGACTATTTTCTTTAGATCGCTTGCAAGGGTTAGCCTTTCGGAGGGTCAAAATAGTGAGCAGAATATTGATGTAGTCCGCGAATCCTATTACGCACCTGAACTCATGACTAGAGAACACTGGCACCAGCTCGGAAGTTGGTTGGACAGGTATGTGGGCATTCTTAGAAATGAAGGATTGAGTAACAGCGACCGGATGCAACGCATGAACCAAGCTAATCCGAAATACGTACTCCGGAATTATTTAGCACAATTAGCGATTGATGATGCTGAAAATGGAGATCTGGCATTAGTCAATGACCTACTCACGATGCTTCGTAACCCCTACGATGAACAGCCAGAGTTTGAAAAGTGGGCTACCAAGCGGCCTGATTGGGCTAGAAACCGTCCTGGGTGTTCAATGTTGAGCTGCAGCAGTTGAGTTCTAGGTTATTCTGGTCGTGGTTCCTTAGGTAAGCCGAGGATACGCTCACCGATAATATTTCTCTGAATTTGGGATGTCCCACCGGCGATACGTGCTCCAGGAGCGGATAGTAAGCTACTAGAACCTGGCCCATCTAGAAGCGCTTCTATTCCTGCTATGTTTGCCCGCAAGTTTGCTATGTCAAACATCAATTCAGTAATACCTAACTTATTCAACGAAGAGGCTACGGAGGCATCTGGACCTTGTCTCTGGCTAAGAAAATGGTAGCTTTTCCCTTGCGTTAGAAGCATCGCGAGTTTCTGCCGCGTATGCGGGTCAAGTTCTGATTCTGCTAAAGACATCAAAGAATCAAGCCGTCTTTGCATAGTGATTGCGCCAGCGCCAATGGAACCACGTTCCTTTGTGAGAATATCCATTCCAACATGCCATCCTCCGTTAATCGGTCCGAGTAATGCGGATTTGGGGAGGACAACGTTGGTGAAGAAAACCTCGTCAAACTCTGCGTCTCCGGTCATCTGACGTAATGGTCTTGTCTCTAGGCCGTCACTTTGCATGTCAATGAGAAAGAAACTTATGCCTCTGTGCTTTGGGAGCGATGTGTCAGTACGGGCCATTAGAATTCCCCAATTGCTATAGCGTCCGCCACTGCACCAAACTTTCTGCCCGTTAACAATCCACCCTTCCCCATCGGCTTCTGCTGTGGTTCGAAGCGATCCTAAGTCAGATCCTGATTCTGGTTCAGAAAAAAGCTGACACCAGAGTTGGGTTGCTGTAAGAATTGATTGGAGGTGTTGGCTTTTTTGTTCATCGGTTCCATAAATCTGGACGCCTTGGCCTGCTAACACGCAGCCAACCATATTTACATATGGGGGGACATCTATTCGAGCGCATTCTTCTAACCAAATAGATTGATGTTGCGATGTTAATCCTTGTCCCCCATACTCAACAGGCCAATGTATTCCAGCCCAGCCAGCGGCGAAGAGTTTCTTCTGCCATTCAATTCCTTCGTTTACCAGTGATGGGGGGAGAATAGCGCCATAATTCGGCGGAGCGTTATCAACATGCTCCTTTAGCCAACTAACTGCTTTTGTCCGAAATTCTTCTAAAGAGATCATGATGTGACGTTAGTAGAAGGAGACTCTAAACAGTAACTAGATAAAAATTCTTCTATTGTTGTATTTGCAAGTTCGCTGGAGGTTAAATGGAACTCGTTGCAGGCATGAACCCACATATGCCCTTGAAAGACATCGCCGATTACGCTAAGCGAGTTGAGTATTTAGGATTTGATGCTCTTCACGTACCTGAAATGATTCATGACCCTTTCGTTGTTTCTGGGCTGGCATTGTCGGCGACAACCCATTTACGAGTACGGACTGGTGTGGCATTAGCTTTCGTTAGAAGCCCAATGGCGACAGCGCTTTCAGCTTGGGGATTAGCAGAATTATCCGAAGGACGTTTTGACCTTGGACTAGGGTCTCAAATCCGGCAGAACATTGTTGAACGATATGGGATGTCTTTTGATCCACCTGTGTCTCGTCTCGGTGAATATGTTTCAGCTGTTCGTAGTTGTTTCTCTGCCTTTTCGAATCAGAGTCCCATTTCTTTTGAAGGGACTTACCACCGATTAACTCGTCTGCAGAAAGAATTTTTACCTAAACCATTGAGTGGTGGGATGGAACCAGAAATTTGGATAGGGGCAGTCGGGGAAAATATGACTGCGTTAGCGGGATCTGTAAGTGATGGTTTAATAACTCATCCAACTAATTCACATCCTCTGTATCTTGAAAATCATGTGCTTCCCAATTTGGAATCTTCTAAAAATCAAAAATCAGGTAGAAGAATTCCTATTGTCATTTCCCCATTGTCAGTAGTAGAGAACGATGATGTGAAACGGAAGGAAATGGTCATAGCGAAGAAGGAACGACTGGCTTTTCTTTACTCCACTCCTGCGTACGAACCGACTTTAAAGTTACTTGGCTATGACGATTTGGGGAAAACATTACGTGATCTTCTATCTTCGGAGAAAACAGGGGGGCTCCACGAGAGAATCCCTGATGAGCTTTTCAGGCAAGTTGTGATTGAATGCAGTTGGGGTGAATTAGGTGAAACTGCTTTGGAGTGGTTTGGAGGACTTGTGGAAGGCATTACCCTCAGGCCACCAGATGAAAGCCAATTTGACCAACAGTTTCTTGCTAGCGCGTCTCTTGTAAAAAAAGGTGCCTGAACGAAATACGGTACCGCCAGGTTTAAGAAACGATTTCTTTTAATTTCTCTACAGTACGCATTTGTTCATCGGGTGGGCCAATTGGTCCAATATTGAGATATGTGACCCCTGCTTCAGCAAATTCGGCTACTTTCTCTCGGACATAACTTTCTGGGCCGACGAGATTCATACCTTCAAGGAGTTCGACAGGAACAGCAGCTTCAGCTTCTTTTTTCTTTCCGGAAAGATACAGTTCTTGAATTTCTAAGGCTTCTCTTTCAAATCCATAGCGTTGCACGAGCGAGTTGTAGAAATTGCGTCCTTTCGCTCCCATCCCTCCCACGTACAAAGCAGTGGTTGGCCGTCCGAAGTCTAAATACTGTTTTACGTCTTCTCCGATTGCAACCATTCCCCCAGCAACAATATCTAGAGGAGGCAAAGCACTATCTCTTTTTGAAAGCCCGACTTTCAAGGCATCGCCGAATGCTAGGTCAGCTTTTGAGGGCATGAATAACGTTGGGAGCCATCCTTCCGCGAGTTCAGCTGTTAATGCAACATTTTTAGGACCTAATGACGCGATGTGAATAGGTATGTTTGGGCGAAGAGGATGTGTAATTATTTTTAGTGGTTTACCTAAACCTGTTCCTTGGTCTTCTGGAAGGGGAAGCGTGTAGTATTTCCCGTCATAGGTTAGTTTTTCTTCTCGTGCCCATACTTTCCTACAGATATCGATGGCCTCACGTGTATGGCCCAAAGGTGCCTTATAGGGAATCCCATGGAAACCTTCAATTACTTGTGGGCCAGATGCTCCCAATCCGAGGATAAATCTCCCATTTGAAATTTCGTCCATTCCTACTGCCGTCATCGCCAGGAGTGTTGGAGTTCGACTGTAGATGGGGAGAATCCCGGAACCGATCTGTACAGTTTCGGTTTTCGCTGCGAGATACCCCATGGCAGAAACTGCATCAGCGGCATATGCCTCTGGAACATATATAAGATCAAGGCCGGCTTTCTCTAATTCAACTACCCGGTCTACGGCTTCTGAAAACCGGTTCGAGTACGGTAGCAACATCGCTAGTTTCATTTTGTCTCCTGATAAGTACTTCTATGTTTGATGATTTTATGTTCCGGACCAGTTTGGGGAACGTTTTTCAGCGAACGATGCTGGTCCTTCTTTTGCATCATTTGATGTGAAAACTTTTCTCATGTGTGGTTTTTGTAATTCCCAGAATTCTTCCTCAGTTATTCCTTGTTGCGCTTGAATAAGTGCCTTCGATGCAGCAACAGCGAGAGGCGCGTTCTCAGCAATTGATTCTGCTAATTCCATTGCCGCCTCAACTGTTCCACCCTTTTCTGTCACACGGGAAACTAAGCCATGATTCTTAGCTTGATCTGCCGTTATGGGTTGACCTGTAAGAGCCATTTCCATAGCAACCGAATACGGTACTCGCCGCGGTAATCGGAGTAACGCTCCACCAGCTGCGAATAAACCAACCTTGACTTCTCTTATCCCTATCTTGGCGTCTTCGGCTGCGACCAGCAGGTCGCAAGTGAGTGCTACTTCTAATCCACCCGCTAATGCGAAACCTTCTATTGCTGCTATGAGAGGTTTTTCTGAACCCGTTTCAAGGAATTGATCAAATCCTTGGGGTGGGCCTCCAGCTGCAAAGGCTTTGAGGTCCATCCCTGAACAGAAACCTCTTCCGTTCCCTGTTAGAACTCCCGCGGTGAGGCCATCATTTGAATCAAGTTCTTCAATAGCCTTTAAAAGACCCTGAGCGAGGTCTGTGTTAATCGCATTCATTGCTTCTGGCCTATTTAACGTTATCAGTAGGACACGACCTCTGATTTCAGTGAATACGGCAGAATCGTTTGTCATTTCTTCTCCTTATTTCGGTGGGAGGCGAATGCCTCCATCAACCCTGATTGTTTCTCCATTCATGTAATCATTTGTTATGCATTCAGTAACCATGGAAGCCAATTCGCTTGCGTAACCGAGACGTTTGGGGAATAAAACGCTCTGACCAAGGTGAGCTTTGAATTGGTCCGATGCTTCTCCTTCACCATAAATCGGTGTATCAATCAATCCAGGGGCAATAGTATTTATTCGGATGCCTAAGGGAACAAGGTCCCGTGCGATAGGGAGTGTCATGCCAACAACCCCACCTTTTGACGCAGAATACGCATTTTGTCCTGTTTGCCCATCAAAGGCTGCGACAGAAGCCATATTTACAATTGCTCCGCGTTGACCATCGTCGTCCACGGGGTCCGTTTTCGCCATTGCTGCTGCTGCTAATCGTGTGCAATTGAACGTACCTATCAAATTTACTCTAATGACAAATTCAAATTGGGCTAACGGCATTGGATCTCCGTTCCGGTCTACGGTTCGAGAAGCACTTCCGATTCCAGCCCCATTCACGAGAGCTCGCAATGGACCCATTTCCATGGCTGCATCCATCGCTGCTTGAATTTGTTCCTCGTTAGTAACATCGGCTTTTACATATAGCCCTCCAAGTTCTTTCGCGACTGCTTCTCCTTTTTCTTCCTGAAGGTCAACGATTACACATCGTGCTCCGAGTTCGGCTAACTTTCGGGCGCTTGCTTCGCCAATACCTGAGGCGCCACCAGTTATGACAGCTGATGCTCCTGTTAAATCCATTTTCAATCTCTCCTTTTATCTGGCTTATTTTTTTATTTTTTGTTTACTGACTTTAAATTACGGCGTAACCGTTCAAGAGTCTCTGCGAGATTCTGTCGTTCATCTCGTCCAACGCCTTCTCGGAAGATTTCCCGTAAAGACTGATCTCTATCTTCTAATTCTACAGAAATTTCTTTCCCCGACGCAGTTAGTTCAATGAGCCAGACGCGTTTATCTGTAGGACTCTCTTGACGCTCCACAAAATTTCTTTGTTCTAATCCATCAACGAGCGCACCCAGTGATGCCCTACCCATTCCTAAGGATTTGGCTATTTCACTCTGAGATAAGGATCCGTGTTCGGTGATTAAAGAGAGGAGGGCAACTTCGGATAGATTTAGGTTGAAATCTGTGAAAACGAGATCAAAGGTTCTTCTGATATCGCGGGCAGCTAACAAAATTGCCCATTCAACACGCTCGAACGGTGAGGCTTTCAGTTCCGAATTAGACATTATATTATTTCCACTTGTTTTTAGAGGCGCTTGATTAGCGTCCCGGTTCCTAATCCCCCACCGCAACACATGGTAACAATGGCGTGTTCTTTGTCGGAACGATGAAGTTCGTGTACTGCTTTGGTGAGCAGGATCGCTCCTGTGCCTCCTAGCGGATGGCCGATTGCTATAGCTCCACCATTGGGATTCACTGTTTCCATATCTGGCTGCAATTCCTTTTCCCATGCGAGGACAACGGATCCAAATGCTTCATTAATTTCGACAACATCAATGTCGCTCATCTGTAGCCCATTGTCTGCGAGTAGTTTCTGTGTCGCATAAATTGGGCCGGTGAGCATCAGTACAGGATCTGATCCGACTAAACAGGAGTCCATGATGGTAGCCATTGGTTTGACGCCAAGCTCATCGGCTTTTTCACGTGTCATTAACAATACAGCGCCTGCCCCATCAGAGATTTGTGATGATGTTCCTGCAGTATGAACTCCATCTGGCATATTCGTTCTCAGTCCTGCAAGCGCTTCAAGACTTGTCTCTCTTAGTCCTTCATCTCGGGAAACGTGATGCGTTGTTTCGGCTAATTTGCCATCCTCTCCAAGGTCTGGAGCGTCAATCGGGAGAACTTGGGAACCGAAACGGTCCTCTTCCCATGCTTGAATTGCCCGATCTTGTGAGAGTTTGCCAAATGCGTCCAATTCTTCCCTACTGAGGTCCCATTGTTTCGCTATTCTTTCCGCTCCTTCGAATTGAGATGTGAGCTCATATCGTTCCCAATATCCTCGATTAACAGGTTTGCCTACTTCTGCCTCTCCTCTCGGCACAGTTGCTCCCATAGGAACACCGCTCATGAGTTCAACGCCACAGCCAACTGCGACGTCCACTACCCCACCTGCAACAAGGGCATACGCGAGGTTGGTGGCTTGTTGAGAGGAGCCGCATTGGGCATCAACGGTTGTGGCAGCGACTTCAAGGGGAAGTCCTGAAGTTAGCCATGCGTTGCGCGTGACGTTCATTGTCTGCATCCCAACCTGTCCTACGCACCCACCGACAACTTGGCCAACTTCTGCTGGGTCTACTCCGCTTCGTTTGAATAATTCTGACTGGACAGAACCAAGGAGGTCTATTGAATGCATGGTTGATAGTCCACCATTTCTTTTCCCTAGGGGGGTTCTGACTGCTTCAACAATCACTACTTCTCGCATTTAGGTATCCTTACTATGAAAAACGCACACCATTTGGCGTGATATGGCTTCTACCCGCCATACTGTATGGTGACATGCTAACGATGATTAGGCCTTTTCGCCAAATACGAGTGGCATAGGTTAGAACGGAGATTACGTGACTATAAGTGATGTAGAACTTCAAGAACGGGCGGAAACCTTAATTGAAGAGGTCGACCCTCATACGACAGATCAATTTACGTTCCGTGGCGCCCAATACGATGCTGGACTTGCGTTCGTGCATTTCCCTGAAGGTAAAGGGGGGCTTGGATTGAGTAGGGGAAAGCAGGCGATCGTGGACCAAGTTCTCCGCGACGCGAAAGTTCCTTACCATGACCTCATTGTTAATCCAATAGGTATTGGCATGGGTGCTCCGGTGGTCCTTAACCATGGAACTGAGGAAATGCATGAGAAACATCTCAAAAAAATCTTCACCGGTGAGGACATTTGGTGTCAGTTATTTTCTGAACCAACGCATGGTTCTGATGTTGCCGGCATCCCTAGCCGAGGGATAAAAGATGGGGATGAATGGGTAGTCAATGGTCAAAAGGTCTGGACAACTCTTGCGCATCTCTCAAATTTCGGGATGTTACTTACTCGTACAAATCCCGATGCTCCAAAGCACAAAGGATTATCGTATTTTATTCTTGATATGCATGCCCCGGGTGTTGAAGTCCGTCCGCTGTATCAGATCACGGGTGAAGCTGAATTTAACGAAGTTTTCCTAACTGATGTCTGTATAGCTGATGATCAGCGACTCGGCGATGAAGGAGATGGGTGGCGGGTCGCAATCACAACGTTAATGAACGAAAGAGTAGCTCTTGGTGGTGGTAGTGGCGGTAAAGGAGGAGGACCGATTCGAACGCTTATGAACGTGTGGGCTGCGAATAAAGATGATCTAAGCGAAGTTGAGCAAAAAATCTTCAAGGACCGTGTCGCTGATCTCTGGGGAAGAGCTGAAATTCTCCGACTTACGAACCAACGGGCGAAAACTCTCGCGAAAAGCGGTGATGCAGGACCAGGTGGTTCTATTGGGAAATTATTTAGCGCAGAACTTAACCTAGAAATCTACGAACTGTGTATGGATTTAGAAGGCGCTGATGGGATGCTCCATTCTGGCGGGTACCCGATGATTCGCAGTGAAGAAGCCCACAATGCTGGTTCTATTAGCGGTCAGTTCTTACGTTCTCGGGCAAACACTATTGAGGGTGGCACTAGCGAAATTATGCGAAATATCCTGGGCGAACGCGTTCTTGGACTACCCGGCGATGTTCGTGTCGATAAAGAAGTTCCGTGGAGCGAAATTCCTAGATAACTTCTATGAGCTGAGGATCGTAACTAAGCCTGTATCACCATTAACACTAATTCGGGCTCCATCAGGTATCCGCCTAGTGGCATCTGTAGCTGAGACAACGCATGGGATACCAAGTTCTCTACTGACAATAATCGCATGCGATAAAGGAGCTCCTACATCAACGACTACAGCCCCGGCAGGCACAAACAAAGGTGTCCACGAAGGATCAGTCAAGGGAGCGACGAGAATATCGCCGGGTTCAAGGGCACCGGGGTCGTTACTGTCTAATAACACTCGAGCGATTCCCTCTGCTTGACCAGTGCATCCTGGCATCCCCTGCAATGATTCACCTTCTCCGAGTACATCTTCAGCAACGGCGTCTCGCCTCCTCCATGTTTCTGGATGATCGGCCTCGCCATCAAAGAGAAACTGGGCTTCTCTTTCAAGTAGGTTGTAATACTCAACACGTCTTGAGCGAATTGTTTCCAACATTGAATCAGGTTTCTCAAACAACCCCGGGTATTCATCATCGGTGACGAAACCGAAATCTTCAATTTCGTCGAAGGCCCCTACTTGAACCATCTGATCCCCTATGGCTCTCATCCTCATCCTCATCTCATGAATGAGACGAATATTATTGGTTTTGGTTCTTTCACGGGCAGGTAGCCATGCAGCAGAAGCTCCTATCCCT
>Ga0066836_10001575_pt1 | contig 11981 bp, 9 predicted proteins | sample ETNtaG_18_FD_71568 | JGI IMG/M metagenome (GOLD analysis project Ga0066836, IMG submission 71568) | Marine microbial and viral communities from oxygen minimum zone, Eastern Pacific Ocean - ETNP201302SV91 | ecosystem: Environmental > Aquatic > Marine > Oceanic | place: Pacific Ocean: Eastern...
CCATGAACTTTGGCTGTGATTTTGTGGAGAAACTGAGCATAGACCGCGCTGGTTTCCTGATCAGCAGCCTGCAAATCGGTGGCACCGCGCGCCAAACTTACCCCCGCCACCAATTGACTCCCCTCGGCATATCCCCATTCCATAGAGGCATTCACATACGGGCTGGTCTCATTCTCCGGTATCAAACCGGGCATCAAATTGAAATTATAATAGTCGACGTACTGGGCACCCACCTGGGCGCTGGCGACAAACTCCTTGTTCAGTTGGTGGCGAACGCCAACATACCCATAATGGGAGTCGTTATCGCGGGCATCCGACTTGAAATCCAAACCGCCCGTCAAGTCGCCACCGTCAAAATCGGTCGAAGCAAACTTGTAACCTACGAAGTATTCAGTCTGCTCCATGTCGTAAATCACATCAAGGTTCACTTGGTTGTGGGATCTATCCAGCAGCGCAGAGTGAATCGCCTCCTCATAATCAAAGATGGAGTTTCCGTATCCGAGTTCCCCCAAAATGTTCCCTGAAAGAATCTGACGGTAACTGGCTGAAAGCGTGTTGCGCAGGTTGTCACCCTCGAGGCGGTGCTTGGCGCCCCCGTTCAGTATTTCAGGTTCCTGGGCAATCACAAAACTATCCGACACTTGCAAAATCGAGGTGTTGGAGAACGCCTTGCTGAGGCTGATGCCCAACTCATGACCGTAGTCCTCGTTGTTTGTTTCCCGGTCCTCGTAGTACCGCATGCCGAACGCGTACCCGGCGCTGAACTCCAGGTCCGTTCCCTCACCGATGGTAAGATTGATTCCGGGGCTGACCTCGATACCCCAGCTCTCCTCGGCGGCATCCTCGGGCGAGGTTGTGTAGTTGTCGTCGTAAAATCCTCGCAGGGAGCCCGTTACTTCCCAGACTTTACCTGCATCAGCAGCCTGCAATCCAACAACGCCAAACGCGGCGACTCCTAAGGTAACGATTTTTTTGTTCATAATATTTAAAAATCCACACTCAACATCCCAAACGGTCAGCAGGGCTGAATGGAGGGGCATTGTCGATGCTCATCCGACCCTGTCAACCCAAATTGTTAAAGATTTTTGATTTTTTTCATTATCTCAACCTTGTCGCCATCAATCACCTACGGATGTTCTTCCGGGACAGCAAAAAATAGCCATTGGCCCGGTGCGAAAATGTCCGAAACAGCCTGTAAAGGGAATCCATCGGGCACATCCCCCTTCATCTGCATGTCCAGCATAAATCGCTCCCAGTTCAACTCATTTGCATTTAGCACCCTGGAAGTGTACCGCTGATCAGTAGTGGCCTCCGTAAAATACAAGGCACTGACAGGCTGAAACTGCTCGTAGAGGGTGTAAAAATCCGGCTTGACGGTTCGGGTCAGCCACACGCAATTCTGATTGCCATACCACGCCACGGCCCAGGGGATGTCACTCATCAACAAGTCGTCCTGCTTGATCTCAGCCAAGCCATGCTCAGCCGGAACGGAGCGAAGGTACTGCAAGCGCGCCGGATGGTACGGCGGATTGGCCATGGGATACGGATGCGGCAGCAGGAAGCTCAATGCCACCGGAAGCGAAGCGGCCACGACCAAGCCGGTGGAAGCGGCCAGACGCATTTCCGGCAGGTCCACTTTCCACCGGTCGAGCAGCGAGAAAAATAACCCCGCGCCAAACAGGAAAGAGACCGGCCCAAGAATGGCCAAAAGGTTTTCGCCATTCACGCCCGACGCAGCGGTTACCGGTGCACCTTGGCCAAACGACCTCGCCAGCAACTCAGCCAGCGTGCCGTTGGCTGCCGAGAGGTGTGTGCGGCCAAGCGCTTGGGCAAGCGCAAACACCGCGAATGTCATCAACAAAAAAAACCGCAGCCGACGCAGCGAGCGGTTCCGAAACGGCACGACCAAGCCGACAAGGCAAACCACCGCGAACCAACTGCCGGAAAATTGCGGCAACTCATGAACCAGCAGATGGCGGAGGTTGAGTTTCAGCTTGTTTTCTATCTCCCACAATCCGACACGATCCCCCACCTTAACTTTGATTTCATCCTGACCGTTCACCGGTGCGTCGCTTGGCTCGTAAGTCCGCTCGAGAGTGTCCCCGGGGAAGGTGTCTGTCTGCGAGTACAGAGCCAAGCCGGCGGTACCGAACAGGTTGCCGCTCAATTGCGCGTTCCGCACCAGCCAGGGCGACATCACGAGCAGAAACCCAAGCAGCGCCATCGCCACCGTCCGGCCTCGATGCCGGCCCATAAACCAGCCGAGATAAACCAACACCGGCAGGATCACCCAGGCAAAGCCGTAACGGGTCAACCCGCCTAAGCCAGCCAGCGCGCCGGCCCAAAGCGCCATCCCGGCAAACCAGCCGCCACCGAGCGCCACACCGTCATTCCCCTGCTCCTCCAGCCTCACGAGCGTCCTGGCCAAAGCCAAAAATAGAACCAGCAACAGCATCGTCGGAAGACCGGAAGTGCTGAACTTCCAGTAAAGTTCCGTCCCTAAAAACACCAGTGCCGCACACCAGGCCACCGGCTGGTCGAACAGCTTTTCGCCCAGCCGGAAGACTTGAATTAGTGCCACAAAAAACAACGCCTGATTTAGCAGCCAGATGAGAAATTCTGGTTGATATCGCTCAAACTCGTCTGCCTTTTGAAGGTCAATTTCAAACTCAAACGGCAACACTTTCATCAACGCGGCCAACAGCATCGGATACACCGGCGGGTTGGTGATGTCGGGGAATTTACTGCTAAGCTCCACATCGGAGACAGCTCCTTGCTGCCGCAAAATATCCAGGCTCAGCGGCCGGATGAACTGCGTGGTGTAGCCGCGTCCCTCGGCGATGTTGCGGGCCAGTTGCGCGGCGTCCATCGCCTCGGGTGCAGTGAAGCTGCGCGTGAGGTTAAGGTAGTAAACCAGCCCCAGGCTCCCGATCAGCAACAGCAAAACCAAGCCGCGAATGCGCTTGGCCCATTTGCCCTCGTCTAGGCTGTGTATGATTTCCTGAACCCGTATCATCCGTTGTTACGCCGGCGCTTGGTCATCCTTGGATGCGCTGATGCCCCGTCACGTTCAAATTCCCTCCAAGCCGTAGCGGTTGAGCTTGCGATGAAGCGTCCGCCGGCTGATGCCGATTTTCCGGGCCGCCGTCGTCCGGTTGCCGCGGCATTCCTTGAGCGTGCGGATGATCAACTGCTTCTCCGCCTCCTCCAGCGTCACGCCCCTGTCGACGAGCGGTTGGGTCAATTGTTTTTCGTGTTGGATGACGCCACGGCTTTGCACAGACTGCGGGAGGCCAGCCAACTCGATCATGTCGTCCCTGCCCAGAACCACAGCGTGCTCCACGGCGGTGCGCAACTCCCGCACGTTCCCCGGCCAGGCGTAACGAATGATCGCCTCCAGCGCCTCGGCGGTGAAATCACTCACCGGCTTGGCGTTCTCCTCGGCGAACTCGCGCAGAAAACTCAGCGCCAACATCGGGATGTCCGACGCGCGCTCACGCAGAGGCGGCGCCCAAAGCTCCACCACGCTCAACCGAAAATAGAGATCCTCGCGAAACTCGCCGTTGCCAACCATCTCCTTCAAGTTTTTGTTCGTCGCCGCGACGACTCGCACGTCCGCCGTCAACGTCTTGTTGCCGCCGACCCGCTCGAAGGTGCGCTCGCCGAGAAACCGCAGCAACTTGACCTGCGTCGTCTCGTCGATATCGCCGATCTCGTCGAGGAACAACGTGCCGCCCTCGGCCTGCTCGAACCGCCCGACGCGACGCTCGTGCGCGCCGGTGAATGCCCCCTTCTCGTGGCCGAACAACTCGCTCTCAAGCAGCGTCGGCGACAGCGCAGCGCAGTGCACAGTGATCATTGGACGCCTCGAGCGCGGGCTAAGCTGGTGGATCGCCTTGGCCAAAAGCTCCTTGCCGGTGCCGCTCTCGCCTTGGATCAAGACAGTCGCCCGCGACGGCGCCACCTGCCGTACGATGTCCATCACCTTTTGCATCGGCTCCGATTCGCCGATGATGTTCTCGAGCCCGAACTTTTTATTGAGTTGCTGCTTGAGCGTTTTGTTTTCGCTCTCGAGGGTGCGCAGCTTGAGCGCGCGGGCGATGCGGGTCTCGAGCTCGTCAATCTGCATCCGCCCCTTGGCTAAGTAATCGTCGGCACCCTGCTTGAGCGCCTCGACCGCCAACTCCTCCGAACCGTAGGCGGTCATCAGGATGCAGATCGGAGGCTTGGCCAGCGACTTGGCCCGGGCGATCAGCTTCATCCCGTCCTCGTTGTTCGGCAGCCGAAAGTCAGTCAGTAACACCTCGAACGACTCCGCCTCGAGCAGGTTCGCCGCCGAGGCGGCATCCTCGGCTACGTACACCTCGTAACGATCCTCCAGCGCGGCCCGCAGTCCGTCGCGGGTCGGCTTCTCGTCGTCAACAATGAGTAGGTTCGGATTCATACCTCGTTGGCTGCCGTCTCGAGCAAGTGCTGCCGGCGCTCCTCCTGCGGCAGCCAAATCCGGAAGGTCGTCCCCTTGCCGCCATGGCTCATAAGCTCCAGCCGCCCGTCGTGGTCGCGCACGATTCGCTGCACAATCATCAGGCCAAGCCCGGAGCCTTTTTCCTTCGTCGTGTAGTACGGCTCAAAAATCCTCTTGATCTGTTCCTGCGGAATCCCGCCGCCAGTATCGGTCAGGCTCACCCAGACTCCGCCGCCGGCTTCGCCGGTCTTGATGACCAATTCGCCGCCGGTGCTCATCGCGTGCATCGAGTTTTTCATCAGGTTGATCAGCGATTGCTTGATCTGCGCGGCGTCAAACACGGCTAAGGGCAGCGACTTCGCGAACGCCAGCTTGATCGCCTGGCCTCGATTGTCGAACTCAGGGCGCAGCAGCTCGATCGTCTCCTCGACCGTGTCATTGAGGGAATTTTTTTTAAGCTTCGGCTTGCCCGGGCGGATGGCCTGCAAAAACTGGGTCACGATGTAGTCGAGACGGTTAACCTCGCCCTTAGCCACGCCGATGTATTTTTCCAGCTTGGCCGCGATGTCGCTCACTTCGTCGGCGTCGACCTCGCTCTTAGCCAATCCGCCCTCGATGCCCACCGCCGGTTGGCCAAGCTTGCGAATTTCGCGCTCCATCAACTGCAGATGAATGCTCAGGGCGTTCAGCGGGTTGCCAAGCTCGTGCGCCACGCTGGCCGCCAGCAGGGTCAGGGCCTGGATGCGCTCGCTCTCGATCGCCTCGTGGGTTTGCTCCCGCGCCTCGGTGGCGTCGTGCAGAATCAGAGCCATGCCGGTGCTGCCCTTGGCCTCGCCATCGAGCGGCGCGGCGTAAAGCCGGATGAAGCGCTTCCGAGGATAATCCAGCTCGAACTCCCGCCGCATGACACTCCGGCCGCCTTCGTAATCCCCCGCCTGCAGGGAGGCCCAGTCGAGCTCGGGGAGCAGTCGCGTCACGGGCTGATCCATCGCCGAATCCTCATCAAAACCGGTCAACTGACTCGCAGCGGCATTTAGATAAGTGACCTTCCCCTCCCGGTCGGCGACGAGCACACCGTCCTCGATCGTGTTGAACAGCGTTTCCAGAAACGACCGATCCCGAGCAAGTCGCTCGACAAACGACTGCAAGTTCTCCGGGTTCAAGACGTCAATGCGTCCGAGAACTTTTTCAATAAAACTGGACTTGGTCGAAGGCATGCGGCTTAGAGCCACTTTTTGATTTTGAAATACACAATGGTCGCCAGCGTAGATATTGCTGTCACCACCAACGCCACAAGATACCCGGTCTTGCCCGACGCAATCTCGGGCATGTCGTGAAAGTTCATCCCGTACCACGTGCCCACCAACATCATCGGCGTCGTGATCACGGTGAACACCGTCAGCAGCTTCACGATTTCGCCGGTCTTATTCGACGACATGTTGAGGTAAACCTGCAGCACACCGGTCAGCGACTCCGCATACCGCGCCGCCAACTCGCTGATGTTATAAAGCCCGTCGTAAACGTCACGATAGTATGGAACCAAGTGGGATTGAATGAGCTTGAACTCGCCACGGACAAACCGGCTCAGGACTTCCTTTTGCGGCCCGATGATCTGCCTCAGTTGCAGCACTTCCTTCTTGATCTGCAAAATCGTGTTGAGTGTCTCCTTGCCGGGATCAGCCAACGCCTTCTGCTCCACCTCCGCCACCTCCATCGCCAGCTCGTCGAGGGCCGGCTTGTAGTTCTCCACGATCAAATCCAGCAGCGTGTAGGCCACCCGGCCCGGTTCCGTGGCAATGTCCGCCGTGTTGCGCAGGCACATCTCCGCGGCCAACTCAACCGACCGCACCGGCTTGCTGTGGAACGTCACCAGGAAATTTTTGCCGAGATAAAAACTCAGCTCCGACGTCGCAAACACCCCGTCCTTGCGGCTGTAATCCACCGCGTGAATCACCATGAAAAGATACGGCGAAAACTCGTCCTTCTCCTTCGGCAGATATTCCTCGACCTTCGGCGACGGACTCTCCGTCACGCTGTCCTCGATGGACAAGGGATGAAAATGGAAAACGTTTTTAAGAAGAAAATCGGTTTCCTGAGGCGTAGGATCCTCGAGGTCAACCCACAGAAACAGCTTGGTATCAGCCAACAGCGTGGGCATCAGGAATAACTCGATGTCCTTGCTGTGCAACTTGCCTTCGGTCGTAAATGCGAATGACCTTACCATAAGCCTGCTGTTCTTTAGCGTTCAAATCCAAGCCCCAATAGGGACAAACTGGCGCGATTGTAACCCCGCTTATTCACAAAGCAACTCAAATCAATGAAACTAGGTCAAAATGTCCCACTTTCTTGCTTTTTAAGCACAACAGCTAGTTCTTAACAGATTTTTTTGTGTCATTTAAGTACGCAATTGGCGAAGCTGGAATCACGCTGGCTTGCACAATCTTTGTTCGCGAATAAGCTTTGCGCGGCTTGACCCCACTCGGTCAAGCGCTGTTTTCAAAATAAACAATGTCCGAAAGCTACATTCAGAATCTGTTCGCGAAACGAATCGGCGGCGTCGACTACGGAAAAGACACAGCGATCTACAAGTTTGAAAAGATCAAGCGCGCCAAAAATGCCGTGCTTGAGGCCAACCCCGGCGCCGAGATCATCGACATGGGCGTCGGCGAGCCGGACGAAATGGCTTTTCCGGAGGTCGTCGCCAAACTCCACGAGGAGGCCCAAAACCCGGCCAACCGCGGTTACGCCGATAACGGCGGCCAAGCGCTCAAGGAAGCCGCCGCCCGGTTCCTCGATAAAGTCTGCGGCGTCAGCGGCATCGACCCTGACACAGAGGTGCTCCACTCCATTGGCAGCAAGGCGGCGCTCTCCATTTTGCCGGCCGCCTTCATCAACCCCGGCGACTACGTCATCATGACGATTCCAGGTTATCCCGTGTTCGGTACACACGCCAAGTATTACGGTGGCAAAGTGCACAATCTCGCGTTGACGGCGGAGAACAATTACCTGCCTGACCTCGACAGCATCCCGACCGACGTGCTGGCCAAATCCAAGGTGCTCGTGCTAAATTATCCGAACAACCCGACCGGTGCCAGCGCCACTCCGGAGTTTTTTGTGAAGGTCGTCAACTTCGCCAAAGCCAACAACCTCATCATCATCCACGACGCCGCCTACATCGGCTTGGTTTACGACGGCAACCAACCTCTCAGTTTCCTTGCCACTCCTGGCGCGAAAGACGTCGGCATGGAGTTGCACTCGACCAGCAAGAATTTCAACATGACCGGCTGGCGCTGCGGCTTCGTGGCCGGCAACCCGTTGCTCGTCAAGGCTTACGGCGATGTGAAGGACAACAGCGATTCCGGCCAGTTCCTCGCCATCCAAAACGCCGCCGCCTACTGCTACAACCATCCCGAGATCACCGAAACCATCGCCGCCAAGTACTCGCGCCGCATGGACAAGCTCGTCGGCGTGCTGCAAAACGCCGGGTTCCATATCAGCAAATCCGGCGGCTCATTCTTCCTCTACATGAGCGCGGCCAAGGCGGCGGTCAAGGCCGACGGCAAGCGTGAAGACTTCGAAAACGGCGAAGCCCTTTCGCAGTGGCTCATCCGCGAAAAACTTATCTCCACCGTGCCGTGGGACGACGCCGAGTCGGCGATCCGCTTCAGTGTCACGTTCGACGCGAAGGACGAAACCGATGAGGATCGCGTGATCAACGAAATCGCCTCCCGCTTGGGTGACGTAAAATTCGTATTTTGATCTCCCCTCCGCGCTTGGCCAAGCTGGATTTGAATTGTACTTTGCCCGCCGATGGTTCTCGTCCTCGACAACTACGATTCGTTCACCTTCAACCTCGTCCAGTATCTTGGCGAGTTGAAGGCCAACGTACTCGTGCACCGGAACGACGAGGTCACCATCGAGCAGATCGAGGCCGATAGCCCCGAGCGCATCCTGATCTCTCCCGGCCCGTGCACCCCGCGCGAAGCCGGCATGTCCAACGACGTCATCAAACACTTTGCCGGCAAGCTGCCGATCATGGGAGTTTGTCTCGGGCACCAATGCATCGGCCATGCCTTCGGCGGTGAGGTCATCGTGAACTACCGGATGATGCACGGCAAAACCTCGTCCATCACCCACAACGGCAAGGATTTGTTCAAAGGCATCCCCTCCCCCTACGTCACCACGCGTTACCACTCGCTCGTCGTGAAACGCGAGACATTGCCGGATTGCCTGGAGGTCACTGCGGAAACTGAAGAAGGCGAAATCATGGGGCTGCGGCACAAGGAACTCCCCATCTGGGGTGTGCAGTTCCACCCCGAAAGCATCCTCACCGAGCACGGCCACACGATGATGCAGAATTTTTTGGATCTCACGGTGTAAGCCAAGCGCTTGGCCAAGCGTTTACCCGGACATCGGGAAAAGCCACGCTAGCAGCATCACGGCGACCAAGCCGTCAATTGCCATCACCGTCATTAAAAACGACACGCTGCGGATCGTTTCGCCGATTGTCATCCCGCTCATTCGGTTGATCACCCAAAAACCGCTGTCGTTCATCCACGGAAACGGCTTTGAGCCGCAGCCAATCGCCATCGCCAAATAGACCGGATGGAACGGCAGTGTCGCCGCCATCCCGGCGAAAATACCCACCGAGGTGATCATCGAAACCGTCGCCGAGCCCTGCGCCGTGCGCACCACCGCCGTCACAAAAAACGCTAGCGGCAAAACAAGCAGTCCGGTGATTTCAAAATCCGCCGCCAAGCCGCCAATGCTGGCCGCGATGTTCGTCTGCTGCAGCATCGCCCCGAACGACGCGCCTGCCGCCGTGATCAAAATCACCACCCCGCCGCTGGCCAAGGCCGATTGCACCGAGTCGAAGAGTGCCTGTTTGTCCCCCCGTTTTTGCATCGCCAACAAGCCAAGCGCCACCGCCGCCGAAATAATCAGTGCGATGTTTTTGTCGCCGGCCAGGCTCAAAAAACTGGCCAAGCCAGCAGGCGGATCGGCGATGAGCTTTTGAAGTATGGTGTTGCCGGCGATTAGCACGATCGGCAGTAGCACCGGCAACAATGACAGGCCAAGCGGCGGCAGCGATTTGTTGTCGCGCTGTGCTATCTCCTCCAGCTTGGCCAAGGGCAAATCAGCCGAGTCGCGCAACGGCACCCGCCACTTGTCGTGCCCGTTGACGAACTTGGCATAAACATAACCAGTCGCGCACGCCACCGAACCGACCACCAGCCCCATAACGATCATCAGCCCTAGATCGACATCGAGTTGATCGGCCACGAACAACGGCCCCGGCGTCGGCGGTACCAGCGAATGCGCCATAGTCGCACCGGCCACGATTGTCATTATGTATAGCCCGTAGTTTTTGCGAAACCGCATCGCCAGCGCTTTGCCAAGCGGGATCATCAAATAAAAAACGGTGTCGAAGAAAACCGGTGTGCCGAGCAGAAAGCCACTTCCGGTGAAAGCCAGCGGCGCGCGTTTCTCGCCGAGCAGCCCCAGCGCCGACCGAATGATCCGCTCCGCTCCGCCGCTCTCCAGTAGGCATTTGCCAATGATCGCCGCCATCGCAATGAGAATCCCCAAGCTGCCGCAGGCCTTCCCAAATGCGCTCGTCACCCGGGAAATCACAGACTGCGCCGCCGTGTGCTTCGCCTGGGTTTTTTGCAACTCCTGAACCAAGTTGGTTAAGTTGGGATTGTCTTGGCCAAGCCGGTTGGTCGCCTGTTTACGGATATCTTTTTCGATCCGCTTATCATTCATCACCGACTTCTCGATCGTCCCTGGTGTCGCCAGTACTCCCACCACCAACGCTCCAACAATCAAAGCCACGAACGCATGCAGCCGAAGCCACAGCACCGCGCCGATCACGACGGCCATCCCAATCAACAAAATAATCAACGGATCCATTTTGGGCTTAATTTGGTTGCTCGCCTTCTACCCACTTCACGCTGTGGTCGCCCGTCACCGCCACCGTCTCCGCCGGTGAGTCGATTTTGAAATAAGACCAAGGCCCCGGAATGAACGGGTATTTCTCGACGATACTCTCGTCCACCTCGATACCCAGCCCCGGCCCGTCCGGCAAGACCAGATAACCGTCTTCCATCGCAAGCGGTTCCCTTAGAATTTCATCCGCCACCGGGAACGGATACATCCCTGGCCGGCCGTCGTTCGAGTAGCAGGGGAACTCCAGCCACTCAACAACATCTTCCTCCCAGCAAACACCAAGATGCGCCGCCGCCAACACTTCGAGATTCGTCCCCCAGCTGTGAAACGCAAATCGAAGCCCATGCTCCTTCACCTTTTCGAAAATACGATTGCCCATGGCAAAGCCACCCTGACAGCAGACATCCATCTGGATGAAGTTGGCGCAGCCCTTGTCGAACAAATCCATGAACCCAGCCTCGTCTGGTTCGTGTTCGCCAGTTGCAATCGGGATTTTGGCCTCCTGCTTCAACCGCACGTACGCCTCATGGTCCTCCGGCGGCAGAGGCTCCTCAAGCCATGTCGGCTGATACTTCGCCATCGCGTTGGCCAAGTCCAAAATCGTCTCCGGTGAATACGTCTTATCACCCATGCGCCACCACGAATGCGCGTCGATCATCAAACCAACATCCGGCCCGACCGCAGTACGCATTTGCCGCACCGTCTCCAAGTCCGCATCAGGCCCGCGGGACGGCCGCATCTTGTAAGCCGGAAAACCCATGCCCGCAATCGCACCAGCCTCCTCCGCGAATCGCTCCGACTCCATGTACATACCCGCACTCCCGTAAAGCTTGATCCGGTCCCGCTTGGCCCCGCCCGCGATTTCACTCAACGGGCAACCCTCGAAACGAGCCACCAAATCCATCACGGCAATCTCCACGGCCCGATACGTCTTGGTCAGTTCCAAGTCGCCTTTAAAATCAAAGCTTGTCCAAGCGCTGGGATCACGCCCCTCCAAGAACGGAGAGATAATCTCACGAATCTCACGCTCAGCCCGCTCATGCGCCGGTCCCGGGGCAAACCCCTGAAGCCGGTTGTCCGCCGTGACACAAATGAACATCGCATCCCGCTTCAGCACGGTTCGCACACCGCCATAAAACGACAGCACCAACGGCTCCGGCAATGGGCAGGAAACCAGAAAAGCCTCAACACTATTGATCTTCATGTAATCATCCGCTTGGCTACGCGACTCGGCAAAAACGGAAAGCCGAACCTAAACAAGGGCCGTGCCTTGGCCAAGCTCGGGAAGACACAAAGACACAACTTTCCTATCGTTCGCAATCGATCCATCGCCAACTGGCTCATCCTCCCAAATACGTGCTCCAGACTTATCCGAATACGGCTCCTTTGTTTGTTTCTCTTCTTGTCCTCTTCGCTTAACGGATGGTTCCTGTAGCCCTTGAGTTGGATAAAATCGTGATAATTACACTCGAGTACATGCTCCCCCGCTTCCTTCCTCAAATCCTTCCAGCCTTTCCCCTGTTTTTTGAGACATTCACTTTTGTGAATTGCACGTGAACCGGATCAT
>Ga0066836_10001577_pt1 | contig 11971 bp, 10 predicted proteins | sample ETNtaG_18_FD_71568 | JGI IMG/M metagenome (GOLD analysis project Ga0066836, IMG submission 71568) | Marine microbial and viral communities from oxygen minimum zone, Eastern Pacific Ocean - ETNP201302SV91 | ecosystem: Environmental > Aquatic > Marine > Oceanic | place: Pacific Ocean: Eastern...
ATACCAGTGCGAAGTAACAACTCTGAGAGAAGATGGGGGTTATGCAGACGGAAGGAGACCAGAAAACGTCACTTTCGGTAATGAAATTGGGAAAGACCTCGATAGGAGAGATTTCACAATCAATTCGATGGCAATAGAGCCTATAGGGCCTTTATCTGGAGAGAATGAGTCATTTGGAAAATTGATTAATCATCACAGGGGGGAAGAGGATCTTTCGGCAGGAATCTTGAGAGCAGTTGGAGATGCTGAAAAAAGGCTGGGAGAAGATGGCCTAAGGGTGATTCGGGCATTCAGATTCTTGGAACAAGGTGATGGCGGTCTAAGAAAGCTGGATACTAATCTCAGCAATGCGATTTCTTCAAATCTTGGGATGCTAGAGAAGGTCTCAAAAGAGAGGATATGGGGAGAAATGCAGAGGATACTGTCAGGACAGAACTCGAGAGAAATTGTCGATAAGATGGAAACTCACGGCGTAATGAAGATGGTCCTGCCGGGAATATCATTGAATCGGGAAGTGGTTCATTCTAATGACTATCTAGTGAATCTGGCACTGATGTGCAGTTCTGAGAGTTCGAGTGGATCAGAACTATGGGGGGCGATGTCAGAGAATCTCAAGCTTTCTAGGAAGGAGGGGGCAATTTTGTCGTTGCTACATGAATACAGAGATATTGAACTGGATAGTTCAACCAGTAGCGTCAGAAGGTTCATGGCAACACTCTCAGAGCCTCACAGAGGTCGAGTTTTGGAATATCTTAACGGACTTGGCTTGGAAACTATGAATTTTCAAGACTCCTGCAATAGAGCTGGTGAGCTTAAAGCTGGTAATGCCCCCTTGGTCGATGGGAACTTACTCTCTAATTTGACTGGATTAGAGCCTGGGAGAAGGCTTGGACGTTTGAAGGGCTGGTTACACAGGATTCAAGTGGAACAGGATATTGAAAATAGAGAGGCATTAATTTCAAAACTGAGTGAAATTGATTGGGAGCATTCTGACTACGAAGAATGGCCCATTCTTTCTTGGCCTTGATTAAATTTCGTTAAGATATTCGATGTATTCTGATTCATCCAGATACATGTCCTCATCCCACTCATGGGGCCTTACAATCATGCACCACCCATCCTGATATGCATCCTCATTAACGAGATCCGGATTATCCTCGACGTCACCGTTTAGCTCTATGATTTTGCACGGGAATGGAGCATTGATTAGTACCCTATCTTCGCTGGTTCTCACGGTTATCATCAAATCCTCCACATCTAATTCGTCCCCTCTGGAAAGTAGTGTTGGGGGGGCGTCGTCGTCGTTTTCATTCTCCTCGTCTCCTGTGTCAATTTGGAATTCACTATCATCCTCTGGTTTAGATAGTACAACTCGGACAATGTCTCCGTACTCTGCCCTAATGAATTCACTAATTCCTATTTTAACAGTCATCATATCTTTATCTTCATCATCAAGCATCTGGACCCATAGGTGATCGAGCGTATATTTCCTATCATGAGCTATGCTAAATTCAAAATATTCCCCGCTATTCATGTGATATCGTCCGCCGGCGCGGCAGATTCTAATTTGAACTATTCGATTAATGAGAAAGTTTGTGATTCAGAGAGATTAACAATATCTTCTTCGTCGGAGATATCGGAAACATGGATTTTGAAGAGACTGAAGAGCAAAGCATGATTCGAGAGATGGTCAGGGTTTTCGCAGAGGAAAAATTGGCTCCAACGTGCTTAGATAGGGACAAGGAGCAACGTGCGCCAATCAAGGAATGGTTGGACTTCTGCCAAAATACTGGACTTCAAGGAGTAACGATTCCTGATGAGTATGGTGGCAGCGAGATTGATGCAGTTTCTGAAGCAATCATAATTGAAGAGTTGGCAAGAGTCGACCCCTCTTTCTCAGTGATGTACTGTGTTCACGTTGGTCTGTGCTCTATGACCATTGCCTTGCATGGGAACGAATCTCAGAAGAGGGCTTACCTCCCCCGATTGGCAGGAGAAGAAATTGGTGCTTATTCTCTTTCAGAAGCCGGAGCGGGGACAGATGCAGCGGCACTTGGTTGCAAGGCGAAAATCAGTGAAGATGGAAGTCACTATGTTTTGAACGGAGAAAAAATGTGGGTCACAAATGGGTCTAGTGCAGACATATACGTACTCTTTGCGAAGGACATTGATCATCCAGATTTTGGGAGTAAAAAGCATGGCGGCACCACAGCTTTCATTGTGGAGAAGTCTTTCGAGGGCTTTTCCATTGGAAAGAAAGAAGACAAATTGGGCATTCGTTCTAGTGATACATGCTCATTGGTCCTAGAAAACTGCAGGGTACCAATTGAGAACGTTATCAAGAGACCGGGGGATGGTTTTCCTATAGCTATGAATGCTCTAGACAACTCCAGGATTGGGATTGCTGCCCAAGCGCTTGGAATTGCTCAGGGTTCCTACGAGGCTGCTCTGAACTATGCGCATGAGAGAGAGTCTTTCGGGAAACCTATAGCGCATCATCAGAGCGTGGGCAATTACCTTGCAGACATGGCCACCAGAACCGCGGCATCAAGACTAATGGTGTACAAGGCAGCATTAGCAAAACAAAGACATTACGAAAAGGGTGCTCCGCGGCATTCGAAGGATGCAAGCATGGCAAAGCTATTCGCTGGAGATACTGCGATGTGGGTTTCTGAGAGGGCGGTTCAGGTTCTCGGGGGATATGGATATACTACTGATTTCCCGGTTGAGAGGTTCTTCAGGGATGCCAAGATCACTCAAATTTACGAAGGGACTCAAGAAGTTCAGAGAATCGTGATAAATAGAGCTATTTCTCCAAAATGAGTAGTTGATCGAATGTATCCAATTGAAGAAATTAGGAAGTGCTTTCCTTCGTTGAGAAAAGTGGTTAACGGAAGAGATGCTGTATTCTTTGATGGTCCCGGAGGTAGCCAAGTTCCCACTTCCGTTGTGGATGCCATGAGTGAATACTTGCTAAATTCCAATGCTAACACAGGAATGAGCTTCGCGACATCACTGGAGACTAATAAGATGATATCTGAGGTTTTACAGGCTTGTGCAGATTTCATAGGTTGTGATGATCCTACGGAGATTGTCTTCGGGCAGAACATGACGAGCCTGAATTTTCAACTAGCCAGTGCCCTCAGTAAGACTTGGGGGCCCGGTGACGAGGTCGTGGTAACCAGGCTCGATCATGATGGTAACGTCGGCCCGTGGTCTCTTGCAACCGAGATGTCAGGAGCGACCCTAAGAAAAATCGAAGTAAACCCAGAAGACTGTACCTTGGATATGGAATCAGCAATTGAGATGATTTCAGATAGGACGGTCTTGGTTGCGGTAGGTGCTGCTTCGAACCTCTCTGGGACGGTAAACGATGTTAGGAGAATTGTTGAGATTGCAAATCGATTTGGCGCGGAAGTAGTAGTTGATGCGGTACATTTCGCCCCCCACTCGCTTATTGACGTCTCCAAGATGGGTTGTGATTTCCTACTTTGCTCCCCATACAAGTTCTTTGGGCCACATCAGGGAATATTGTGGGGCAAGAAGGAACGCATGGAGGAGCTCCCAGTTGCAAAGCTGAGGGTCGCCACCGAAGAGATACCATTCAGGTGGATGACAGGAACTCAAAGTCACGAAGGAATGGCGGGAACGAAGGCTGCAATCGACCACATAGCTTGGGTTGGAAGAGAGTGTAGTGGGAATTCAGAGCTATCTAGAAGAGAATACCTGATTGAAGCGTTCAGGGTAATTGAGAAGTATGAACAGGACCTGTGCATAAGGATGCTAGAAGGACTGCGTGAAATTGAGGGACTGAAGATTTGGGGGATAACTGATCCAAGCAGGGTTTCCGAGCGGACCCCGACTATTTCATTTACTCACCCAAAAATTTGTGCATCTGATATCGGTCGAGAACTGGCCGAAAGAGGAGTCTTCGTTTGGGCGGGGAATTTCTACGCGTTGGAGCTAACAGAAGCACTCGGTCTCGAGCCAGATGGAGTACTAAGGGCCGGAGTTCTTCACTACAATTCTGCCGATGAGGTTGATTTCTTCGTGGATACAGTTTCTGAAATCATTGGAACAACTTAAGCAATCATAGAGAGCAAGGATGGGGTAATTTTTTCCAGTTACTCGGTTTTTATGCCAATTCTACCTGAATAATCGATTCTGTTCAAAAGAATCTGCCCATCTGAGAAATACTCATCTACTGCCTTTTTAGATCCACTCCAGCAGCCATAATCGTCTATAATCAGAACGCCTTTATTTGACAGAAGTGGATAAAGATGGTTTAGCTCGTGCTGTGTAGACTCATACCAATCCGTATCCAACCTCAGAAGTGAAACAGATCCTGGAGTCTTTTCCGGGATTGTAATTGCTACGTCTCCTTTGACAAAAAACAAGTTCTCTTCGGGATAGTTAGTTGACAACATATTCTGCTTAACCTCCGAAAGTGAGGCGTAGCACCATTCATTATGTTCATCCTTCTGATTCTCATTCCAGTGCCCAACAACACTGAAACCGTCGTCTTCTACCTTGGTATCAAATTCTGTAGGCTCGGTCATCCCCTCAAACGTGTCGTAAAGGTAGATTTCTCTGTCGGAGGCCCCCATTTCGATCAATGTATTGGCTATCATCATTGAGCTACCTCCCTTCCAAACCCCACATTCCACGAAGGAACCAGGGATTCCGTGATTGACTACGTACTTCACCGACTCATACAATGCATACATCCTTTCCTTCGAAGTCATTGTATTGCTCTTGCACTTCTGATAGATGCTCAGGAACGTTGGGTCGGCATCAATGACTGGGTCGACTTCTTGTATTCTCGAAACCTTGTAACCGGCTCTGTTGATGGATCGGAAGACCAGAGATTTCAGAAATTTTTTCACATTCCAAAACTCATTTAGTATGCTTTTATACCTTTTCCAAAGTTAATTTTCTGCATTATTTATTTAATTATTGACTTTGGATTGACATTTCAATAGTGGGCGTGAAAACTAGTATGAAGTAAGCGCCCAATCCACTATGGAATCCATTGGTATCTTCTTTGCCCCTCTAAGTCACCTTCCAAACCAACGCTAACTAGGGCAAACTCGGTACTGGGTTTGACTACTGACCTCTTCCTCTTCCCCTTATGCAATGCTTCGTAAATCGTCTTGTTGATTGCATGGCGAGTGGAGAGCCGTTCGAAAAGGTGGAAACGCGAGGAGATCTCTCGCCAACCGGGTTGGACGATTCCTTCGAAAACCTTGGCCTTTGCGCCAGAGCCGTACCCACATAGGCCAATGCGATTACCTTCCATCTCAACATTCTCAAGATAGTCCGATTCCATCGCAGACATCAATGCAAGGAAAATTGATCCCGTGTACTGGTTTCCGATTAGACTTGAAGCCCTTTGAGTCTTCTCTATCCTTTCTTCAACGAAGGTACGGAACTCATCCGTTTTGGAGATTAGTCTACGATAAGAGTCGTTGGCGATTTCGAATTCCTCAATTCCATCAGGAGTGTCGGGGTAGTCAGATGGCATCGGTTCGGGACCAATCTCTTCGACAATTTTCTCCCAGAGAGGGAGTTCCCTCCGATCGTGACGGAATACGTCTGGAAACATTCTCTTACCTTGGAAGGCATATGGGAGATGAACAATGATACGACTCCATTGGTTAGTTAGAATTTCGTCGCTCTCAGGGACGTACCTTCCCTCTTCTATAGCCTTTCTGCGGAAATCGATAAATGCCTGCTTTACCGATTCGGAATAGCAACGATTTGAGAACTGGCCATCAAAAACTGGCGTATCTTTGTGTATCATTATCTTCTCGTTTTCAAATAGAATCTCATTCTTCTTCTTGGATCTGGGGAGTAATTTGAGGATCTTCTCGGCGAGATTTGAGGTAATACTGGCTCCAGACTCCTCTGCTAGTTCCAGTACATTCTCTACTACTGTTCTTGTTTCGACCTCTCGACGGGGTTTGAAAAAATCATGCACGGGCATCGTCGATACCCCCCAAATATCTGGAATAGACAATAATCGTGGATTATGGCGGATGAGTATAGCCCCACCTCCGGCACCCTGGGTGTACTCTCCAGAGGAGCCCAGGTCATACTTTGCATTATCTGCGAAAACGACAATGCCAATTCTGTTCCTCATCTCACCGCCCCTTGCTACCCAATCCAAGGTGTTATGCATTGCATCAACCGCTCCAATGCAAGCAAATGTCATGTCCACAACGTCGCAGTTTCTGAAGCACTTCTCACCGAACTTTGATGTGTAACGCTGTTCCAGCATATCCATGATATAAGTTGCAGTAGGCTTTGCTCCATCAAGGGCCGATTCTGTTCCAAGATAAATACGGCCTATAGAAGATGGATCAATGGAGTTTCTGTCAATCAATCTGGAAACGGCGTTTGCACCCATTGTTGCAGTGTCTTCATGGACATCTGGTATTGCCATAGCTTCAAGACCGAGGCCCTTGCTAAGTTTCCCATAATCTGCACCTCTGAATTTGGCAAAATCCTGCATTGCAAAGTATAGCCTGGGAAAGTGCAAGGCTATGTCGTCTATCCCTACCTCAGGCATGAATATCACTTCTTTCGGGATTGGCCTACATTATGATATCTATGTATCTCAATTCCGAAAGAAGTTCATTAGTCTTGGAACTATTTTTCTCCGGTTATATTTTCGATTGAATTAAGAAGTTCGGTTTTATCAGAGAAATGCTCAGAAATTGGCGATAATACCTGGGAAAGGCCATCGGCCACTGCCATCTTAGCATCCAGAGGATGGATGGAACCATTGGATACGGCATCGATAAATGCCTGATTATCATCCCATTCTGATTTCTCCCCATACTTAGGATCCGGAGTCACGGTGATCTTTCCCAGTTTGGGAATAATAATATGTTGAGAAATCTCGAAAACTGGGGAGTTTTTGTTTCCGACCTCCAAGAATGACTTGCGCATCTTGACTCGGACTGACTCAGGATCGTCGTCCAACAAAATTGCGTTCCCAGGATCGGACTTGGACATCTTATGATCGAAGGAATCCATCCTTCCACCTGGGCCCTTTAGGCCGGACAGCATTGGCGTATGTATGCAAGTGGGCTTGATCCAGTGATTTTTTTCAGCGGTCTCTCGCATGTACATGTGAGCCTTTCTTTGATCCATCCCGCCGAATGCGATATCCACTTCTAATTCGAAGATATCAGCGGCCTGGAGAGCTGGGTAGTAGAATGCAGCAAGATCATGGTCCGATGAATCCTCATCTCGACCCATGATGCTGAATGTTCTACGTACTCTAGAGAGACTCATATTCTTTGAGCACCTAAGTACTCGTTCCCAGTATTTCCCAGAATCCATAATGTCAGACGCTCGTATGAATCGAACCTCTCCGGGTCCTTCTCCTTCCTTTGGATTTCCAAGAATAGCTCTGAACATCTCTGACATGTACTCTCCAGCAATCGAAATCTTTGTCATATCTCTGTCAAATTTGTCGTTTACCCATGCATGCCAATCGGCAAGTAAGATGATAACATTGACGTTCTCTTCAATCAATTTTCTAATTGTATCAGCAAGTATCATCCAACCGAGATGTGCCTTTCCGCTGGGTTCCAAGCCGATATAAGCAACTAAATTTTGGTCACCAGAGTGGCTAATTCCTTCGGAGAAAACCGATTCTACATGTTCTATCCCAATGACTTCTTGGCAGTGGGAGAACATCCTAGTAATGATCTCCCGGGATTCAGAGTCAATATCTGAGACTTTTTCCTCGGACATTTCCCCACCTAGTTGAACAACTTGTTGAGCTTCTCCGCCCTACCAGCCGCCTTAGTATTGTTATTGGCCTCGAGAAGGCTTTCAATCTCCAATATTAGGGATTCTGCTAGTTCTTTCTTCTCAGCGGGAACACTGGATGTCATCTCCATGAAATGTTTCGCTGCTGAAATGGCTGACTTGGCCTTTGAAGCCTTCTTGGCCCATTCCTTGGCCTTATCTCCTCGTTTCTTTGAATTGTATCCTGTGGCCTTGTCAAGAAAAGCCGTCCACCTCTTTCTATCTTCCATAGCTGACTTCATAGCTTCTTGGTCATCGAAGTCAGGGGGGACGTTTGTCACATCCACAATCAATGCACCATTTTCATATCTGGCTGAGATAGACGTCATAACTCCATGGGAGGCTACGAAAGAGCTGTCTGAAGTGCTATCCACCGTGTCAAAGAAATCTTCTGCAAGTAAATTTAGCCCTCCATTGCCCTCTACTTCTTTGATTAGTCCCCTTCGAACGTCGAATCTCTCCATGGCCCTCCGAATGAACAGGTTCACTTCAATACTGCCGACCAAGAATCCCGTCTTGTACCAGTACAAGGGCTAAACGAACGATGCGTCTCCGCCGAACATGGCCAATATATTGTCAGCAGTTTTCGCTAGTATCGCGATCCTTCTTATCTCCCCAATAACAATGGCGCAATCAAGTGTTTCGATGGGTGATGTCACGAATCTGGGGGAAGGAGATCTAGGGATCGAGGGGGCAGCGATCTCTCCGGATGACAAAACCGTGGTGGCCTATGGGGCGGATTCTGCTATCTTCATACTTGACTCTAGGACTCCGTTCAACAATTCTCAAGTGGACTGGTTTGGTAGTTATTCCCTATTGGATGCTTCATTCCATCCAGGAGGCAATACCGCACTTCTAGTTGGAGAGGGAGGAAACGTCTTGAGAATGATTACTTCCAATTTCAGTATAGAAAAATCTGGAGGGGCCTCAACCTTTGGAGATACTGATCTGAAGACAGTTTCTTGGAACGGAGATGGAAGTTGGGCATACATTGGCGGAGAAGATGGCTGGATTTGGAGGTACAGGGGACTTGGCAATGGGCAAGTAGAGGTGATTCCTCTGGAAAATAGAGGCGAAAGTGACGTGAATGCGATTTCTTGCCTACGAAGTTCCAATGTCTGCATAGTTTCATCCAGTTTCGATGGAATAGGCATTATCGATCAAGAGCATGGATTAACTTGGATAGGGGGATACGGGAATCCCTGGGTTGATGTCACCTGCCCCTCAATTAGTAACATGGAATGTGTAGTAATTTCATCTGACTTGACGATCGCAAGGATTAGATTGAACATTGAAGACATATCGAAAACGGTAATTTATGACAATGACATAGTGCAACTCCAAGGCTTTGAAGGGGTGATGACAGGGATTGAAATTCATTCAGAAGGGATTTCACTGATCTCATTAGCTCCTTTTGGCATTATTGAACACGACCTATTAGCCAGTAGATCATTCCACTGGCTAGACAATATTGATGCAGTAGAGTTCGATTCCGGAATCGCAGGCCAGAGGATTGTTGCAACATGGGGTACAGGAGACTTTGAAGGATGGATTGTCACTGATCGCGGAACGATAGTGGCATTCTCACCCCCAAACCAGATTGAGAGGGGGGGAGTTCTAGAGATTTGGATAGGGGTCATCATCCTCGGTGGAACAATGTTGATGATTGCCTCCCTGGTCACCAGTTCTTCTCCGAGGCTTAGTAGATGGCTGACAAAAAAAATTGGTAGTGAGGAAGAACGAAAGAGTGCAATCAGGGAAGAAAGGAGACTCGCGAGGAAAAAAAGGTGAGCATAAATTCATGTGCAAACTTGCTGGCGGGGGACTGAGAACATGGCATACGAGGCATTAGATTTCTACGACATCGATTCCTTACTAACCGAGGAAGAGCGGATGGTTAGGGACATGGTACGAGATTGGGTTGAAGAGAGAGTACTCCCTAACATCGAAGAAGCATGTAGAGAAGGTATCTTCCCTGACGAGTGGAGGGTTGAGATTGGAGAGATGGGGATTCTAGGTGCACCATTAGAGGGATATGGTTGTCCGGGGCTCTCATACATTGCATACGGCCTGATTTGTCAAGAGTTGGAGAGGGGAGATAGTGGCGTTCGTTCATTTGCCAGCGTTCAGGGCTCTTTGGCAATGTACCCCATTTGGGACTTCGGAAGTGAAGAGCAGAAGGAGAAGTATTTGCCTGGGATGGCCGGGGGCGAATTAATTGGATGCTTTGGGCTAACTGAGCCAGATTTTGGATCCAACCCGGGAGACATGATCACCCGTGCAGAAGACAAAGGCGATCATTACCTATTGAACGGGGCAAAAATGTGGATTACAAACGGAACCATTGCAGACATAGCGGTGGTTTGGGCCAAATTAGAAGGGGAAATCCACGGATTCATCGTTGAGAAGGGGGATGAGGGTTTCAGTGCACCGGAAATGAAGGGAAAGCACTCGCTGAAGGCCAGTGTAACCAGCGAGTTAGTTTTTCAAGACACAATAATTCCAAAGGACAGGATTTTACCTGGTGTCAAGGGTCTGAGGGGGCCTTTCAGCTGCCTAAATAATGCTAGATATGGAATCTCCTGGGGAGCAGTGGGTGCAGCTCAGTCTTGCTTCAACTCGGCTAGGGAGTATGCTCTTAGTAGGATTCAATTCGGGCACCCAATAGCATCATTCCAACTTGTCCAGAATAAGCTTTCATGGATGCTCCGTGAGATTACCAAGGGACAATTACTCGCTTACCACACCGGAAAGAAGAAAGATGATGGCAGTTGGATTCCCGAACAGATTTCTCTAGCTAAGATGAACAATGTCGACATGGCGCTCGAAATCGCCAGGATGTCTAGAGATATTCATGGTGCCAATGGGATTCTGGATGAGTATCCGGTAATGCGGCATATGGCGAATCTAGAATCAGTAAAGACTTACGAAGGTACGCACGACATTCACAATCTAATCCTAGGTAGGCATATCACTGGCATTCAGTCTTTCACCAGAGAGCCTTGAACCCCAAGTTCTAACGTCCCAATGTTGAAAGGTCCCCTTCAAACCCCGCGAGATGGGATTTTCGATGGGGGTGGCAGTTCTGTTGAAGCAGGTACCCGACACTACTGCTAAGATTAGCGTCACGGAGGGGCGTGTCGATGAGGCATCCATCACTAAGTGGTCGATCAGCCCCTACGACGAGTATGCCTTGGAGAACGCAATCAAATTGAAAGATGCTGGATTTGGCGAAGTGGTGGCGATTACGTGTGGACCGGTTCGATCCTCCAGATGTCTTACGGAAGCTGCGGCAGTGGGTGCTGACAAGTTGGTTCATCTGGTTACAGATGCGAGCACAATGGACAGCACCCAAGTCCAAGCACTCCTATCTGAGGCTGTTAAGGCCTCTGAGTGTGAACTGGTGATGTGTGGCAAGCAAGCAGCCGACACAAACAGCGGTTCCACCGGACCGGGTGTGGCAGTTGCTTTGGGCTACTCGTGTGTAGGTGCAGTCACAGAGGTATCAGTAGAAGGAGGTGTTGTTTCGGCTACTCGTTTGGGACCTTCAGGTTTGGAAGAAGTAGAAGTTGAGTTACCCTGTGTTTTCACTTTTGACAAAGGAAATACTGAACTCAGGAGGCCTAATGTAAGAGGGATCATGATGGCTAAGAAGAAGCCCATAGAGAGCCTCTCACCGGATGAGCTAGGAGTTGATACTAACAATTCAATGGTTAGAGGCGAGTCACATTCTGCGCCTCCTGAGAAGCCACCGGGACAGAAGTTCACTGGTTCAGAATCAGTTCCCGAGGTAATTTGCAAGTTGAGGGACGAGGCCGGAGTGATATAGGGTGAAGAAATGAAGACTACTATTATTTCAGAGTCTAGCAATGGCTCCCTGCACCCCATTACTTCTCAACTAGTTGGGGCTGCATCCTCTCTTGGCAGCACAATTACGGTAATTTGTCCTGGAGGAATTGGTCACACTGATGCAGCACAAATTTCTGGAGTTTCGAAGGTCATCTCTGCGGAAGGAAAATGCTTCGATACCTATGATTGCATAGCTTGGTCAAAGTCACTGACCCCATTGGTCCAAGGCGACCTAATACTCTCTTCATCATCCGCGATTGGAAGAGAGCTTGTCTCATCAATAGCTGCTTCAAAAGGG
>Ga0066836_10001578_pt1 | contig 11968 bp, 10 predicted proteins | sample ETNtaG_18_FD_71568 | JGI IMG/M metagenome (GOLD analysis project Ga0066836, IMG submission 71568) | Marine microbial and viral communities from oxygen minimum zone, Eastern Pacific Ocean - ETNP201302SV91 | ecosystem: Environmental > Aquatic > Marine > Oceanic | place: Pacific Ocean: Eastern...
GAAAAGTTATTAGTCCGTAAATTTACCCAAGGTATATAATCAGATCTATTTGGCAATCTTAGGAAAACTTTTTCGTTCTCTAATGAAATGAGTTTTTTTTGCCATAAAAACATTAGCTTACTTATTTAAAACCGAAAGAAGATGTGACAATTCTGGGGCTTTAGTAATCGGCCCATAAAGCGATAAGCCTGCCTTTTTATTATTGAGCAATGCTAAACCAAAGTCCTTAACTTTTTGGACATTTACCTCTTCTATTTTTTCTATTATTTCCTCCAAATCAATAATTCGCCCCCATATAGTCAAGGAGCGGGCCATTCTTTCACACCTACTAAAGGGATTCTCTAATGCCATTAACATACCTGCCTTCATCTGGGCTTTAGCTCTTTTCACTTCATTATCCATAACATTTGATGTCAGTTTTTTTAATTCTTCTGCAACAACATTAGAAAGTTCACCAACCTGATCTCTACCCGTACCAGAATAAATCATTATTGAGCCAGTATCTGATAAAGTTTCAATGAATGAAAAAATTGAATAACACAATCCCCTTTTCTCTCTTAATTGTTGAAACAACCGTGAAGACATTCCTCCCCCTAAGATTGAAGTAAATACTCGTGCATCATACAATTTTGGATCCGTTAGTTTTGGTGCCTCAAGTGCAAAAGCAAAGTGAGCTTGCTCCAAGTCTTTTTCCTTCCTATACTCACCACCTCCAAATTCTGCCTTAATAGGCTTAGGGGCATCTATGGCATCCAAAAATCCAAACTTCTCCTCTATTATGCGAAATACCTCTGTGTGCCTTACTCCTCCAGCCACACAAACAATCATTTCTTTAGGAGCATAATGCTTTCTTAGAAAATTAAAAAAGTCTTTCTGCCCAAACCTTTTAACGTTTTCCGGGTTTCCTAAAATACTCCGGCCTATTGGCTGATCTGGATAACAGACGTCTTGGAGCCAATCAAAAACTACATCATCCGGAGTATCCAAATACATTCCGATTTCTTGGATAATTACCTCCCTTTCAACTTCAATTTCCGTATCAAGGAAAGTTGAATTAAGGATTATGTCACTTAAAACGTCTAGACCAATATTTACATGTTCAGAAAGAACCTTAGCAGAATAATTCGTTACCTCCCGGCCCGTGTATGCATTAATATATCCACCGATATCTTCGATTTTCTCTGCAATTTCTAAAGCATTCCTTGTTTTGGTTCCCTTAAAAGCTAAGTGCTCCAAAAAATGAGCGATACCATTTTCTTCTCTTTTTTCATAACGTGCCCCTACATTTACCCATACTCCAATAGAAGCAGTCCTTATCTCTGGCATCTCTTCAACAGCGACTCTGAGGCCATTACTTAAGGAATGAAAATGTATCGTCAAGATAATTTCCTATCCAAAATAACTTGCTTTAATTGCTCAACATCATCCGCCAGTACATCAAAATTTTCTTCTAAATCTAGCAACCTTTTTAATCTAGATGGAATCTTAACCTGAAGATCTAAAACTTTATCTATAACATTATTAAACTTACTTGGATGGGCTGTTGCTAATGAAATCATAGGAGTTTCTGGGGATTTTTTTAGATACTGCCTTGCTATTCTTGTACCAGCCGCTGTGTGAGGACAAATAATTTTATTGAAGTTTTCATAAAAGAAAGAAATTTCTTCCTTAAGTTCCTGATCATTTCCAGAGCCTCCATAAAAATTTTCTCTAAAATTCTTCAAAGACTTATCATTAAGCTTGAATGAATTATTTTTAAGGAGTTCATTCATTAGCCTACAAACCTCAATTTGATTGCCCTCAAAAAGATCAAAAAGTAACCTTTCAAAATTCGAAGAGACCTGAATATCCATTGAAGGTGCTATTGTAGCAGTAACATTTTTTTTGTCATAAACACCAGTTTTCAAGGTCCTTTGCAAGATGTCATTCTGATTACTTGCGATTATTAATTTATTAATCGGCAGACCCATTTTTTTTGCTACATATCCTGCATATATATCGCCAAAATTTCCCGTAGGTACCGAGAAATTTACTCCATCTCTATATGAAGCTATAGAAAAAGTACTTTTAAAATAATAAACTGTTTGTGCTAAAATTCTTGCCCAATTAATGGAATTCACCGCACTCAAATGTACTTCATGCCTAAAGACCTCATCTCCAAATAATTCCTTCACCATCCTTTGACAATCATCAAAATCACCCCTGATCGCTATTGGAAAAATATTCGAATCTGTTGATGTGGTAATTTGGAGTCTTTGCATGTCTGATATCCTACCTTCTGGAAAAAGAACATAGAGATCAACCTGTTGCTTTCCTTTAAAAGCTTCTACGGCTGCTGACCCAGTATCACCAGAAGTTGCGGTCACTATCGTTAATCTTTTGCTTTCCTTAGAGAGAAATAATTCAAATAGGTTCCCAATAAATTGCATTGCAAAGTCTTTAAAGGCCAGGGTAGGTCCATGATATAATTCAAGCAAATACTCATTATTGTCTATACTTAAAGTAGGACAGAAATTTCCTTTTCCAAAGCTGCCGTACGAAGTATTAATAGTTTGAAACAATTCAGGATCGGATATTTCAGGACCAATAAATTTTCGCATTATATTAAATGCTAGATTTACATAATCTAATCCCTCTAAACTTCCCATTTCCTCTTCTGACAATAATGGGTAATTTTCAGGAATATATAACCCCCCATCACTTGCCAAACCAGATAATACAGCTTCTTTAAATCCGAGTGGAGTTGCTTGACCTCGAGTAGATATATAAAGCAAAAGTTATTCTCCTAAATTTTTTTTAATCTAGACCAAAAAAAATAAATAGTCATAAAAAACCAAATAATTGCCAAAGAAAACCACGTAACTGCATATTCAAAGTGATTATTGGGGATACCAATTGTTAAAGGTTTGGGATTAATATGATTGTCAGCCTTATTTTCGTTCACAGCAATAAGTAATATAGGAGCTGTCTTAAGATGCTCTGACATCTCATGCACGTCGCGAGCAAACCATATGCCTCTCTCGAGATTTGGCTTTGGTGTAAAATAATCAATTTCATCCGGCCATAGAAGATTGCCCTCAACAAAATTTGACTCAGTTGTCTTTTTAATATCTTTGAACTTTTCTAAAATGAATCCCCGATCTACCAAAATAGTGGAGCCAGAGTTTGTCAGGAAAGGCATAATTACTCTAAACCCAGGACCTTTAAATTTCTCAGAAGTTAAAACATGAATTTCACCAGGAAGAAAAATTCCTTCAACAGCTACTTTTAGATACTGATCATCACTTTTCTTTGGGTCAAGTGGCAATGCTACGCTAGGTCGATTAATCCGCATCTCAATTCTGCTCAGCAAGTCTTCCTTCCAAGTAAGCCTCTGAATCTGCCAAAACCCTAATGAAGCAAGAATACCTACTCCAATCAGACCAAAAATTATAGGAACAAAAACCTTGTGTACCAATGATTCATTAACTTTAGTTATTTAATTAAATTCTTTTCAAAGTAGCAAAAAGATCTAACGACCCCAAACATACACAACCAAAAATAAAAATAGCCATACAACATCGACAAAGTGCCAGTACCAAGCAGCAGCTTCAAATCCTATATGCTTCTCTGGTGTAAAGTGTCCATTAGATGCCCTTATTAAACAAACTAAAAGAAATATTGTTCCAATTAGAACATGAAATCCATGAAACCCCGTCGCCATGAAAAAATTAGCACCATAAATGTTTTCTGAGAAAGTAAACGCAGCATGGCTATATTCATAAATCTGAAACCCAGTGAACAAGACACCAAAACCAATTGCTACAATTAATCCGTTTACCAAACCTTTTCGATCATTGTCATGAGCTATCGCGTGGTGTGCCCAAGTTGCTGCAGCTCCTGAACATAAAAGGATTAAAGTGTTAATAAGTGGAAGATGCCATGGATCAAATGTCTGTATACCTGTTGGTGGAAATACGCCACCAGAGGCGTCCATAGGAAACAAAGCATGTTTAAAAAAACTCCAAAACCATGCTACAAAAAACATTACTTCTGAAATTATAAACATTATTACGCCATATCGGAGCGCCAATTGGACTACTGGCTTATGATCGCCCGCTCTACTCTCTCTCACCACATCAGACCACCAGCCATACATTACGTATAGTACCAATAGCAAACCTATAATGAGCATAGCTGGTCCTTTGTCATGAAAAAACAAAACTGAACCAAACAACATCGTAAATCCTCCGAGCGCTCCTAGAAAGGGCCAAATACTTGGATCTAAAATGTGGTAATCATGATTTTTTTCGTGCGCCATAATTCATACCTTTAAAATATTAATGTATTTCTATTTTCCTTTTTAAGTCAAAATTATTCTTTGCGGTCTTTAGAACTTCACTTGGCAAATCTATCTCATAAAAAGTATAGGATAATGTTACAGACTTTACAAACTTCGCTTCTCTATCATTAACGATTTCGGGATCTATGTAGAAAGAGACCGGCATAGTTACTTTTTCTCCAGGTTGAAGGACCTGCTCGACAAAACAAAAGCAATCAATCTTGGTAAAATATTGACCTGCCGAAAATGGGACAACATTAAAACTTGCCTGCCCAGCTATAGGCCGATCTGTGGGATTAAAGGCCTCATAAAAAGCTAGACCACTTGCACCTATGTTAATTTCCACTTCATACTGCAATGGTTTAAAATTCCAAGGCATATCTTTTTGAAGAGAGGCATCAAACCGTATCTTGATACTTTCTTCTAATACTCCTGAATTGTTCTTTGCAGACACGGACGGGGTACCACCATAGCCGGTTACCCTGCAAAACCAGTCATATAATGGTACCGATGCAAATGATGCCATACCCATAAATAGTACTAGAGTCAGCAAAGATAAAATAGTCTTTTTATTTCTTTTTTGTCTATTCATCTGTCAACATTTCTGGTCTCAACACATGATCATATGCCTGCATTTTATCTCCATTTGAGAGCTTCACAATAGTAACACTAAAAATCAAAATCACAAAAATGGCTAATATCAACCCTAGCGCGATATTAGTTGAACTCCTTCTCTTACGGATTTCAAAATCATTATTCTTCATCCAAAAAATATATTCGTAAGCTGAAAGTTTAATGAAGCAATCTGAAACCTATCTATCAGAGCCTCTAAAAAAATCATCCCAAAAAGCACAAACAGATAAGAAATAGAAAAAAGGAAAAGCTTTTTCTCATATTTCATGTTTAACCCAAGCGAGAGTTGCTCATTTTGAAAATAAACCCGTACAGCAAGATAGAATAGGTAGCCATTTAATATTAAGGCGGAAATAAAGTAAAAAATCCCGCCTAGGTTAGAAAATGAGATACCAACACTTATTAGTATTAGAGCCAATGTATACAGTAAGATCTGTAATCTTGTATGAGGTTTCCCGTGAGTCACATTCAGCATGGGAACATTTGCTCTATGATAATCAGCATGGGAAAAAAGTGATAAAGCCCAAAAATGTGGAGGTGTCCAAATGAATATCAGCAAGAACATTAAAATACTCCCCAAACCTATATTACCGGAAGTGGTCACCCATCCAATAATTGGCGGAAAGGCCCCTGCGGCTCCACCAATAACAATATTTTGAGGGGTCAGCCTTTTGAGCCAGATTGAATATATAAAAATGTAAAACCAAATGGTAAAACCTAAGATAAAGGCTGCCAAAAAATTAGCAATCAAACCCAACATCATCACGGAAAGTACAGACAGAAATAACCCAAAATACAAGGCATCTTCTGGCTTAACTTTACCCGAAGGTATAGGGCGCTTATCAGTTCTCGCCATCACAGAATCAATATCTGAATCCCACCACATATTTAATGCCCCGGCAGCGCCAGCACCTAATCCAATGAAAATGACTGATGCTATTGCAATAACTGGATGTATAAATTCTTGTGAAGCAACCATTCCTACAACTGTGGTAAAAATAACAAGCCTCATGACCCTTGGTTTCATTAATTCAAAGAAATCGCTTAAATCTGCGCTTGGGTAATCAGTTTCCGATTTACTTAACATTTGTGAAACAAAGCTCCGCTTGTAAAATTAATTTAATTAGCTTTCGCTAACATTATCTCAGAATCTAAGCTGGCAAACTCTTCCGATGCATATGCTAACCATTTTTCAAAATTTTCCTGGCTAATTACTTTTACAACTATTGGCATATATGCATGAGCCATTCCGCAAAGCTCTGAACACTGGCCGAAGTAAATACCTTCTCTTTCAGCCTTAAACCAAGTTTCATTTAGCCTACCCGGCATAGCATCTGTATGAACTCCAAAAGAAGGTATTTTCCAAGCATGAATGACATCTGCACCCGTTACCTGCATCCTGACTATCTTGCCAATAGGTACTACCACTGGGTTATCGGTAGCTAGCAAATATTCATCTTGAGAATAACCATATTCACTTAGCTCATCCTTAGTTAACATGATAGCATCAAACTCTATTTCATGTTCTGGATACTCGTAACTCCAATACCACTGATTTCCAATAGCTTTTATAGTAAGATCTGATTCCGGTATTTCCATTTGCTTGTAAAGCAACGGAAGAGAAAAAATTCCTATAAAAACTAGGATGAAAATAGGAACCACTGTCCAAGTGACTTCCAATACAGGATGGTGAGTGAAGGTCTGCGGAACTGGATTGGCTTTCCTATTAAATTTAAATGCGGCATAAATGAGTAAGAATACTACAAATATTGATATGACCAAAATTATCCAAAATAACATTTGATCGAGCCAGTTAATGTCCCTTGCAAGCTCGGTAACTGCTGGTTGAAAACTTATACCCCCTGGAACAGGTTTTCCTACAGTTTCCAAACCAGAAAAAATTTCATTAGCACTAAGTAATTTTACCTCACAAAAAAATACTGAAGGCAGAAATAAAAAGAACACGGCAAATCGCTGACTAAGTGGCTCAAAGATTTTTATCATTTTAAGTAGCATTTTATTCTTCCTATACTTAGAGAAACCCATTTCAGAGTATCTTATATATTATCGATATATACAGTTATATAAAAAAAACAAAGTTTTAGAATAGAAATTCGTACTATTATGTTGCGTCATTAGGCCGCGAACCTCTTTTTTCTGAAGCCCCTTAATTATTCTTATCAAAATTCTGCCTTAGCTATATATGTGAAGTTAAATTTATTTCTATAAAGTCATGGAAAAGTTTTAATTTATAAACGGATCTGGACATGAGAGGCGTCTGCAATTAATAAAAGGTTTGTTTTGAGATTCGTATTTTGTGTTGAAATAAAAAATAAGTGTAAGTGGAATTTTAATGATGCCAGTCTTAGTGGTTGAATCTCCTGCAAAGGCTAAAACTATAAATAGCTACCTAGGTTCTAATTATACTGTCATTGCCTCTTATGGCCATGTAAGAGATTTGCCCTCCAAAAATGGTTCTGTCGACCCGCAAAATGATTTCAAAATGAAGTGGCAAGCTGATTCAAATGCCCAAAAGCAAATAAAAAAAATCGTTGATGCTCTAAAAAATGACAATGACCTGATTTTAGCAACAGATCCTGATCGGGAAGGTGAAGCAATTTCGTGGCATGTAGTGGAAAGTCTTAAAAACAGAAAGGTAATAAAAAATGATACACCAGTTAAACGGGTAGTATTTAATGCAATTACCAAATCTTCAATTTTAGAAGCGATGAAATCCCCTAGAGAAATTGATATGCCATTGGTTGAAGCGTACTTGGCACGCGTAGCTCTTGATTATCTTATGGGGTATGAAATCTCTCCTGTACTTTGGAGAAAACTACCAGGCTCACGTTCTGCTGGAAGGGTTCAATCCCCAACTTTAAAACTAATTGTCGAGCGAGAAATGGAAATAGAATCGCATGTGCCATTGGAATATTGGTTGGTTGAAGTGAAACTTAAAAACTCTAATGGCAACTTATTGACAGCAAAATTATTTTCACTTGATGGAAAAAGAGTAAAAGATCATGATATAACGTCAAAAAATGAAAGTGAGAAGGTTGTTGATGTAATTAAGAGTCATCCTATTCATGTTCTCAAAATTGAATCTAAACTTACTAAAAGAAATCCTTCACCTCCTTTTATGACAGCAACGCTACAACAAGAAGCTAGTCGAAAACTAGGCTTAGGTACTAAGCAAACAATGTCAGTCGCTCAAAAACTTTATGAAGCCGGTTTAATTACCTATATGAGAACCGATGGAATAGATATGGACCTTGAAGCGATACAAGAATCAAGATCTGAAATCCAAAAGAAATACGGCAAACAGTATGTCCCAGAAAAGCCAAGATTTTATAAAAATAAAGCACGCAATGCTCAAGAGGCACATGAATGCATAAGACCAACAAATTTGGGAAAGTCGCCTAAAGATCTGAAAAATTCCGATGATATTCAGAAAAAACTATACGAGCTGATATGGAAGAGGACCATTTCTTCTCAAATGGCATCAGCAGATATTGAAGAAACAAAGATTGATCTAGGACCTGAAAAAGGTGAATTCATGCTAAGAGCAACCGGAGCAGAGACAGTTTTTGATGGTTTCAAAAGAGTTTACCTTGAGGGTGTTGATAACGAGAAAGAAAATGAGAAGGAAAGTAGCCTAATAGATCTTAAAAAAGGAGAAGGGCTAGAAATAAATGAGGTCATCCCGTCCCAACATTTTACTCAACCTAAGGCCCGTTATACTGAAGCATCTCTTGTAAAGAAAATGGTTGAACTGGGAATAGGAAGACCGTCTACCTACGCTTCAGTGGTATCAACTATTCAAGATAGGGAATACGTTAGAAAAGAAAAAAACCTCTTAATCCCAGAAATTAAAGGAAGACTTGTCACAGTGTTTCTCGACTCTTACTTCAATAGATACCTCGAGTATGAGTATACTGCAGATTTGGAAAAAAAGCTCGACAATATTTCAGCAGGAAATGTTTCGTGGAAGACAATAATGAGTGAATTTTGGGGTGAATTTTCTGAATCTGTCTCCACTGCATTAGATTTAGACATACGTGATGTATTAGAACGAATAACTGAGGTACTTACTCCACACTTGTTCCCTGAGAAAGAGGATGGCACAGATTCAAGAATTTGCTTAAAATGTGGCAATGGGATTTTGTCCGTAAAAACAAGCAAGGGCAGTAGGGGCAGTGCATTTATAGGTTGCTCAAATTATCCAAATTGCAATTATATTCGCCCCATGTCCGTTAAAAAGGATGAAATTGAACTTGCTGGAGAAGATGGGAAACTAATGGGAAATCATGAAAATGGGGAACCTGTTTTTCTTCGAACTGGCCGCTTTGGACCATTTGTTCAACTTGGAAATGAAAAAACAAATTTAGAAAAACCAAAAAGATCATCCATACCTAAAGGATACAGTATTGAAAGCATTGATCTAGATTTTGCCTTAAAACTTCTATCTCTTCCTAGAGAAATTGGAATTCACCCTGATGATGGAAACAAAATAGAGGCCGCTATTGGTCCATATGGCCCCTATATTCGTCATAATAAGACTTATGCCAATGTTAAGGATGTTGAAGAAATATTTATAGTTGGGCTCAATAGGGCGGTAGAGCTAATAGAAACCAAAAAAGCATTAGGACCTGGACGAAGATCTTCTAAGGTTATTAGGTCTATAGGCGACCATCCAGAAGGTGGCTCAATAGACGCAATGGATGGCAAGTTTGGAAAATATGTAAAATGGAATAAGATAAATGCCACTATACCAAAAAATCTTGATGCATTATCTATATCACTTAATGAAGCATTGAACTTAATTAACGAAAAAAAATCCAAAAAGAAATAATTAATTAAGAGAATTAGTTTCAAAAGAAAGATCTTCCGACATGTTGAAAAGATCTACTAATTTTACTTCCAAAATAAGGGGTATCGTCTCTTTTAAAGAAAACACCGCAATGGTCATCCCTATTTCCAAAGGAGATGAAAGATCTTATTTTATTAAAGGAAAAAACCTCACTGGTATAAGGGCAGGTGACCTGGTTGATTGTCTCATAACGAGAAAACAATTAAGGCATGTAAAAATAATAAAAGTTTTACGTAAGAATATTCTCAAAAAACCTTTAAATCATATATCTCTATATGAAAAAGGCATTCCCAATATTTTCTCAGATAAATCAATGCGTGAATGTGAAAAAATTGAATTGCCCTCCGCTTTTAATGATCACAAAGATTTTACTCATTTGCCTTTTATAACAGTGGATCCTCAGGATGCAAAAGATCACGATGATGCTATTTATGCAATTAAAGGAATCAACGGAGTGGATAATTTTTGTTTTAAAGTCTATGTTGCAATCGCTGATGTCTCCTTTTTTGTTAAGGAAAATTCGGAAATTGATTTTGAAGCGAGAGATCGAGGAAATTCGACCTACCTTCCGAATCTCTGCATTCCCATGCTGCCCGAAAAATTATCTTTTAATTTCTGCTCTCTTTTAGAGGGAGAAATCAGACCATGTTTAGTAGTTGAGATAGCTATAGATGAAGTTGGAAAGAAGATATTTCATACCTTTCATAGAGCCATAATAAAAAATATTAAAGCTCTTACATATGAAGATGTTGAAATTTTCAGACATGAAAAAATCGTAAAAACACTACCATATTCTCAATCATTAACCGACTTATGGGACTTATACGATTTATTATTGAAAGAGAAGAAAGACAGGTCTCCCCTTCAGCTTGATTTCCCGGAAAGGGTAATTAGTGCTGACGTTGACGACAACGTTTTAGATATCACTAATGTTAAAAAAAATAATTCAAACCAATTAGTTGAAGAACTAATGATATTGGCTAACATTAGTGCTGCAGAAACCATTAAGAAATGTGGAATGGGGAATTTGTTTAGGATTCATCCAACTCCTTCAAATGAAAAAATTGAAACTTTTAGAAATATAAAAGGAGCAGGGTCTTCTGTAACTAAAAATGGGAATAAAATCACTTCAGTGAATTTGAATGAGTTTATTAATTCAGCAAAAGGTGTAGATGAAAGGGAAATATATAAACAAGAAATCATTAAATTGCTTGAACAGGCGAGATATAGTACTAAGAATGACGGTCATTTTGGGCTCAACTTAAAGTCTTATACTCACTTCACTAGCCCAATAAGACGATATGCAGATATAATAATTCATAGATTGATAATTAATTTCACAATAAACCAGCATTCTATGACCAATAGCAAAAAATCAATAAATTTGGGAGAAATATGCGACCATATCAGTTTTACTGAAAGGCGTTCATCTGAAGCAGAGAGAGACACCACAAGGAGATATTTAGCGAAATATATAAGAAATAGAATTGGACAAAATTTTGAAGGCAAGATAATTGGTTTTATCAGAAAAGTAATTTTCATTAAGATTGATTATCTAGATGCTGAAGGTGTCATCATACTGAAACGGGGACAGAATGATTCCATCTACTTTGATAAAGATAGACAACGGTTTTTACATAAGCATTCATCAGAGGAATTTAATATTGGCTCAAGAATACCTGTCACGTTAATCAAAGCAAATGAACTTAATGGCAGCCTTACCTTCAGATACAACCACTAGATAATTTTTATTTCTCAGCACTAGGCCAATTGGCACTTCTCATCTCCTCCAACCTCGAAATCGTACGCTCAAATTCAAAAGCACCTCTTTTTGACCTGTATAAAGAGCTAGGTTCATCTTCGGCTGTACATATGAAGCGTACTTGGTTTTCATATATTACATCAATTAAATTCATGAACCTTTTAGAAGAATCTAAGTTTTCAGTGCAAAATATTGGAATGTCTTCCAAAAATAACACCTTAATTTCATTAATCATTGACAAATATTCCCTGGAAGACAGTGGCTGTCCACACAAATCTTTAAAACTTAAACGCCCTATTCCATTAATAAAATAAGGAATTATCAATGTCCGAGTTCCTATCTTAATTTCAAAGGGTAGTGCCTTATCTCCACGAGTTAAGCT
>Ga0066836_10001580_pt1 | contig 11964 bp, 11 predicted proteins | sample ETNtaG_18_FD_71568 | JGI IMG/M metagenome (GOLD analysis project Ga0066836, IMG submission 71568) | Marine microbial and viral communities from oxygen minimum zone, Eastern Pacific Ocean - ETNP201302SV91 | ecosystem: Environmental > Aquatic > Marine > Oceanic | place: Pacific Ocean: Eastern...
ATTTTTTCTAGACAAATAAGAGCACTTGGAAGTGCAGGAGACGTTTTAATGGCCATATCAACTAGTGGTGAAAGCGAATCGGTTATCAATGCTGTTTCTGAAGCAAACAGTAAGGATATCCTTACTGTTTGCTTGACAGGACAAGAAGAGAACTCTCTATCAAAATTATCAAACTATTCTATACATATCCCTTCCTCTGAGACAGGGATTATTCAACAGGCTCATATTACATTTGGTCAATTGCTCTGTTTATACTTAGAAGATAGTTTTTTCTCTTAATTAATTTCTTCTAGTTATGGTTCTAAAATTAAAAGAGTATAAAGAAAATTCTCAAGGAATAACTGTATTTTAATATGAGTAGGTCACGTAATTATGAGTAAATCTAGTTATTCAAATATAACATTGAACTACATTGTTTCCAATTTTACACCAAGAGCTGCGAGCTTGATTTTATTACCTGTTTTTTTAAGATTTATGGACATCAATATATGGGGAGAGATTTCCCTACTATTAGCATTTCAAATTGTATTCGTAAATATATTTTCCTGGGGTCTAGACTCACTTGCCCATAGGGTGTTTCAAGACCTCGACAAAGAAGTGAGGAATCAATTTATCAATAGAACCATCAAAAAGTTTTTTATATATAACTTTTTCTTTTTAATAATTTTAGAATTTGTACTAAATACTAATCTTACAGAATTTTTTAATATTGATTACGGAATTCCTTTTAGGCTAACTGTATTAACGGGAATGTTGATATCTTTTACAAGATTACTTGTAAAATTATACGGATCTCTAAACGAATCGGTGATTGTAAGAAATTCAATATATCTTGAATCAATTTTTATTCCTATTTTTCAATTATCTCTTGTTTCACTAATAATTTATTTTTATGACTTCGAAGACAGGATGATTGTTAGCTCATATTTTATTGGTCAATTTTTAGGTACTTTAATTAAAACAATTTACTTGAAGAAAAAATCAAATACGCTTTTTCAAACAAACAATAAAGAAGTTCTCTTAATTACTGAAAAAATGCAAAAGAATTATTCGAATTTAAGTTACTTGTACACAATGTTTGCGATGCTATTAGGTTGGCAGGACAGATTCTTTTTGACTAAATTTTATACCCTTGAAGAGGTTGCAAAGTACTCGACTGTCTATAGATTAGTTGACTTACATGGTGTCTTTATAAGTGCGTTCGTTGCTGCAGTTGCCCCAATAATTTGGTCCATAAATAATAAAAACATAAAAAATAGTAAAGAACTTTTTAGAAACATAATCTCCATGTCTACTTTGGTTGGAAGTTTTGGCGTCACTGCTTCAGTAATAATCGGACCGATACTTCTACCGCCACAATATCATAGTGCATTAGCTATAGTGCCATACCTAGCAATAGGCTTCATTTTTGGAAGCTTGGCCTCATTATATGGATTGTTATTAGAAAAAGAATATAAGTTGCACATCAGGCTATATGGAATGATTGGGGGGGCATTAACAAATCTTGTGCTAATTTATTTACTTATTGGTAAATATGAAATTTTAGGACTGTCTTATGCCACCATGTTTGGTTTTATAGTTGTATTTATTATTAACTACTTCTACACAAATAAGGAATATCGGATATTAATTTTCAATAAATATTTTTCCACATCTTTAATTGTTATATCTTTATTTATAGTTTTATATAAAGATATTTGGTATTTAAATTTATTTTTTCTTCTTGTTTCAGTGGTACTATTAATACTTATTGTTAATCTATTTAAACAAATGATGAAGTTCCAAAATAGTGACTTTTATGGAGTTGATTCCAACAATGATTAAACAGACAGCTTACTTTTTAAATTCTATTGTAAAAGAAATCTCAGATTCTATTTTTTGGTCCAAGTTACCAAAAAATGAATTTACAAAAAATGGATTCATTATCATTGAAAATTTTCTTAATCCTGAAGTTTGCGATAGCTTAGTTGAAATTGGGAAAGGAAATACAAAAGATAAGTCGCAAATGATTACAGAGGATGTTTGGATAAATGTTAGAGCAGAGGCCGGAGATGGTCGAGATAGTAAGGTAAAAAATATCTTCAACTTCAATAAACTTTCTCCCGAACTAGATGAGATTATTAACTCAGGAGTTTTAAGTAAAGAATTTGAAAAGCATCTTGGAGAAAAAGTAGAGTTAAAAACATCCTCTTTGCAAATTGATGAGCCCGATACACGAACTAAACGTAGTTGGCATGTTGATACAAATCCGCCACCAACCTTTAAAGCCTTTGTCTACCTTACTGATGTTGACTCGGAATTAGAAGGCCCTTATTGCGCAATACCAGGCTCACACAGATGGAGACTTAGAAGATTATTAAATATCCTAATCAATTTACTGTTGGGAGCTAAACGATCAGATATGCACAGGTTAGTCGGAGAGAGGGATGATTATTTTCTAGCTAAAAAGGGGGCTTTGGTTCTGTCAACCCAAACTTTATTTCATAGAGGTAGCCCAAAACATGAAAGAAAAACAAGATACATGCTCATTAATTATTTTAAAGCTAATAAGTACGATGATGGAAAACCATTTGAACTTGGCAAACCTGAAGAGTGGATGGTGAATTAAGTAGTTATAATGTCAAAAAATAGAGCAGCAATAGTAACAGGGGGAGGTGGATACCTCGGAAAATATTTCATTAATGGATTGTCTAATAATTACTCTACTGTTTACGTTGTTGATAAAAACCCTGTTAGTAAAGACATCTTAAAGGAATTTAGCAACATAAGTTTAATATTTCATGAATTGGACATTTCTAAGGAAAAAGAAGTAATTCAATTATTTAAATCCATTGAGGATGATGATAGTGAGAGTATCGTAACAACATTGTTGAACGCTGCCGCTAATAATCCAAAAATTACTTCTGCCGGCATGGAGGGAAGCTCTAGATTTGAAAGTTTCAGTGTTGAAAATTTTTCTTCTTCAGTTTCTGAAACATTACTGGGAACTACCCTAATGTGCAGGGAATTTGTAAAATATTCACAAAAAAATGATGATGATTATGAAAAAATTATTTTAAATATTGGGTCTGATTTGTCTGTTCTAGCACCTGACAACAGAATCTATGGAAATGATAAAGATGGTAATCCAATATTTAAACCTATAGAGTACTCTATATCAAAACATGGAATTGTCGGCTTAACCAAATACCTTGCTGTTTATCTTGCTGGTAGAAACTTTAGAGTAAATTGTTTATCACCTACAGGAGTCCTTGATGATCAAGATCAAGAATTTATAAATAAGTTTTCAAAAACTGTTCCCATGGATAGAATGCTGAATCCTCAAGAACTAATATCACACATCACTTACCTCACCAGCTCTGATTCACAATTTTTAACTGGGCAAAACATCCTTGTTGATGGCGGAAGATCAATTTGGTAAATGTAAACTTTGACCACCATCTAAAATAATTTCACTATTAACTATATTTTTGTTATTAATTAAAAAAGTTACTGCATTATAAATATCTTCTGGATAAACCCAGTCTCCTAAGGGCATCGTTTTTATTACATAATTATCTAAATCAGCCTTATTGTTAAATTTCTTATTCCATACAGAGTTTTCATGCATTATATTTCCAGGAAGTAAAGAGTTAACTCGAACTTTATTATTAATTAATTTTTTTGATAATTCTTTTGCAAATATTAACAATTCAGTTTTTGCTTTTTTATATTCATCAGTACATTCAAAATCTTTTAATGCACAAATTGAATTTATAAATGTTAAAGTTTCTAATCCAGAAAAGGTTTTTATATTTAATAACACTTCATCAGCAAAAAATTTTGAGGTTAGAAAATTTTGATTATATAATTCTATTTCTCTATCTTTATATAAATCTTTATCAGAACTCCCTTGTCCAGCATTGAATACTATGTGTTTTGGCATTGAATTATCGAGTTGAGCCACTAAGGCTTTTACCTCATCTTTGTTGCTGAGGTCACAAATGTAATCTGTTTCCTTGCCTTTACTTCTAGAAACACCGGTTACTTGATATTTGTTTTTTGTAAACAAGTTGTATAGGTCTTTTCCCAGGCCTTTTGAACTTCCTAATATTAATACAGAAGTCATTTAAATCTCCAAAGTCTCTTTTACACTCTTGTAATAATCATTTACTACTTCTAGGTCGTTCACACCGTGTTGCCTGGCAGCCTGTAGTATCAAATTATTTTTATACCCTCTCAGCTTTATTTCCTCCAGAACTTGAAAAACTTTTGCGTCTCCCTTTCCTAATGGTACGCTAATACCTTTAAATAACCTATCTTTAATGTGTATGTTTTCAATGAGTTCAAAATAATTATCAAATTCATCTAAATAGTTGAAGCCCTCATAGCCACTATTTCCAATATCATAATTTATCTTAAATTTTCTTGTATCTATTTCACTGAACAAGTCATTTAATTTTTTATGGTCTAAATCTGTTTCTAAACAAATCTTTAAATTAGGAGGAACTAGTTTTTCTATTTTCTTCAGAATATTTACCCGTTCAGTAGAGTTAAATTTTTTAAGACTAGTTTTTTCCAACAAAGGTAATATATAAAGCTTTACACCTATATCTACAGCAGTATTAAAAGATAGTTCCAAATGATCTGCAATATTATTATTTATGATTTCTGATCTGTCTTCTTGTAAAAAGAAATCATCTGAAATGCTTTCTAAATCAACTTCGCAGGACTTAAGGAGACCTTTAACATGCTGAGCGCTTGTGTATATTGGATTTATATTTAAACTATTTTTATCAATAACCCATTCAATTAATCTAATATTTATTCTTCTTGCAAGATTTATCTCTCTTTCCCAGTCATCAATTGGAAATTCTTGAATTTCTGAGACTTTAGGCTCAACTAGCCTTCCTTGCATAAATCCAAGTTTCATTGGTCTTCAAAAAATAAACTATCTGAAACTCCCTTATCATCTATAAATAAGTCGGCTTCTGGTTTATTAAATAGTAATTCGTGGAATTTTACACCCCATTCTCTTAATTGTTGCTCAGTAAAATCTTTCCAGTCAACATTTGTTGTGCTACCCCTTGCTGTAAATAAAATAATTTCATTACCTTCATCATATAAATCATTTATCTTTTGAATTCTATCTATAAGTGGTAGTGCACTTTTATAGTCTCCATTTGTATTAGAACAAATCGTACCATCGATATCAAAGCAGTATCTCAAGTCCAGTATCTCAGTTTGTTTGCAATAATTTTTTCTTGATCAGTAATTATTTTTACTCCATCTCCTAAAACAATAGGAATCTTTCTTATCATCCCAACTAAATTTTTTAATCCAGCTCCTTCTAGGGATGCTGCTTGGTCAGAACCATAAGAAGACCTGTCTAGAGTTATATGTCTCTCAATAGCTGTTGCACCTAAGCATGCTGCAATAAGTGATGGCGAGACCGAAGGTTCATGACCAGAGTAACCCACTGATAAATTGTACCTATTTCTAAGTGTAGTAATACAACTAAGATTCAAGTTTTCTTCTGGGGAAGGGTATTCAGAGTTAGTATGCATTAAGGTTATTGGACAATCGTGCTTATCAAATATCTCTACAACTCTATCTATTTCATCTAAAGTTGTCATTCCTGTTGAAACAAAAGTTGGTTTTTTCTCTTTAGCTACATGCTCAACGAACTCAAAGTTAGTAGCCATTGCAGAAGCGATCTTGTTCATAGGTAAGTTGAAGTCTTTTAAAAAATCTTGGCTTGGGATATCCCAAGCAGATGCGAACCATATTATGTCAAGACCTTTGGCAAATGAATCAATTTCTTCGTAGTCCTTCCTTGTGAATTCCAAACCTTCCTTTTGTTCCCTCTGGGTGGTTCCCCAGGGAGATTCTCTTTCTTCATTCAAGAGCTCTTCAGTGTATACAATATCTATTGTTCTTTTTTGAAACTTTACAGCATCACACCCAGCTTCTTTTGCCAATTGCATCAAGTCCTTAGCAAGACTTAAATCCCCATTGTGATTTATTCCAATTTCAGCAATAATAAAAACCTCATCTCCTAAAGATTGGGTTTTATTAAATCCAGCAATGTTATTCAATTTTTTCTTTCTGTATTTTCATTAATTATATGCTTAATTATATTCTTAGTACTTGAGACAGAATCTATATTTATATAATTCTTAGCTAAATCTAATTGTAAATTATACAAATCAACCTGATTCTTAAGGTTTTTATCTAAAAAGTAAATCTTATTAATTAATTCTTCTAGTGACAAAGTGTTGCTCTCTTCTAACATGTATTCATTATTAATTTTGTCAAAAGGCCATATAGTTAAATAGAGCCTATTCATAAATGAACTTTCATGAATAGATGTTGATGGGCCCGAGAGGATACAATCGTTTTTTAGTATATCTTTTTCAATATTTGTATCAAAAAGGATATTAACATTATCCAGATTCTGATATTCTTTGTAATTTTTATATTCGTCTCTTGGGTGCACTTTGATATTTACAATAAAATCCTTAATTAAAGAAGAGTTTAATAAAGATTTTATGAGATCTTTTTGCCACTCGTCTTCCCATTTAACATGGTGATATCCAGGAGCAGAAGTTAGAAACAAAATAGAGTTTATTTTTTTTGGTTCAAAATTAATTTTAGAATTAAATTGTGATGTTAAGGTCGAGTATCTTGGAACTCCGTAATTATATATTTTGGATTCAGAATTAGTGAATTTATTTAATTTCCTTTTTGGAAGATCTCCTGTTGTAAAGTAAGCATCTATATGGTCTAGGAACTTACTCTGTGGTTTTAATTCATTTTGTGATGAAAGGAATAAGTATATCTTTACACCAGCTTCTACAAAATAAGTTTTTTTATTGTCTTTTTTAAATTTTTTTGCAATTAAACCTTCCAGAAATCCTCCTGGTGAAAAAATGTAGGCATCAAAATCTTTGGAAAATTTATTTAATTTTAAATAGTTCATGATGAAAAAACATAATTTCTGTAATTTGTTCAGATTTCTTACATTACTAAAGATAGAGTTTTCTTTTATAATATTGAGATTTTGACTATTTTCAATATCATTTATTGATTGACCATATAGCTCTGTTAAATCAAGTAGCGTAACATAAAAACCTTCATTGCTTAGTGATTCTGCAATTGGATATACATTTGAGTAACCTTGCGAATTGTGGAAGCTAATTAAATACTTCATTTTTTAATACTAATAGTGTGTATAGTAAATATTATCTCATGAACGATGTAAAGTCTCTTGTCATAATTCTGGCTAGAGGTGGCAGCAAAGAAATTGAAAATAAAAATCTTGAGAAAATAAATGGCAAGTCTCTACTTGAAATAACAGTTAATCAGATTACAGAAAATTTAGATGTTCCAATATTTGTTTCTTCAGACTCTAAACAGATTATCGATGTTGCTACATCTATTGAATGTAGTATTATAAAACGCCCAGAAGAGTTGTGCGATGACAATAGCACATCTGAGGAAGGGATAAGTCATGCTATTAATATCATTGAAGATAATCACAATATAGAATTTGATACAATAGTCTTTCCCCAGTTAACTTCACCATTAAGAAAATATACAGATTTTCCATTTTCATTGGAACATTATACAAGTAATAATTTCGATTCACTCTTTTCTTCTAATGAAGGAAATGACATTAACCTATGGAAAAAAAATAATGATAATCAATTAATTGAAGTAAATTTCGAAAATGATAATAGACAATTTAGACAATCAAGGGATACTCAATTAATTGAAAATGGTTCTTTTTATATTTTTGATAAAGAGCTATACAAAAAATATAAAGTTAGATTGTTCAGAAATATTGGATATTTTAACTTAGAACCGTGGCAAATGTTTGAAATTGACACCATAGAAGATCTAAATTTGTGTAGAGAAATATCTAAAATTAAAAATATAGACGGAATCTATGAATAGTAAAAGGAAAGTTTGGATAAATGGGAATCTTGTTCCCGAAGCTGAAGCTAGAGTTTCAATTTATGACTCAGCACTTATGTTTGGCGATATGGTTTTTGAGATGACTAGATCTTTTAATAAAGACCATTTCCTGCTAAAGGAGCACATAGATAGACTGATAGCTTCAGCAAAATTTGTTGAAATTGAGATGCCCTATACAAAAAATGAAATTTTCAGTGCAGTGGAAGAAGTAACGAATTACCACAATGAAATATTTGAAGAAGGGGACGAACATAGATTGATGATTAATTTATCTAGAGGGCTCCTCGGGATTTACGAAAATAATGTCGATTTTGAAATAAAAGGTCCCGTATTGACAATAGCTAACTTCCCTTTGAAGTGGACTGTGTCTGGAATGTCTGATTATTATTCAAAAGGAATTCATGGTGTTGTTTCAAATCAAAAAATGATTCCTGATTCATTATTAAATGCTGCTGTAAAAAATAGAAGTCGACTCCACTATATGATGGCAAATATTGACATATCAAGATTGAATTTAGACAGATCATGGGCAATCTTAGAAGATTTGGACGGAAACATTTGCGAAGGAACGGGAGCAAATATTTTTTTTGTTAAAGAAAATAAGCTTTTCACACCTAAGCCTAAGAATATATTAAGAGGAATTTCTAGACAATACCTAATAAATTTAGCATTAAGTAATGAAATAGAAGTTCATGAAGTAGACATCAAACAAAATGATTTAGTTGAGTTTAATGAAGCCTTTTTTACTGCAACACCATTCAGTATGATCCCTTGTTATAAATTAAATAATCATAAATTAGACTTTCGCTCAAAAGATAGTCTCTTCAATTATTTATTGGACCTTTGGTCAAAGCAGGTTGGAGTTGATATTGAGAAGCAAATTATAAGTTGGGATGAAAATAATAATTACTTAGGTACTAACTCAACTCCATATAGCTATAGAAAACAAAAAGATTAATTCTTTTTTCAAAACTGGACTTACGAGGCCTCTACCATTTCTTTTCACCTGTTAAATGTTAAGTTTTATTTACTTATTACACCGCTTATAACTTACTCCTAGAACACCGCCACTTCACTAAAGAAATAACTTAAAGGTTGGGGTGACTGCTTACAGCAGCAAAAACTCATTTAACTTGCTTAGACTAGTTTCCTTCTCATTGATGCTAGCAATCTAAATAGCTAGCTTGTTATATTGAGTCCTTCTTCTATACATTTTCCAAATGAAAAGTGGAAACAGATTTCTTCTTTTTCTATACAAGTCTTTAGATTTAAGTAAGAATTCTTCAATTGATACTAGAATTTTCTTTTTAATATTGACATTAATAGAGTGTAGTTCACAGAAACCTAAAAAAGCTTTAAGATCCTTAATATCATTTGAGTTTCCAATGACTAATTCGTCAGGAAGAGTCTTGTTGAAGGAGTTTAGATTCCGACGAAGGTCAGTTGAGTTTATAATATGATCATAATTGAAACCCCGAAGAGAATAAAATTTATCAAGATATTTATGTAACTTAGTTATTGAATGCTCTTCCCTAAGAAGAGTCTCATCAGGATAGTAGGATTGGTTTTCTTCTATAAACTTAATTAGATTACTGGAGGCATCGTCTATATCTTTATATAAATATAACTGATCGTCAACAATGCCATGTGTAAAGCTTCCAATAAAATCTTTGTATATTAAAATTTTTAATCCACACAAGGCCGCCTCTGCAGTTACTTTTGCTACACCTTCTTTAACACTTGTGAACAGAAAAGTCTTACTTTTGTTTAGATTATGAATAATTTCTGTTGTATCTAGAAATGTATTTTGGGAATAAATATTAATCTGTTTTTTCTCTTCTTCATTAAAAATTTGAACAAAGTTTTCCTCAAAGAGGAAATCGTATGTGCTCCTATTTGGAGACTCATCTTCTGGAGCAATAATTAAAATCTTTGTTTCTGGTCTCTTTTCTAGTACTTTTTTTATTATCAAAAAGAACTCTAGATATCTCTTTACCTTAACTTTTCTTCCAATTGTAATTATGTCCCAATCCTTCTGTACTTCTTTTTGGGGGCTAAAGATACTTGGGGTAAAATTTCGTGTAGTCAATGGAATTATCTTTTCCTCTAGTTCAGAAATATTCGGGAGTAGGCCTGGTAATGAAAAATGTATATCGACCTGTTTGTTTATAGGAATTGTTTTGAATGATGCCCCCCAATGAATACCTATAAAATAGTTTTCTTTCAATTCATTAAGCAAGAATTTTGCAACTTTAGTGTTAAGGAATCTTATATATTCTTTGTGAGAAAAAACAAGTAACCCAGGAACACGATTTGTTGGTTTTTTTAACTCAAAGACCATTAGGTTTTTTTCCAAATATCAAAAACTGTATAGATTGAGTTTGAATGGATATGGTGAGAACCAATAATTTCAGATGAATAATAGTCTTCATAAGCTGCCTCTTCGGATTCAATATAACTTTCTTCATCTAAATGAAGGATTTTCCGTATAGAAAATCCTAGACCGTACTTCTTATAAAAACCGAACTTTTGACCAACTCTATATATATTATCTCCGGCAAATAAGATCCCCCCATTCCTAGCAAATGTTGGTTCTAATATAACTGGATTTTGCTTATGGGCAATCCAGTCTCCCATTAAAAGATTATCTGAGTAATAAATATTTAATTGAAAATTGTGGTCACCCTTCATCAAAGGATCTACATTTGTAAATAACCACCACTTCTTATTGTGATGAAATATCAATGAGTCTGCAGCATCGATGTTCTCAACTAATACTTCTTCTAGTTTCCAATCAAGAGGAAAACTTGTTGCCTTGTATAACCTAATATCTTTATTTTTGGCACTTTCTGGAACCATGTAGACATTGTTCTCAAATTCAAAGATATAAGGAAAGGATAAGTGAAAATCTTCTTTCAGAGCTACCCCTAAATACTCATATCTATCTTCGACTAATTTATAGACATCTATTTGGGCCTTTTCTTCAAGATAGTTAAAAGCTTCTACAAAACAATAGTTTTCTCCTTTAAAACTATATACAAAAGGGTCGGCTAGAAAATGGTTAGGGGGGTTCTCTATAAACTGTGATTTTCTGTACTCCATTTTCCCCCAATTTGTTTTCTGAAAACCAACACCGTAGGTGTTTTGATTGTTATTATACTTTTTATCCTTTTTCCTATTTTTAAATCTTTTAATTAGATAGCTGATCATTTCTTTGTTGGTTGGATCTGTATTTAATTTAGTAGTAAAAGGAAAGCTATCTTTAAAATTTGGTAATTCTTGATTTCTTGATAAATACAAAATTACCATCTTAAGATAACTTATGGCCCGTAAGTTTAATTCTGCTCTATTTAAAGACCATGATTTCTGAGTAGGTATTGAACCCCTAAATACAATATTTCCATTATCTAAATTCTCAGTTAATTGTTGGATAATAAAAGATGAGCTCGCTTCTTCATTGTATACTTCCCAGAAGCCACTAGGGCCTCCTCTGTTTGTTATGTCACTCCCGAGATGAATAGAGAGTATCCCATGTTTTGCTAAAGTAAGAGCTTCTCCTCTAATTATTCTTTTATTGAATCTTAATAATAAATCAATATCTAGATTTCTAATCTCATCAAGAGATTTCTCGCTAAACCTAAAAGATACACCGGATTTTGAATAGACCGCTTCATACTCTATCTTCTCTATTTCATATTGATCGATATTTACTTTAACCATATGGTCTTTATGATGTTGGCTGTTTTGAATATTTCTTCTTTGTTCAAAATTAATTATGAATCTTTTTATTCGATTTTGAATTATTTTTATTAGACCTTCACTAATAATTCTCTTAATAATTCTCTTAAGTCTTGGGTGATTATTTCCTTCAGACGAAAAATTATTTTCTTGTATTAGATAGTAAGCTATAGTGATACCTTGTTCTTCTTTTGACCATTCAATAAAATCTTTAATGTATTTATTGATTGTTTTTGATTCAAGAATTAGACCAATATTTATCTGTTT
>Ga0066836_10001581_pt1 | contig 11962 bp, 9 predicted proteins | sample ETNtaG_18_FD_71568 | JGI IMG/M metagenome (GOLD analysis project Ga0066836, IMG submission 71568) | Marine microbial and viral communities from oxygen minimum zone, Eastern Pacific Ocean - ETNP201302SV91 | ecosystem: Environmental > Aquatic > Marine > Oceanic | place: Pacific Ocean: Eastern...
CAAAAGCCATCAAAGGAATTTGAATGGATTAATAATCAAGAGTTACAGAATCTTAACGTAGCAACTCTGCGAGTTTCGCCTATTTCTTCCACAGGTATATACTATCAAAATATAAAAATAATAATTGATTTCAATGAAACTAATTTAAATTATAAAACCCCAAATTATTCAGAGGTGGAATTTTTAGAGGATCGAATAATAAACTGGGATATTGCCAAATCATGGCTAAAAATGAATAAAAGAAATTTATTTAAAAATCCTGAATCTCAATCAGGAAAGTGGTTCCAATTTTTTTTGGCTGAAGATGGAATGGTTTCTTTGCCTTACTCTCTACTGGCATCTTCATTTTCTGATATTTCAAACCTCGATCCAAGATCAATTTCAATTTTTATGAGTCAAGAATTAGGACGACCTAGAAGTCAAGAAGTAAACCAACCAATCCCTGAGAATCTTATTGAATTACCAATATTTATAATTGGAGAAAATGACGGATCTTTTGATATTAATGATAAAATTATCTTTTATGGAAGAGGACCATCTGGATTTGATATTGCCGAAACTGATATTAGATGGAATCAAAATATATATTTTAACAAAAATTCTTGTTGGCTTTTTATTCCAAATGATTCCCAAATCAGGGGGAAAAGAATAGAACCTTATATTCAGCCTGATGCTGGTGTTTTAATTGACTATGGTTTATCATCTAAACATTATGAAGCAGATTTGATTAATTTACAAGCATCTGGAACGGAATGGGTCGGAACACCTATTCCATCTGGCGGATCAATGCCATTAGTTCTAAGTCTACCTGATCCTAAAGCGGGTGTAAATATTAATATTAATGCTCGTTTTAGAGGACACTCTCTTAGTGAGACAGTATCTTCATATCACGAACTAGCAATTTTATTTAATAATTTAAATGGGTTGCAAATAGGTTCATCATTAAGTTGGTCTGGAAGTGGTGCCCGAACTTTTATCTCAGAGTCTTCAAACATCAATCTAATTAATGGATCGAATGTCTTCTATATCATTAATACATCGTCAGATCCAAATTCTTATCCATATTTTGATAATTTTGAGATTCAGTATGGCCGTGAACTTAAATTTGGTGAAAATTTTGAATTCACATCCCCTATAGTCGATCAAAATGTAAGATTTGAATTTAGTGGTCAAAGTACTAACAATACTTATCTATGGGATATCTCCGATCCTTCTAATATCAAAAGTATTTTAATAGATGATCTAGGATTCTGTAATGTTTTTACTTCGTCTGGATCAAGAAATCGTTATGTTTTATTTGATTGGTCAAACATAAATAGTCAAATCAATATTGAATTAAAAGAAAATCAACAATTTAATACTCTGCGTAAAAATAGTATCCAAGCTAATTATATTATTATAGGTCCCGAACAATTTAGAACTGCAGCTAGTGATTTGACTAATTTGAGGAACCCAGCAATATTTGCAGGTATCGAGACTATTTATGATGAATTTTCAGCAGGAAACCCCGATCCTATGGCAATCAGAAGTTTCATACAGTGGACACAAGAAAATTGGCTATTACCTTCTCCAAATTGTGCTTTAATACTTGGAGATGGTGGTTATGATTATAGAAACGTAACTGGCCAATCATCTATTATCATACCCACAATGCAAGTACAGTCATCTCGCACATACGCTACAGATGATCTATTAGCTACGATTTATGGTAATATACCAGAAATAGCGACAGGTAGATTTCCAGCAAAAAATGAACAAGAGGTTTTAGATTTTGTTAATAAAGTAATCACAATAGAAACTAGTCCTGAGTTTGGTCCATGGAGACAAACTGTTACATTAGTAGCAGATGATGCAGCTAGACCAGAACCTAACCATGGGTCAATATCCACAGGCCAATCTCATACCCTAAACTCAGAAGAATTGGCAAATTTAATCCCTAAATCTGTTTATGTTGACAAAATATATATGATGGAATACCCGGAAGTCGGTGACGCATCTGCATATGGAGTAATAAAACCAGATGCTACACAAGCATTGTTGAATAGTCTTAATAATGGTACCGCTATTCTATCTTACATAGGTCACGGTTCTCCCTATCAGCTAGCTCAAGAGAAACTCCTCTATCTAGACCGAGGCGACTTAAATCAAATTAACACAGGAAATAAACTTGCTCTTTGGATTGTTGGAACCTGTTCTTTTGGCCATTTTGATGATCCATTATCTGAATCTTTTTCTGAAGAACTTATAAGAGCACCCATGAATGCAGCATCAATGGTAATTTCTACTACCCGACCAATAACTGTAAGTGGGAATGAAAGATATACAAAAGACTTATTCCAAGCTATCTTTAATAATGGCAATATCAGTGATAATAAAGTGGGTATAATCTTACAATCTATAAAGGACGGCACATCAGAATCCCAATATTTTCACCTCTTTGGGGACCCTGGAATGCTATTACCTATGCCAAAAGATACATTAGCTTCTCTTACTATTTCGCCAGATACATTAAGGACATTAGAAATAGGTAGCTATACAGGAATGCAATCGCAAATCCAAGGGAATGGGAATGGATACATCCAACTAATCGATGCAGAGCGAAATATAGAACGTACATACGATATTGCATCAGAGACATATTCGCTATCTTATACACTTCCAGGTGCGACATTATTCCGAGGACAATTTTCATTTTCCGGTCAAAATTTTGACGGAGCGGTAAGAATACCTCAGGATATATCCTATTCGAGTGATCCTGCCCATTTAATAACATACATCTATAATGAAAATATAGATTTAAGAGGATCAATTAACTCTATTCAATTAGCTGGAGGGGGAAGTACTCAAGACGTCTATGGACCTGTGATAACCTTTGAAAATTCAAAAGGTACACGGCTCGAAGAGGGCGACCATCTTGCTGAAAATGAAAATCTATTAGTTCGAATCTCTGATCCGATTGGAATTAATCTTACAAATGAAATTGGCCATGAAATATTAATTACTGACCTTAAATCAAATAATAATTTTGTTTTAACAAACAATTTTAATTATGACAAAAATAGTATTACAACAGGAACAATGATTTATTCATCTGCAGAAAAAATTATAAATCTAAGAGTAAAAGCTTGGGACAGTGCTAACAACCCATCTGAAAAAGAAATAAAACTCCAGAGGTCACAAAATAATAAGTTGAGAATCTATAATTCTTTTAATTTCCCCAATCCTTTTACAACTTCTACTCAATTTACTTTTGAAGTAACTCAGGATTTTGATCTTAAACTAGATATTTATACTATAGGTGGACGAAGAATTAAGTCGTTTGAAAGATACAATCTACAAGCAGGCTTCCATATAATTAACTGGAATGGACTTGACAAATATGGTGGTCAAATTGCAAATGGAGTGTATATTTATCGTTTAAAGGCTATTGGAAAACATGCGACAGTTTCATATATTGGAAGATGTGCAAAATTTCAATAAAATGTTGAATATGATTTGAATCATAATATTTTAGCATCAGCATCTCCAAGACGAAAAAATCTTTTAAATCAAATTGGATTTGAGTTTACAGTAATTCCCAGTAAAGTTGAGGAAAATTTAAAAAATATATTCCCGCCTGAAGCATTCACCGAATATTGGGCAAGGAAAAAGGCTCAAGACGTAGCCAAAGATTATCCAAATTCATTTGTTATTGGGGCAGATACTATTGTACTCCTAGATGATAAAATTCTTGGTAAACCGAAAAATAATTTGGATAGTGAACAAATGCTTCGTTCTCTTTCTGGTAGAACACATGAAGTGATTACAGGAGTATCATTGATTTTATTAAAAAAAAATATAGATATAACATTTAACAATCGAACATATGTATCTATATCAAAATTATGCGATAGAGATATCTATAATTATATAGAGAACTATCAACCATTAGATAAAGCCGGAAGCTATGGAATACAGGACGGGTTTTCTATTTATATAAAAGGTATAAAAGGTTGTTACTTTAATGTTATGGGATTTCCACTTTATGCCTTTTATAAATATTATAATTTTTTAATTAAATGAAAAAAAAAATAATCCAGATTAATGACAAAATAATGATAAATGTTAACGATATAACTTTTAAGCCAGTTTTTTCATCAGGACCCGGAGGCCAAAATATAAATAAAAATGCAACTGCTATATTACTTCAGTATAATTTAGCACAGCATAATTTCCCTCAATGGCTAATAAATAAAATAAAAATGCATCACACTAAAATAATTTCAAAGAACAATATAATCACTATCAAAGCTAAATCATATAAATCCCAGATTAAGAATAAAAAAGAAGCGTTAAAAAGATTGATCACAATTTTTAAACAATCAGTTGATCTTCCTAAAAAGAGAAAAACAACATCTATTCCAGCGAAAGAAAAAATAAAGAGATTGAAACAAAAAAATATACAAAGTAAAAAGAAAGAACTTAGAAAAACTCCAAAATTGTATGATTAAAGTTTTTCTAACAATGTCCATAAATGTAATTTTAGCATAATAAAAATTAGAAATTGGCACAATTTTACAAAGAATTAAAAGAACTTCGCGAATCGCGAAATATTACTCTTAAAGAAATAAGTGAGAGAACAAAAATCAATGTGCAATATTTGCAGCATATTGAATCAGGAGATTTCACTGAAATCGAGACACCCTATTTAAGACTTTTTTTACGTGCTTATGCAGAAGAAATTGGTGGCGAGTCTCAAAGAGCATTAGAGCAATTAGACTCATTCATGGGAAATAATCGCCCAACTGTAATTTCTACAAATTCTATAGAAGAAGATACTGAAGAAAATAATAAAGAAAATAAATCTCAAATAAAAACAAATAAAAAAATAAGACAAGATTATTTGATAGCTGGTGGTTTTTCCCTTATTTTTATCTTTTCAATTTTTGTATCGAAAAAAATTTTTAATAAAGAAAGTAATGCCTATGGTACAAGTGATGGTCCAGTAATTAAAGAAAATGTAAAACCTCTTAATGATGATGACCTTCTTAAAGATTTCGTTTTGGATCAATCCAGTAACGAAATGCTAACAGTATCTCCCCCTTTTTTCGTAAAGTTTAAAACTATCCAACAAATTGCATATACATTTAAAAATGATACACTACCACCTATTGCAAATATTATTAATCCAAACCGTGAATTAGATCTTAATGCTTTTATAGAACCATCAGAATTAATTTTTACTTCAACAATAGGCTTGACCCTTTTTATTAATGCAACCGAAATCAAACAAATATCCGGATCTGATTTTCCGTTACGATTAATAATAAACCCAAATCCACCCTCTATAGCAATCCAACGCTATAAACCTCTATTTTAATATAAACTTAATACCTACCCACAATTAACCACATATAGATAAATCCTTAGAGATTTCACCTTATATGTAGAATATTTATTGACATTTTTACACCCTATTAGTAAGATTGTGGGTAGTTGTGGGTAAATTCCCCTTTAATTAAAATTTATGACTTTAACAAATAATACATTTATAGGTGAGTTCGCATATTCCTTGGATTCCAAAGGACGTGTTAATATTCCAGCAAAATTCAGGCAATCATTAACAAAAGCTAATGATAATACATTTGTCATCACCAAAGGTATGGATACCTGTATATGGGTTTATCCCTTAGTCCATTGGAAAGAAATCGAAACTAGTTTAAGAAATTTATCCTCATTATCAAAAATTCATAGAACTTTCGTGCGAAATACAGCGCGTTATGCTTCCCCTTCCACATATGATAAACAGGGACGGATTACAATCACTCCGTCCCTAGTTAACTATGCGGGGTTAGAAAAAGATCTGCTTATAATCGGAATGGTAAATAAAATGGAAATATGGAATCCGTATGAACTAGAAAAAGCAGATAAGCAATCAAAAAATATTGACTCGGATGAATACGATACTCTTGCAGATAAAATTGTTTTATAATGATATTATCAAGGCAACCAGGAGCAAAGTTTCACGTTCCGGTTATGCCATCGAAAGTAATATCTTTCTTAAATATTACTCCAAAGGGCATTTATGTCGATGGAACTATAGGAACTGGAGGGCACGCCACCCTTATTCTAAAGAAATTATCAAAAAATGGTCACTTAGTCGGAATTGACAGAGATGAAGAGGCGCTTAAAATATGTACTAATAGTCTCTCAGCGTTTACCCCATCTATTTCATTATTTAACGATTCTTACCATAATCTTGACACAATCCTTAAAGGATTGGAGATTAAAACAGTGAATGGCATTTTACTTGATCTAGGCATGTCATCTATCCAACTAGATTCTGAATCTAGAGGATTTTCATTCAATTATGATTCTGTCTTGGATATGCGTTTCAACATGTCGCAGAAAACCAAGGCTTATGATATCTTGAATCAAACATCTGCACGAGATCTCGCAAATATTATTTTTTATAATGGGGAAGAAAAACGCTCTAGAAATATTGCTAAAAAAATTATTGAAATGCGACCTCTAAATAGAGTCCCCGATTTAGTAGAAGCTATTCGTAGATCAACCCCGCCAAACAATAGGCACAAATCTATTATTCGTGTGTTCCAAGCAATAAGAATTGCTGTAAATAATGAATTGGAAAATCTAGATAGGTTTCTTGCGTTATTCTATCAAAAGCTTTCCATTGGTGGTAGAGTAGTCATAATTAGTTTTCATTCACTTGAAGATAGAAAAGTAAAACATTATTTAAAAAAATTAGCTTCCCAAAACAAAATTAAAATATTAACTAAAAAACCTTTAACAGCTTCCCACAGGGAGTTAACAAAAAATAGCCGTAGTAAGAGCGCTAAACTGCGTGCAGCAGAAAAGATTGCATAATGCCTAAAAAACGATTATCAAAAAAAACAAAAAATATTATACATAGCTTGATTTTTTTCACCTCAACTCTAGCAATTATAATTTGTCTCATCATCTACTTATGGGTTTATACTGAGATAGATCAAACTCTCCTTTCTATAGAGATACACAATGCCACTGCACGGGAAATAAAAAATGAAATTAATGAATTGCAAAGTGAAGTTGAATCATTAAACCGAGCAGATGTAATTGCTAAAAAAGCTCAGAATGAATTAAATATGGTTTTCACTGAGCCAGAAACTGTAAGAGTTCTAACAAGTGCTAGGGTTAAAAAACATTTATGACAAAAACTTATACAAAATATAGAACAAGAATTTCAGTTTTAGCTGGTTTTGTAATCATATCCTGGTCTGGGCTTTGCATAAGATTATTCCATGTGCAAATACTTAATGGCCATCAATATCAATCTACTTTACTATTGCAGTCACAAAAGAAACAAAAAATATATGCCAATCGAGGAAATATTTATGATAGAGACAGTCGCGCTCTAACTCGAAACATTATCCATTATACTCTATCCGTAAATCCATCAAATGTACTTGATAAATATGGTTTAGCTAAAGCTGTTAGCAATCGAACTGGAAATCCTATAGAAAAATACCTTAATAAACTCCAGTCTCAATCAAGTTTTGAATATTTAGAACGTAACTTACAAAAGGAGACTCTTGGAACCTTAGAGACTACTCCTTTTAAAGGTTTAAAAATTGAAAGGAATTATAGACGGCAATACCCTCATAAAGAAATAGCCGCGCAAATATTGGGTTATACAAATTTTGATGATGATGGTATCTCCGGAATAGAAAAAGATTTTAATAACTATTTAAAAGGTAAACAAGGATGGATTTATAAAACTAAAGGCTGGAGTGGCAAAGTCCAACATAAAAGTGGTATGCCATTTCAAAAACCAATTAATGGCAATAATATTCAATTAACTATTGATTTAGAGTACCAGTCAATATTAGAGGAAGAACTAATTAGACGGCAATTAGAAACTGATGCAATCTCTGCAACTGGCATCATTATGGATCCGCAAACTGGTGAAATTTTCGCAATGGCATCAACGCCAAGTTTTGATAACAACTCTTTTTATGAATCTAATCCTAACTATCATCGTATTCGTTCAATAACTGACCAATTTGAACCTGGATCAACATATAAGGTTGTTTCAGTGATTTCATCACTACTTAAAAATAAGATTCGCTTGGATGATGAATTCAATTGCGAAAATGGAGAATACAATTACTATAATATTTCAGTTCGAGATCATAAAAAACATAGTATTCTAACTACTTCTCAGATAATTCATTTTTCAAGCAATATAGGTATTATAAAAATGATGGAAAAAGTTGGGCCAAAAACATTATATAATATTAGTCGGGATTTGGGTTTTGGTTCTAAAACTGGAATTAGTTTAAATGGCGAAGTTGCAGGAAAATTAAATCCTTTTCAAAAATGGAGTTCTGTCTCTTTAGGGCAAATCGCTATGGGCCACGAAGTAGGTGTAACAGCCCTCCAGCTTGCAACTGCTTATTCCGCAATTGCAAATGGTGGTTATTTAGTTAAGCCTACAGTAGTGAAACAAATTATGGATCAGAATAATAATATTATACATACTGAAAATCCAGTGATAATCAGGCAAGTTGCAGATGAAAAAATAATGACAGAAATGCGTAATATGCTCCGAGGAGTAATAACAATTGGAACTGGAAGGAATGCGGATATTCCAGGTTGGGAAATTGCTGGTAAAACAGGTACTGCTCAGAAATGGGAAAATGGAGAATATTCAAATGATTTATTTATTTCAAATTTTGTTGGTTTTTTTCCATATGATGATCCTCAACTATTAGCTTTTATAATGTTAGATGAACCTAAGCAACCATTCCACTGGGGTTCGGAAGGAGCGGCTATTGCATTCAAGAGGATTATGAAAAGAATAATCAATATGGATGATTATATATTGCCTCCAAAACAAAAATTGATCAAACAAGAATACGCTTCGAACATAGAAAAATTGGATAACCACCAGCCAAGATTAACGACCAAACCCTCATTACCTCTTGAACTATCAACCGTTTTAAAATATACAAATAAATTAGAAGTTCCTGAGCTTAGAGGTTTAAGCATGCGGAAAGCAATGAACATATTAAATGAAATGGGATTTGATTTTAAACTGAAAGGAAATGGTATTGTTGCTTGGCAAAGCCCCGGACCTGGCGCAATTGTAGATAAAGAGACTGTTTGTAACATTGGATTAAAATAATGAAACCTTTATCTAATATCATTCAATCAATAATGCCACCAGATTCAAATATTAATGATGTAATCATTAGCGGTATAAAAATGAATTCGAAAATGGTTATAAAAGGGGATATATTTATCGCTATATCTGGCACCAAACTAGATGGTCATGATTATATTCAAGATGCTATACTTGCGGGTGCATCAGCAGTCATTTCAAATGGACGAGATGTTGGGAAACTTTCAGTCCCACAAATAAAAGTAGCAAATCCACGCCGTGCTGCTTCTGCTATTGCAGCAGAATACTACAATCATCCAACGAAAAATATGACCATCATTGGCATTACAGGGACCAATGGAAAAACAACTACAGCAACATTGGTAAAATCAATATTAGATAATGCTGGTGAGAAGACTGCACAACTTGGAACATTGGGACTTTTAGCAGTAGGCCATGATAACCAATTTAATATGACAACACCCGATGCTATTTCTATACAAAAAATTTCTTCAAAATTAAATAAAGATAATTTCACACATCTTGTAATGGAAGTATCATCGCATGCGTTAGATCAATTTCGAGTGGCTGATGTAGATTTTGATATTGCAGCATTTACAAATCTTTCTCCGGAACACTTAGATTACCATAAAACTTTAGAAGCCTATTATAAAACCAAGTTGCGGTTATTTCAAATGCTGGGGTTAGAGGCAACTTCGGTTATTAACTACTCTGACCCATTGGGATCAAAAATAGCTCAAAAATCTAATGCACCGGTAATTCCATTCTCTAAAAACAACTCCAATACAATCCATTATGATTCTTTGGAAATTTCTATTAATGGAATTCGAGGTGTAGTTACCGCTGGAAAAGTTAAATATTCAATTGAATCTAATTTAATTGGTGAATTTAATAGTGAAAATATTTTAGCAGCAGTTTCAATTGCTCATGCTTCAGGAATACAAAAGCGAGATATAGAGGCTGGGATCAAGAACTGCCCATTAATACCTGGCCGGATGGAAATATACAAACTAAAAAATAATACAAAAGTAATTATAGACTACGCTCATACTCCTGATTCATATGAAAAAGTATTAAGTACATTGAAAAATATTCATAGCAAATTTGGAAAAATGTATGTTGTTTTTGGTGCTGGTGGAGATCGAGATAAAACAAAGCGCCCATTGATGGCACAAATTGTAGAAAAATATGCTGATCATTGTTTTATTACACCTGATAATCCCCGGACTGAAAACCCTGACCAAATTTCAAAAGAAATTGCATCAGGGTTTACATTAGAAAGATACTCCATATTTCAAAATCGCGCGAAAGGATTAATTACTGCTTTGAATCAAGTTAATCCTAATGATATTGTAGTCATTTTCGGGAAAGGTCGAGAAGAATATCAAGAAATAAATGGAGCACAAGTCTTTCATTCTGATTTAATGATTGTTAAGGAATACATTTGAGAATTAATATTAAAAATACTGAAATTTTTTCAACTGTATTTGAATCAGTTACAGGCCAAAATCTTCATAAACCCATAACAGGCATAACAACTGATAGTAGGAATATACATGAAGGCGATTTATACATAGCTTTATGTGGCAAGAAAATTGATGGTCATTTATTTTTAAATGATGTTAATAGGAATGGTGCATCAGCTGCTTTAGTCAATAAAACTCAAAAAAATATAGAATTGCAACAAATTGAAGTGCTTAATCCAATAACAGAAATTGGAAAAATTGCTAATGCATATCGAAAAAATTTTGATATCCCGGTAATTGGGATTACAGGATCAAATGGTAAAACTTCCACTAAAGAACTACTCTCTCATGTTCTCTCAAATGATTTTAATGTCCACGCAACAAATGGCAATTTCAATACCAAAATTGGACTGTCTCTTACATTATTACAATTGGATAAAATACATACAATTTCAATTCTCGAGATGGGTGCGAGTCTACCAGGAGAAATAGAATCATTATGTCAGATTGCAGAACCAACACATGGATTAATTACAAATATAGCCCCTGCTCATCTAAAAGGTTTTGGTTCCATGAAAAATATTGCTCGTGAAAAAGGGGCACTGTTTCGCTATCTAAAAAATGGTACCTCATTTGTTAATAAAACTGATGAATACTTAACAAATTTACCAGTTCAAGGTAAAACGATCACATTTGGTCTAACCCCAGACTGTGACTTTCCAGCTGATATATTCCAAGAAAAAAATGGAACATTAACACTCATTTTAGATGCAAAGGAGATTCCAACACATTCTCATAATCTATCTTTTCTAAAAAATAGTATAGCTGCATCAACTATAGCAGTAGCACTTGGTGTAGGATGGAATAATATCATCAAACAATTACAATCATTTTCACCTCCACCTGGAAGATGCACTGTTGAACAGATTAATAATATTACGATTATTGATGATACTTATAATGCAAATATGACATCATCAATAGCAGCTTTAGATTATTTAAAAGCATTCTCCGGTGATGGACGAAAAATATTTGTTTTTGGTGATATGTTGGAACTCGGTAATTCTTCAACTGAGCAGCATCGTAAAGTTGGGGAAAAATGTAATGAGCTAAGTTTGGATGTCGTCTTAACATTCGGTGAAAATACTATTCATACTAATTCTGCAATTCAAAATGGAATAAATCATGTGCATTTTAATTCAAAAAAAAAATTAATTAAATCGCTCAAAAAAATGATAACGCCTGGAGATAAAATTTTATTTAAAGGTTCTCGTGGAATGTCTATGGAAAGCATCATTAGTGGAGTATTTAAGGTATAATGCTCTACGATATA
>Ga0066836_10001583_pt1 | contig 11959 bp, 11 predicted proteins | sample ETNtaG_18_FD_71568 | JGI IMG/M metagenome (GOLD analysis project Ga0066836, IMG submission 71568) | Marine microbial and viral communities from oxygen minimum zone, Eastern Pacific Ocean - ETNP201302SV91 | ecosystem: Environmental > Aquatic > Marine > Oceanic | place: Pacific Ocean: Eastern...
TGCGCAGTACTGGACTTGAACCAGTGACCCCTACCGTGTCGAGGTAGTGCTCTACCAACTGAGCTAACCGCGCATACTCAATTACTTAGGTTAAAAAATAAGACACTGCATTTTGGTTCGCTAACCAGTCGCTAACCAAAATTTACCGAGTTTGAGCCAATCTCAATCTCGGAGAGAGGAATCTGTAACAAAATTTGGATGTATTTTGAAGCTTCTACGGCAGATAATTTAGTGGCGGGGTGGCTTTCCAACTCCACGCGCTTAATTCATCAATAATGGATTTTGGCTTGGAGAATTTTTTGGCAAAAGGAGAGCTTTAAACAGCTTTAGAACACAGTTCTCGCAATGAAATTGCCGAGTGTCTGATAGGCGGTCGAATATCTAAGTTCGTAAACCAAAAATACCCCGATATAAACAACAAGGATCAGGGTGTAAGGAGTGGCTTCCTTCTTCTTAATCATGTCCACTATCAATAATACAACTGCTATACCAATGGTTAAAACACTTGAGATAACAACCGCCAGATTAAAGTCCGTATCGTAAAAACTCCCAAGTAAACGGTTCAACCCCGGAAGAATCATCAACAATCCGGTTCCGATGATGTACCGCATGTGCCGGGCAGCATTCTTCCTGTATGCCATAGCCATCGCATAAAACCCGGAGAAGGTGAAAAGCTGCGCGATGCTCAAAGCCTGATCGGCAATAGCTTCTCTTGGCGACGACAATAAGACTCCTTTGTTGTATGACATTTTCGTTATGAGGAACAATGAAACAACCAATAAAGGCGCAATTACATAGGAAAGCCCACCGACGAAATGATGTAGCTTCACTTTGCCGTAACCAATCAACAACGGCTGAGTTATGAGCATTAATATCCAAGTGGACATTAGGAATCCGTGAACGTGATGCAGTAATTGGAATTTTTCAAAACTGGGAAAATGGATGAAATATGTCTTATAAAAACCCAAATGTATCATCGCATATAAGGCTAAAAACAAAAGCCCTATGAGTTTATATTTCTTTGATGAGGCGGTGCTCATGATTGGCTATTACCGATTAACAAATTTTGAACGGCTTTGTTAACAACAAGCCCGTGGTGTTTAAGTAGTAGGAGTCTCATTTGCCTTCAGTTTTCAATTCTTTACGCGTCTTGCCGCCGTGCTTCGGCAGCAACGTAACGAAAATGTAATTGTCCCGTATTCCTATCAGCGAACTCGAAAGTCGTTTTTCCCTGACTCATCTTTGCCTCGCATCAGATAAACAGTGCGCATGTCATTGGGTCCACTGGTTGGCAAATCACGTCGATAAACTGATGATGTCGGCATAAACCTAAGGGTCATACCACGCCGCGGTTTGTCAGAATTGTTCGCCTCTGAACCGTGCATAAGGTAGGCATCATGTAACGACATTTGTCCTGCTTTTAGGGCAACATCGACCGCCTCGTTCTCATCAACATGCTTGGAATCTAGTTCCAGCGGAAGCGAAAGCCCGGACGCGTCGTTATAATGATGTTCGGCAAGTTCTTTCGAGCGATGGGTGCCAGGCAGGAATCTGAGACAACCATTTTCGGGTGTCGCATCATCAAGGGCGATCCAGACGGAGCATGTAGCAAGAGGTCGAATCGGCCAGTACTCGCCATCTTGATGCCACGGCGTCTTGCTCCCGACTTTCGCTGGTTTCGCGAAGAAGCTCGAATTCCATAGTGCAATGTTCGGTCCAATTAGTTGCCCGACCATGTCCAAAATGGCATCGTTTCTGGCAAAATTCAAAAAACCAGTGTCGTGTATCAATAGCGCAGGGCAATAGTCACTGAATTCGGGATGTGCCTCTAGCAAACGCGCATGCTGCGCCTTTATCGCCTCAACCTGTTCAGATGACAACCTGTACTCTGGTATTATATACCCTTGCTCATTGTATTGATTGATCTGAGCTTCTGTCAGAATAACAGTCTCGGTTTGGGCAGTATGACTTCTTCTTGTTAAGAAGGTTAATTGCTTGTTCATTTAATGTCAGATTTTGTCAGTAATTCTGATTAAAAAAGATCAATATGGTAGAGATCAAAATACTAGACCAGCACCACGGCTGCGATTGTTGTGAGTAGGAGGTGTTTCATTTAGCTTTCAATCATTCAATCGGGGTACCTTGCGATTTTGACAAATTCCAGTGTTTGGGCCTCCAAAGTAACGGCAGAGAGGCTGTCAGCAGCCCAAAGATCAAAGTGATCAAGATTGGGGTGAGATATTCCTCAAGTTCCCCAATTCGGAGTGATCCAATTAGGAAAACCATTTTGAAATTTTCGACAAATCCCTGCGCTATTTCCGGGTTAGGAAGGTTTTCCTCAATCAGGTAGGCCACGCAGACGCAGTAGACGAGAAATCCCAAAAAACTTCCGCCAACAAAACAAAGTAAAACCGCTATTCTCTTAACCAGCATCGGTCAATATTCACTTATCACTATCAATTATCTGCCCCCAGAAACCTCTCCTCCTCTTTCTTCTGCCACATCCAGAGACTTTACTTATCACTATCACAACGACTGCCAAGCAAAACGAACCCAAAATTTCTTGTGTTTAAGCTGTCAGTTTCTCTTCTGTTACGTTTTTGTCTTTCTTCAGATTGTGTTGCTTCAATTTGTTTTTCAACTGAAGGCTTTTTTCTCGAAACAGGTTGAACAATACTCTCCAGAAGCTCTAACAAAGATTTAAGTTCTGATTCGTCTACGACTCCATCTTTCCAAACTTTCTGTAAAGGTTTTATTAATAGATTGCCGGGCCATGATTCAGATGCGTTTGGAGAATTGTTAATGTACTCAGATAGTTGGCGTATGGAATCTTCTGATAATTCGCCGCAACTGATAATAGCTTGGCACAATTGAAAAAGATCATTGTCTTCTCGTTTCATTTCGCAGCTTCAGCTTTCAATCCTGCACCCGTCTTGCCGCCGTGTTTGCGGAGGAGGTCGGCGGTTTCGGGATGTTAGTTTTGATCGGAATATTCCTTGGAAGACTAAGTTGCGGCATTTGATTTATGGCTTTTTCTTGAGTCTTCTCCATCTAAGTTTAACTCTACGATATTTGAAAATTCTTCTAAATAGGGTTTCATTGAACTGATTAAATCTACTGTTGGGTGCCCTTTTAGAACCATCCCGTCCATATACATAAGTGAACGAATTATTGGAAATGATTCCTCGCCAAATTCGCAACCAGCTAATACTGCGGTTTTGACTGTTTTCATCATTTGTTGGGTCAGTGAAATTTCACTCACGCTTTTCCCACTGAATCCGCTGTAGAGTTTGCGCATAGACTGAAAGTACTCTTTTTTTGTTTCCTTATTGGGTTCTTTTTTTGCCATACCTAGAAGAGAACTAAAGGCGTTTTCCAGTTTTTCATTTGCCAAGAAATAAAAGAATCTAAACAAACTTTCTCTTACATTCTTTGGCGACTCGCAGATTGATCCATTGTCAATAAAAGTAAACATGCCATTCGCGGCGAGCATACAGTTCCCTGGGTGTAGGTCTCCGTGAAATCTGCCTAACCCAAACATAAACGCCCCGTGAATACGAAATAGTTCCAGCATATCCTCCCACGAGAAGGTTCCTTGTTCCAAATGCGTCTGGAGAGACGGTGCGTTTATTTTTTCCATCACTAGAACATTTGAATTGGAGAGATTTGGGTAAATCTTGGGGAAACTCAGCTTGGATATAAGAAAATCGCTGTCATTTAAAGTTTTGAGGGATTTTTCAAAAAATGCACAACCCTTGATTTCATTTCGCAGATCGAGTTCTCTCATTGTATAATCCTCAATATGGTCCAGAAGGCCCATTGGGTTGCCAACACGTCGTAGTGGAGGGTAAACCAATAGTCCAATATTAATCCATCTCCTCATTCTTCTTAAATCCGTTTGGAATGATTTCATGTAGTCACTCTTTATTATTTTGACTACTACTTCATCACCATTCTTTAGGCGGCCTGCATGCACCTGGCCAATGCTAGCGCTGGCTATCGGTTGAATATCTAATGATGTGAAATTTTCCAGAAATCCTTTTGGAGTAACTTTTTGAAGTAGTTTCCTTGTGTCCTCAGAGGGTAAACGCTCTCCATCCTGATAAAGTTTTTGTAGTTGGATGCATGTTGCAGTAGCAAGAATGTCAGGTCTCAGGGCGAGTAGTTGACAGAGTTTTACTGTCAAAAGGCCCATACCCTGTATGCGCTCAATATCGACAGGATTGCTGCGAAATAAATTACGAACTAGTAAAATGAAGCTAAATAAATTCACAAAGTACCACTGTTACGAGGACGCCTGAGTATTTCTACAAAAGTTAGGAGCATAGTTCTGATCATTTTCCCTCAATCGGAACTACCTACGCTCTTTCTTCATTTCATCGCAAACGGTTCGCTAAACATAATTGACGAAGTTGAGCCATATGCAACTTCGACAGGGATATATTGCCAGATGACGCATGAAATTTGAAGCAACATCTCCTTGTAAGCAGGAACTTCTGCAGAAAGGCGGGAGCGGGGAGGGGCGCCCCAGAACTCGAGCCCTTTCCTTACTATAATCCTCTCTGAAAAAATGACCTATCAGGCAACTGGATAATTAACGGCCCTCGCCAGCGAAGCCTCGCTAACTCCTCACCTGTGGGGTAAAATCCAATGGATAGCACCGTGAAGGCAAAACCATACCATGAAACATAGACGGATTTCCTGTAGGGGAATGCGGGTCATGAAAACTATTGTTGCCCCTTTTCTTCTTCTCTTCGCCGGCACAATAGCTGCGGAAAAGCCGGCCAATTGTGTTAAGCAGGAATCCCAACAGGATCCTGGATTCTTTACTTTGATCGTTTTGCCGGATACGCAAGGCTACGCTGATGTCCGGCATAAGGAGACACAGAAGCACTGGCCGAGTATTGGTGATCAGCGCTCCTGCTTCTTTAAACAGACCGAGTGGATTAAGGAGAACAAGCAGAAGGGGAATATCGTCATGGCGGTCCATTTGGGAGACATTACCCAAACACAACACGATGAAGAATGGAAGATCGCTGATACCGCTTTCAAGACGATTGATAACCATGTCCCCTACATCTTGTGTTCGGGGAATCATGACATGGGTTACTCCTTAAAACACCAAGAGACCAGCCATTCGCGCACAAGCCGTTTTGGTTCCTATTTCCCTCCGTCACGTTTTACGAATAACCCTTTGTATGACCCTCATTTCGGCAAGAAAAAAAGCCTGCACTTTTATGAAGAAGGAGAGATCGAAAACTACTACCTGTTTCTAAAAACTGGCGGGATGAAGTTTCTGATTCTCACGCTGGAATTCAAACCTCGGGACCAAACTCTTGCCTGGGCGAATAAGGTTGTTGCCGCGCATCCCGATTGTCGGACCATCGTTGTGACACACAGCTATCTCACAAGCAAAAAGGGGCAGCTGTCGGGTGCTGACCACTATGGGGTCAAGGGGAACTCCGGAAAGTCAATTTGGGAGAAGTTCGTCAGTCAACACAAGAACATCTTCCTGATCCTTTCAGGGCATGCCCTGGAGAATCTGTTGACTAGTCAGGGCAAACATGGAAATACGGTGCACCAAGTTCAGGCGGACTATTGGTATTGGGATATACCTAAGATCAAGGCCGGAAGCGGTTTCCTGCGCATCATGACGTTCCATCCTGACAAGAACTCGATTGAAGTTCAGACCTATTCGCCTGTGCTCGATGAATTTCTCGTACGCCCCAAAAGCAACTTCTCGCTGGACTATGCCATGTCGGGTAAGGGCGAACAGCCATCCGATGCAAGTGGCCGAGGGGGAGATTAGCGGCGACCGAATTCCACTACGGCAAATCCTTAACCTTGGCTCCGATGTAGTTCTTATCGAGCATGGCTAGACCAGTTGTTTCATTTCCTTTCAGCTTTCAATTCTTCAGCCGTCTTGCCGCCGTATTTGCAGAGGAAATTTATTATTTCTGTTGCCCAAAAGCACAAAGAAGTTCCATCAAAGTTTCGATCTTTAGTATCAGCTAGATAAATGACTGTTTTTCCAATGAAATTAGTTGCGCTCACATCCGTTCCTCACGCAATCGAGCAACTCGAAAATTGCGTCAAAAGTAGTCCCCAACCCATTGATGGTTAAGATCAATGGAATGAATTCTTCTGACGCACTCTGCACAACGCAACATTTCAGGGAGACTTATTCTGTTAGGCTGCAGCCTACGGTGAGTAGGCTTCCTACTTGAATCGAAGTCTTAGCGTTAAGGTGAAGCGTAAGGTTAAGGTGTTCCGTTTCTAGAGCAACTTCCAGATGTGCACCCCGGTTGATCATTGATTTAACCTTGCCTCTGAATGCGTTTGAATCGTCGGTTGCACCCTCAATGATGCGCCATTGGTGAGGGCGAATAGGAGCAATCATACCCTTGCCTTTTTCATCCTCAAAGACATGATGCGCTCCTCGGATGAGACCGGCTGGGATGAAATTTGTTTTACCGAACAACCGAGCGACGTGGCTGTTGATCGGGCGCTTGTAAATCTCGCTAGGCTGACCGACCTGTTCCGTTTTTCCATCGCGCATGACGACTATGCGGTCGGCTATGGCCATGGCGTCCTCAATGTCGTGCGAAACGAACAGTGTGGTGGTTTCGGTTTCGCGGAATAAATTTAGCAACTCCGTTCGAACGGAATCCTTCAAATCAGGGTCGAGGTGACTGAGCGGTTCGTCCAGCAGCAAAAGCTTTGGGCGTGTGGCCAAGGCGCGGACGAGTGCGACGCGTTGTTGTTGGCCACCGGAAATCTCATGTGGAAAACGTTGCCTCAGACCACCGATACCGGCCATCTCGATCAGTTGCTTGAGCCTATCGGAATCATCAGTGGCACCTTTCCCAAAGACGATATTTTGATAAACGGTTTTGTTGGGGAAAAGGGCGTAGTCCTGAAAAACTAACCCGCAGCTACGTTGCTCGGGGGAGACAAACACGGACGAACTGTTTAGTGTTTTGTCGTCGAGTACAACTATGCCGGCATCCGGTGTCTCAAGTCCTGCGATGATGCGAAGCAGCGTGGTTTTGCCGCTACCACTTACGCCGATAAGCGCGACAATCTTGCCTCGTTCGGAATCGAAACTCATGCCATTGAGCGCAGGCGGATCTGTTACCGTGTACTGTTTCGAAATATTCTGAATGGAGAGCAGGCTCATTTTTCCATGGTGCGAATTTGTCTATTGAGCCAGACTACCGGCAGAAGACTAACGATGATTATGCAGAGTGCAGAAACCGAAGACTCAGGAATTTGAGCCTGTTTTGCAAGGTCGAAGGTTTTTGTCGAGAGTGTTTCAAAATTAAACGGTCGCAGGATCAGCGTAAGTGGTAGTTCCTTCATTGTGTCGACGAACACAAATAACCCAGCGGCGACGAGAGAGTTGCACAAAAGAGGCATGTTTATCTGAATTAACGACTGCGCCGTGCTTGCACCAAGTGACCGTGAGGCGTTGTTAAGCTGTTCGCAATTCTGTTCCATGCCTGAGTCGATCGGGTGCCAGGCGACTGCAAGAAATCGAATAATGTAGGCTAGTACTAGCATCGTTAGCGATCCGGTGAAGACCCAGCCCGTCGCGCTATTGAGCTGTTTGGCGACAAGCAAAATGCCCATCGCTATCACTGCGCCTGGAACGGCGTACCCAAGGATGGCCAAGCGATTTGTAGCTCTGACCGTTCTACTCCCAAAGTACTTTGCTGTGTAGGCCAGAAACAGAGCGAGAAGCACCGTGGTCAAGCCGGCTGCGGTTGAGATCCCGATGCTGTTCAGCGTGAGCTTAAGAAAGGACATATCAAGGACCTTAGCAACCGTGAGGCCTGCCCAGTATACCAATCTCGAAAGCGGCAGAATAAAGCCAATTACTAGAGGAAGAAGGCAGCAGGCTATAGCCACGCCGGCCTTGGCTTGGCCAAGCGGAAAACGCTGAAATGGTCGATCTGATTGACTGTTTTTGTGGAATCTGGCCCCAAAACGCATCCACTTTTCCAGCACCAGCAATAAGAGGATGAATGTCATTAGGCAGGCGGCCAAGCGTAATGCACCCGGCAGATCGCCACCAGCAAGCCAAGTGCGAAAGATGCCGGTGGTGAAAGTTGGGATATTAAAATGTTCCACTGCTCCGTAGTCATTCAGTGTCTCCATAACCACTAGCGCTACTCCGCCTACGATGGCCGGCCGTGCCAAGGGGAGAGCCATGCGCCAAAAAGTGGAGTGCGGCCCATGGCCAAGTGTGCGTGCTGACTCAATATACTGACTGCTTTGACGTGTGAACGCTGTCCGAGCCACAAGGTATACGTAAGGGTAAAGCACCGAGGCCAGCACGATGATCGTAACTGGATAAACAATCGTATCGTTCAACAGCGTCATGGCTTCCTGATTGATATTAACGCGTACCCATATGAGTAGCGGGGTCAGTCGATCGATTAGATCAAAATAGGCGTATGCTGCGATATAGGTGGGAATGGCGAAAGGCAGAATCAGTGCCCACTCGAATATTTTACGGCCAGGAAACTCACAACACGCGACCAGCCAAGCAGACGAAACACCGAACAGTATGGACAGGGTCGCCGTGCCGACTACGAGAAGGATAGACCCCTTGAGATATCGCCCGAATACGGTGTCACGGAGGTGCTCCCAGTTTTCGGCTGGTTTAGTAAGATGCCAAAGCACCTCGGCCATCGGCAGAAAAAGGATTAAGCCGATGAGTACAGCCGAGATCGTCCAAGGATTGAGATTAAAACAAAACTCATGCTTCAGGCGGCGCAATTCGAGTTGCGCTTTATTGATTAAGTAAGCAGCCAAGCCGATGGAAGATTACTCCCAACCTGCCAGATCGAAAAGCTTGACGGCCTCGGAGTTTTTGGCACCAAGTATGGAGAGGTTCACCTCATCCGCCTTGAAAGACCCCCAACTCTTGAGTAACTCGGATTTGTTGTTCTTGATCAGCACCGGGTACTCGAAGTTGACGTTGCCGAAGGTCTCCTGCGACTTGGCGCTAGTGAGAAACTCAAGAAAGCGAACAGCTTCTTTTTTACTTTTTGTGCTTGCTGTGACGCCACCGCCACTGACATTGATGTGAGCGCCACGACCGTTCTGGTTCGGGAAAAAGACACTGACTTTGTTTGCCGCCTCGCGATCAGCTGCCACGGAGGAGTTGGCAAGGATACCTAGGTAATAGGTGTTCATTATGGCCACATCAGCCAATCCTGAGGCCACAGCACGGGCCTGATCGCGATCACTGCCGCGCGGTGCGCGAGCCATATTTTTGCGAACCGCTTTAGCCCAGGCGAAAGCCTTATCCTTGCCGTTAGCAGCGATAATCGAAGCGAGAAGAGACTGGTTGTAAATATTGCTGGAAGAACGGGCGACTACACGCCCTTTCCACTTGGGCTTAGCCAAGGCCTCGTAGGAGGAAAGCTCGCTTCGTTTTACCCGATCCTTGGCATAAACGATAACACGCGAGCGGACGGTCATCCCGTACCAGTACCCTTCGGGGTCTCGCATCGTTACCGGTACATTTTTAATAAGCACCTCGGACTTAATCGGCTGCAAGACACCAGCTGACTTGGCCCGGTGTAGTCGTCCGGCATCAACTGTGAGCAGCACGTCCGCAGGCGAGTTTTTACCTTCGCTAGACAAGCGCTGGATCAGTTGGTCAGCACTTCCCTTAACGACATTTACTTTGATTCCGGTCTCCTCGGAAAACCGTTTGAAAAGAATCGCATCGGAGTCGTAGTGGCGATGGGAGTAGACATTCAGTTCAGCAGCGGAAACAGAAGCAACAGCTAACAAACTGATACCTAATATTGATTTTAAATTAGCTTTCATTGTAAATCCCACAAGTGCGGGTACAGGATAATGAGACGCAGTCTCAATTATGTCAAGCTCGAGTAGGATCATAAATTGAGATTTCCGGAACTGACGCCCTTCACCCCACCAGCAGCACGGCTGCGATTGTTGTGAATAGGAGGTGTTTCATTTGGCTTCAGCTTTTAATTCTTCACCTGTCTTGCCGGCATTTCGTGATTGGTGAATCAAGGATCGCAGGCCAAACATCAATGAGTGTTCATTGAGTTTTCCGCTATTGCCAGGAGCCAGTTTCTCCAACAGGCCGTCAAAAGAGGAGGTGAGACTCTGCTTGGTAGCCATCCCATCTTCATCTGAATCTGCTAGTGAGAACAGCCCCGCCGCAACGTATGGTTCTGGGATTCGCCCAAGAGGTTTTCTGCCGCTGGGGTAAAAAGCGTCAGGCAAGGCTTTGATAAAGGCAGCCTTATTTAATTTCCCTACTTTTTCACGATCCATTACGTCAAACCATCCGCTTAGCATTGTAAGAAGTTCTTTTTTAGAGATCGATTTATCTTCGTTTAGATCACCTTGGATCAGCATATGCATTGCGAGTCTCCCTCTACCAAACCCGCCTTGGGCCAAGTGGCCTAGTCGACCCCCGGGGCGCTCGTGGACAAATATATATCCGGTTTCCTTTCCATTAAGCTGGCGCTTAATCGATGACGTTCGTTTGTCTATGAATTCTCTTATACCCGGTGGTTGGTAGCCGCGCGGGGCGGGGTACCCACGCTCGTTTCGGGACTCTATGGCAGCTGTATCCCTCTCGCGTGAATCTAGAATAGTTCTCTCGAGTTTCTCAAATTTCTTGATCAATTGCTCTTTTGAAAAAATGCCCTCTACCAGCTGGCTGATTATCTTATCATATCTTAATTTCACAGACTCCATGGCTAATAGTCTGTCGATGAGTTTGTGTGCATCCGAGGAGTGAGGGTGCACGAGACTTAGTTTCATCTGATCTGCGGGTTTTCCACCAAGTGGCCATCCTGCAAATGAAATATCCAGATCCCAAGGAAAGAAAACGAACTTATTTGTGTCCTTACTAAGGTGAAGATAGTAGTTCTGCGGCATTGCCAGCAGAGTGTCGAGATTAACGATCAGCGCATTGACAGCAATGAAGCGTAGGAAACCATCTATATCGAGATATGAACTAATCGAATCGCGAAACTGTTTTTCATTGCTTAAATTGACGACATTAGCGAAGTCCATCACGCGTATAGATTGTGCGAGCGAAGGTTCGTCATCTGGCCGGTAAAGGGGTGCATAAAACCGCCAGTCATCACCGTGATACTCCACGCTGGCTATTCCTTCCGGTTTCATTAGAAGGCCTTTTTTGGATCCGAAACGATCCTTTAGAAAAGATTTGTTTACTTGCTCGACTATTGTGTAAATCCCAAGGTGTTCTTTCTCATACCGTCCCGGAATAGTCAGGGTCATCTCAGCAAAAGTGGTTCTAGGAGCTGGCACGCCCGCTTCCCGGAAAAGCCAGTAGCTAAATGCATCTCGCAACTTTGAAGGATCTAGGCCACCTGCATTTAGATTGAGCGTCTCTACGGAGTTGTAGTTCTGGTCTTTATTGATCCAATCTAATTTGATCTTCATATTGCGCTTTAGACTACCGCGCATGAGATTGAAGCTAGCGTTACCTTTATAGCGTGCTCCGATACCATTTAGATGCTGGCCATTAATGGTAAGGGAACCCTCTGCCCATGGAAAACGGGAACGATGCAGTACTCGTTCTTCCCCATTAATTTTCTTCAGTCTCTCAGCTGGTGCTAGCCCCTTGTGCGGATCCAATGCTTTCATGGCTTCCCACTCTGCCTCGGACATTTCTAAGTCAAACCTATGTACCTTTAAATCATTCCAAAAAACGTCTGAGGGTTCAGCTTCATCTGCGCTTACCAGCACCAAGGCTGCGATTGTTGTGAGTAGGAGGTGTTTCATTTCCCTTCGGCTTTCAATTCTTCACCCGTCTTGCCGCCGTGTTTGCGGAGGAGGTCGGCGATTTCGCTAAATGCCCAATACAGTGGTGTTGCTATCGCTTATCAATTAGTACGCGGTGAGTCAGGCTCATATAGGCGCGATTGATAAAGCC
>Ga0066836_10001586_pt1 | contig 11953 bp, 12 predicted proteins | sample ETNtaG_18_FD_71568 | JGI IMG/M metagenome (GOLD analysis project Ga0066836, IMG submission 71568) | Marine microbial and viral communities from oxygen minimum zone, Eastern Pacific Ocean - ETNP201302SV91 | ecosystem: Environmental > Aquatic > Marine > Oceanic | place: Pacific Ocean: Eastern...
CATTTGTTTCTGTAAAACCCAATTAATCAATACAACTTAAAAAATCAAAAGGAGTTGTATTATGAAATTTTTAGATCAAGTTAAAATATTTATCAAAGCAGGTGATGGTGGATCTGGATCACCTAGTTTCAGAAGAGAAAAATTTATTGAATTTGGAGGGCCAGATGGTGGAGATGGAGGCAAAGGAGGTTCTATAATTTTAAAATCAGAAAGAAATTTAAATACACTAATTGATTTTAGATACCAACAACATTTTAAAGCAAAAAGAGGTGGGGATGGAAAAGGTAAAAATAAAACTGGTAAAAGTGGAGACAATTTATATTTAAAAGTTCCGATTGGGACTCAAGTATTTGAAGAAGATAACAAAACTTTAATTTATGATTTTAAAAATCAATATGATGAATTTGTTGCGGCAAATGGTGGGAAAGAAGGAATTGGAAATACAAAATTTAAATCATCAACAAACAGAGCACCAAAAAAATTTACAAAAGGTCTTAAAGGTGAAGAATTTTGGATTTGGCTTCAATTAAAAACTATAGCTGATATAGGAATAATAGGTTTGCCAAATGCAGGTAAATCAAGCTTGCTGGCTTCTATAACAAGAGCTACACCAAAAATTGCAAATTACAAATTTACAACATTGAATCCAAATTTAGGTGTTGCTATTTATGATGACAAAGAGATAACATTGGCAGATATTCCTGGATTGATAGAAGGAGCCCATTCGGGAACTGGGCTTGGTATAAAATTCCTCAAACATATAGAAAGATGTAAAACTCTTCTTCACTTAATAGATATTAATGACGAAAATTTATACAATTCCTATAAGCAAGTTAGAAATGAGCTAGGAAAATACAGTAGTTCTTTACTAAAAAAAAATGAATTAATTGTTTTAAACAAAATAGATCTAATTGACAAAAATGAATTAGTTAAGAAAAAAGAAAAATTCACTAATAAAATTAGAAAAAAAGTTTTAACTCTCTCAACTATGAGTAAATTGTCAATATCTCAAATAAAAAAGAAATTAATAAATTATGTATCTAAATAATTCAAAAAAAATAGTAATAAAGATAGGATCATCCTTATTAATTAATGATAAAAAAATTATAAGAAAAAAATGGCTATCAGAATTTAGTAAAGACGTTAAACAACTATTAGATGAGAAAAAAAACTTAATAATTGTAAGTTCTGGAGCTATAGCTTTAGGATGTAAAAAATTAAATTTAAATAAAAAAAACCTTAAACTAGACAAAAGTCAAGCAGTTGCTTCTGTAGGTCAGATAGAGTTAATGAATTTATTCAAAAAAACTTTTAGTCCAAAAAAAATTAATCTCTCACAGATATTATTAACTTTGGAAGATACAGAACAAAGAAGAAGGGCTATAAATGCAAAAAGAACTTTTGACAATTTGTTCAAACTAGGATTCGTTCCTATAGTTAATGAAAATGACAGTATTGCAACTACTGAAATTAAATATGGTGATAACGATAGGTTGGCTTCAAGAGTTGCACAAATATCAAGTGCCGATTGCTTGATACTGCTTTCTGATGTTGATGGATTATATACAAAAAATCCAAAAATTTCTAAAGATGCAAAATTAATTAAAGAAATTAAAAATATAGATCAACAAATTGAAAAAATAGCAACAAAAAGTATAGGTGAGCATGGAACAGGAGGAATGAAAACTAAAATAGATGCTGCAAAAATTTGTCTAACATCTGGATGTGTTATGGCAATTGCAAATGGATTATCACTCCGTCCAATAAAAAAAATATTAGACCAAAATGTTTGTACCTGGTTTTTACCAAAAATTTCAAAATTAGATGCTAGAAAAAAGTGGATTATAAGCTCTATTTCTCCTAAAGGAGAACTAGTAGTTGATGAGGGAGCAATAAATGCTTTAAAAAAAGGAAAAAGTCTACTTGCTGCAGGAATTAAAAAAGTGAATGGAAATTTTTATAAAGGAGATCATATTAGAATATTAGATATAAATATGAAAGAATATGCCAGAGGATTAAGTTCTTTTACATCAGATGAAGTTTCTAAAATCAAAGGGCAACATTCAAATAAAATTAATGAATTACTAGGATATGTTACAAAATCTGAAGTTGTTCATAAAGATGATATGGTAGAAATTTAAATGAATAATTATTTAAAATTTGTAGGCAAAAATGCTTCAAGCGCATTTAGAAATAAAATTAGCACTGATTTAAAAAATAAAGTTTTAAATAAATTTTCTCAGTTAATAAAAAAAAATAAAAAAAAAATTATAAATCAAAATAAAAAAGATATTAAATTTGCAAAAAAGATAGGTTTAAAAAAAAATTTAATTGAAAGACTTAAAATTAATAATAATAAATTAGATGAGATTATTGAGTCTGTAAGAAAAATAACTAAATTAAAAGACCCAACAGATACAATTTTAAGCAAGTGGAAAAGACCAAATGGCCTAATAATAAAAAGAGTAACAGTTCCAATAGGAGTTGTGGCTGTTATTTATGAAAGTAGACCAAATGTGACTTCTGATATTTCAAGTCTATGCTTTAAGTCAGGAAACTGTGTCATATTAAGAGGTGGTTCTGAAGCTTATTTTTCAAATAAATTAATTGCTAACCTTTTTAGAAACGCTCTTTCAAAATACAATATTAACAAAAATTATGTTCAATTCATAAAAAGTAGAGATAGAAAATTAGTAGACCTGATTCTGTCTAAAATGGAAAATTATATTGACGTTGTTATACCTAGAGGTGGCAAGAACTTAGTAAAAAAGGTTCAAAAAATTTCTTCAGTTCCTGTTATAGGACACTTAGAAGGAATATGTCATACATATATAGATAAAGATGCAAATTTAGATTTGACTAAAAAAATTGTCTTAAATGCAAAACTTAGAAACACTAGTATTTGTGGAGCAACAGAAACAATTTTAATTCACGAAAAAAATTTGAATAAATATGTAAATCCAGTATTAGATGAATTAGTAAAAAACGGGTGTATAATTTATTCTGACAAAAAAATAAAAAAAATATTTAAAGGAAAATCAAGAAATGCAAGTCAAAAAAGTTGGTCTACAGAATATTTATCTGCAAAAGTTTCTGTTAAATCAGTAAAAAATGTAAGTGAAGCGATAAAGCACATAAATAAATATGGAACAATGCATACCGATGCAATAATTTCAAAAAATAAAAAAACAGCCAAATATTTTTTAAAAAATATAAAAAGTTCTATTGCAATTCATAATTCTTCAACTCAGTTTGCGGATGGTGGGGAATTTGGTTTTGGTGGAGAAGTTGGAATCTCAACAAATAAACTTCCACCAAGAGGACCTGTCGGTTTAAATCAACTTGTAACATATAAATACGAGGTTCTGGGTACAGGACAGATAAGAAAATAATTGAAAAAAAATTTTACAAATAAAATTGGAATTTTAGGTGGAACCTTTGATCCGGCACATATGGGTCATCTAAAAATTTCAATTGAAGCAAAAAAAAGATATGAATTAAAAAAAATAATATGGGCCATAACTAAAAAAAATCCATTTAAAAATAAAAGTTATTTAGATTTAAAAAAAAGAATCAAATTAGCAAAAAAAATATGTTCAAAAAATAAATTTATAAAAGTTAAGTTTTTTGAAAATAAAATTAAATCTAACAAAACGGTCTATCTCATAAACCATCTTAAAAAAAAAAATAAATCAATTGAAATATATTTTATTATGGGTGCAGACAATTTAATAAATTTTCATAAATGGCATAAATGGAAAGAAATTGCTTCTAAATCTATATTGTTAGTTTTTAACAGAGGAAAATATAAAACAAAATCTTTGAGGTCTATTACATACAAAAAATATAATAATATTAGATTAAAATTTATCAACTTTAAAAAAATAAATATTTCATCTTCAAAATTAAGAAATATTTGATAATCTCTAATATAATTAATGGAAAAAATTTACGATTTAAAAAATAAAATCCTAAAAATTTTGGATAATAATAAAGCAATTGATATTGTTTCAATTGAATTGGAAGGAAAATCATCTATAGCTGACTATATGATAGTTGCTAGCGGTACTTCTTCAAGGCATATACAGGCGCTATCTGAACAGGTGCTTGAACAATTTAAAAAAAATGGAATAATCAATTGTAAAATAGAAGGAACCGATAGCCTTGACTGGAAACTTATTGATGGAATTGATTTAATTGTACATATATTTAACCCTGAAAAAAGAAAATTTTATGAATTGGAAAAAATTTGGTCAGAGCTTATTCCAAAAGAGAAAATCATAATATGAAAAAAAAAATATTTCTATATTTGATAATTATTTTTCAATTTCTAATATTTCAAATATCTTTTTCTGCAAATGATGAAGATATATATAAAAAAATTGATTTATTTAGTGAAGTACTTGATAAAATAAACAAAGAATATGTCGAAGAAGTCAACCAAAGCGAGTCAATGGACGCTGCTATTAATGGAGTTCTTCAATCTCTAGACCCTTATTCAGCTTATATGACACCAGAAATGTTTAAAGAAATGAAAACTGAAACTAGCGGTGAGTTTGGAGGGCTTGGGATTGAGGTAAGCATGGAAGCAGGAGTGGTGAAGGTAATTTCTCCTATTGATAATTCTCCTGCATCTAAAGTTGGAGTAAAAGCAGGAGACTACATAGTTAAAATAAACGATATACAGGTTCAAGGAAAGTCACTATCTGAAGCTGTTGAATTGATGAGAGGTCCTATAGGAAGTAAAATTGAAATTACGGTTAGAAGAATCGGAGTAAAAAAATCTTTAACTTTTGAAATAATTAGAGACATTATTAAAGTTGCTTCTGTAAAATCCAAAGAAATAAATGATGTGGGATATTTAAGGTTAACTTCATTTAATGAAAATAGTAGTGAGCAAGTTAAAGAAAAAATAAAAAAATTAAAAAAAAATAAAAAAATAAAAAAATATATTTTAGATTTAAGAAACAATCCTGGAGGATTATTATCTCAAGCAATAAAAATAACAGATTTTTTTTTAGACCATGGTGAAATAGTTTCAACTAAAAGTAGGAAAAAATTAGAAAATAGAAAATGGTTTGCCAAAAAGGGTGATTTAATCGATGGACAAACTTTAATTGTATTGATCAACTATGGATCCGCTTCGGCATCTGAGATAGTGGCTGGTGCTTTAAAAGATCATAAAAGAGCAATTCTACTTGGTGAAGAAACTTATGGAAAAGGATCAGTGCAATCAATAATACCTTTGCAAAATAAAGGTGCTATAAGATTGACTGTATCAAAATACTATTTACCCTCTGGTGAATCTATTTCTGAAGTAGGTGTTACACCCGATATTGAAATAGCCGAAAGTTCAGATGACTTTAGAATCAACACTAAAACAGACAATCAATTAGATTTTGCAGTTAAACTTCTTGCTGGGTAGCCTATGAATAATAAGTTAAAAAATTTACCTCTTAGAAAAGGGGTTGGCATTATAGTGCTCAACAAAAACAATAAAGTATTCGTAGCTAAAAGAATAGATAATAAAAATAATTTTTGGCAAATGCCTCAGGGTGGTGTCAATAAGACTGAAAATTATATTGATGCAGCACTAAGAGAGTTGGAGGAGGAAACAAGTATAAAAAATGTTTCTTTAATTAAAGAAATTGATGACTATTTAATTTACTACTTACCAGAAAATTTATTAGGTATTATTTGGAAAGGTAAGTACAAAGGTCAAAAACAAAAATGGTTTATAATGAGATTCGAAGGAAATGATAATGAAATTAATATTAAAACTAAAAATGCCGAATTTTTAGAATGGAAATGGACAGATATAGAACAAATAACCAATCTAGTTGTAGATTTTAAATTTAATATATATAAAAAATTAAAATTAGAAATTAAAAAAATTATATCTAATTAATTGATTTAAGAACATCAATTTTTTGATTAAACAAATATCTTTTTTGATCCTCTAAATTTTCTTTATTTAATCCATCTTTTGCATCTTTTATTGATTTTTCAATAAAATTTTTATTTTGATCTTTAAGATTAAAAATTGAGCTAGTTAAAATTGATAGAGTATTTTCTTTAAATTCTGCAATTCCATCATCAACATAAAAATTATCTTCCCCGTCTTTAGAAAATATTTTAATTATTCCTGGTTTTAAAAATGAAATTAGTGAAATATGATCTTTTAAAATTCCCATTTCACCTTCATAACCTGGGATAATAGCTTCTATAACATTATCATTTAAAAAAAATGACTTCTCAGGACTTATTATTTCTAATTTAAACTGTTCACTCATTAAGCTGCCGCATCTTTTGCCATTTTTTCAGCTTTTTCTATAACCTCGTCTATTGTTCCAACCATATAAAATGCTGCCTCAGGCAGATGATCATATTCACCTTTACAAATTGCATCAAAACCTTTGATTGTTGAGTCTAATTCAACTAGTTTTCCTGGAGAACCTGTAAATACCTCAGCTACAAAGAAAGGTTGTGATAAAAATCTTTGAATCTTTCTAGCTCTAGCTACAGTTAGCTTGTCTTCTTCTGATAGCTCATCCATTCCTAAAATTGCAATAATATCTTGTAAAGATTTGTAAGTTTGCAATATTTTTTGGACTTCCCTAGCAACTCTATAATGTTCATCTCCAACTATTCTTGGATCTAGAATTCTAGATGTTGAATCCAATGGATCAACAGCTGGATAAATTCCTAATTCCGCAATTTGTCTTGACAATACTGTTGTTGCATCTAAATGAGCAAAAGATGTTGCTGGGGCTGGATCTGTTAAGTCGTCAGCAGGAACATAAATAGCTTGTACCGATGTGATTGATCCTTTATTTGTTGTTGTAATTCTCTCTTGTAAATTTCCCATATCAGTAGCTAGAGTTGGTTGATATCCAACTGCTGATGGAATTCTTCCAAGTAAAGCAGAGACTTCTGATCCGGCTTGTGTAAATCTAAAAATATTATCAACAAAAAATAATACATCTTGACCTTCCTGATCTCTGAAATATTCGGCTACAGTCAATCCTGTCAAAGCAACTCTTGCTCTAGCTCCTGGAGGTTCATTCATTTGTCCATAAACTAGTGCTGCTTTTGATCCTGGTCCCTCAGGTTTGATTACACCTGACTCTATCATTTCATGGTAAAGATCGTTTCCTTCTCTAGTTCTTTCCCCTACACCTGCAAAAACTGAAAATCCACCATGTGCTTTTGCAATGTTATTAATTAGCTCCATAATAATTACTGTTTTGCCTACTCCTGCACCACCAAATAAACCTATTTTACCTCCTTTTGCATATGGTGCCAACAAATCCACCACTTTAATTCCTGTTACTAATATTTCTGTTTCAGTTGATTGATCATTAAATTCTGGTGCTGCTCTATGTATTGGCCAGCTTTCTTTAGTTTTAACCTGGCCCTTTTCATCAATTGGTTCTCCAATAACATTTACAATTCTTCCCAATGTCTCAGGTCCAACAGGAACTTGTATTGGCGCTCCTGTATCTGTCACTTCATCTCCTCTTTTTAATCCTTCAGTTGCATCCATTGCAATCGTTCTAACACTTGACTCTCCTAAGTGTTGAGCCACTTCTAATACTAACCTATTATCACCATTTTTACATTCTAACGCTGTTAAAATTTCTGGTAAATCTCCATCAAATTTAACATCTACTACCGCTCCAATAACTTGTGTAATTTTTCCTTTTTTCATAATTATAAACTTTCTGCTCCTGATATTATTTCAATTAATTCTTTAGTAATTGCTGCTTGACGACTTCTATTATACTGAATAGTTAGTTTATCAACCATTTCACCTGCATTTCTAGTTGCGTTATCCATCGCGCTCATTCTTGAGCCTTGTTCACTAGCCGAATTTTCCAACATTGCTTTAAAAATCTGTGTGGAGATATTTTTTGGCAATAAATTACTTAAAATTTCATCTTCCTCTGGTTCAAAATCATAATTATCTTCAAATGCAGATTCTTTTTTTATTTCGGAAGATTTCAATGGAATTATTTGTTGTGCTTGAGGTATTTGAGTAATTACATTTTTAAATTGGTTATAAAAAATTGTACATACATCAAATTCTTTTTTTTCGAACATATTAATTATAATTTTTCCAACTTTATCTGCATCAAAATAATTTACATTTTTTGACTCTTTAAAAGATATTCTCTCAACTATATTTTCATTATAAATTCTTTTTAACTGATCGTGTCCTTTTGATCCGACGGTAATAATTTTTAAAGTTTTTCCTTCCTTTAAAATTCTATGAAAATAAGCTTTTGCTTTTCTAATTATATTGCTATTAAAGCCGCCACATAACCCTCTATCAGATGTTAAAACTACACACAGATGCATCTTTTCATCTCCTGAACCAGCAAGTAATTTTGGTGCATTTTCTTTATCAGAGATTCCATTAGAAAGGTTAAGAATAATATTATTCATTTTTTCAGAATAAGGTCTTCCTTTTTCTGCATTTTCTTGTGCTCTTCTTAACTTTGCCGCAGCAACCATTTTCATTGCCTTGGTAATTTTTTGAGTGGATTTAACACTTTGTATCCTTTTTTTTAAATCGTCTAAACTTGCCATTTTTTAAGAATTATAATTTTTTTTAAACTCACTTATTATTTTACTTAATAATTTTTCGGTATTTTCTTCAAGTTTACCTGTGCTAGATATTTCGCTAAGAATTTCTGGTTTTTCAGATTTACACTTCTCAAGAATTTTAGACTCAAACATAGAGACATCTTTTAATTCTATATCATCCAAATATCCTCTAACCCCACAAAAAACTGAGATTACTTGTTCTGCTACTGTCATTGGAGAATATTGGTTCTGCTTTAATAGTTCAGTCAATTTTGAACCCCTGTTTAAAAGTTTTTGAGTAGATGCATCCAAGTCTGATCCAAATTGAGCAAATGCAGCCATTTCTCTATATTGTGCAAGTTCTAATTTCATTGACCCTGAAACTTTTTTCATAGCTTTTGTCTGAGCTGATGAACCGACTCTAGATACTGATAAACCTACGTTAATTGCTGGTCTAATTCCCTGATTAAATAAATTTGTTTCAAGAAATATTTGGCCATCTGTAATAGATATTACGTTTGTTGGTATAAAAGCAGATACATCTCCACCTTGAGTTTCAATAATTGGTAAAGCTGTTAAAGATCCACCGCCATGTTCGTCACTAAGTTTAGCTGCTCTTTCTAATAATCTGCTATGTAAATAAAATACATCTCCTGGATAAGCTTCTCTTCCTGGAGGTCTCCTCAACAATAAAGACATCTGTCTATAGGCAACAGCTTGCTTGGATAAATCATCATATATTATTAAAGCATGCATACCATTATCTCTAAAATATTCTCCCATAGCACATCCAGTATACGGAGCTAAAAACTGAAGTGGAGCAGCATCAGAAGCTGTAGCAGCAACTATTGTTGTGTATTCCATTGCTCCCGCTTCTTCTAAAGTTTTTTCAATTTGTCTTACAGTAGATCTTTTCTGACCTATGGCCACATAAACACAATAAAGCTTTTGCTTTTCATCTTCAGACTCGTTTATTTTTTTTTGATTTATAATTGTATCAATTGCAACAGCCGTTTTTCCTGTTTGTCTATCACCAATAATAAGTTCTCTTTGACCTCTCCCAATTGGAACCAAACTATCAACTGATTTAAGTCCAGTTTGCATTGGTTCACTGACGGACTTTCTTGGTATTATTCCTGGAGCCTTTACCTCAACCCTGTTTCTTTTAACTTTTTTGTCTAAAGCTCCCTTACCATCAATTGGATTGCCAAGTCCATCAACAACTCTTCCCAACAACTCTTTACCAACAGGAGTGTCAACAATAGCTCCTGTTCTTTTAACTGTGTCTCCTTCTTTTATAGCTCTATCTTCACCAAAAATTACAACGCCCACATTATCGCTCTCTAAGTTTAGCGCCATTCCTTTTGAGCCGTCTGAAAATTCTACCATCTCTCCAGCTTGAACATTATCTAATCCATAAATTCTTGCTATACCATCCCCAACAGACAAAACTTGTCCAACTTCTGAAATTTCTGTTTTGTCTCCAAACTTTTTTATTTGTTCTTTTAATATTTTAGTTACTTCTGAAGGATTTATTTCCATTTATGCCTCTATCATTTTATTCTCAATTTGCTGTAATTTGCTCTTAACTGAAGTGTCTATCATTAAACTTCCTACCTGAACAATTAATCCTCCAATTAAACTTTTATCATTTTTGTAAATCAGTTTTATATTAGATCCAAAAGTTTTTGTTAATTCATCTTTAATTTTTTTTATTTCAAGATCATTTAACTCTTTAGCCGCAATAAGTTTTGCAGATACTTCTCCACGCATTTTTGAACATATGGCCAAAAATTCTTTTAAAATTTTTTCTATATAAAATAATTTTCTTTTTGATATTAGAAAATTTAAAAATTTTTTAAATAATTCATTAAAATTAAATTTCTTTGAAATTTCATCTATTATTTTGCTTTGCTCTTGTATTTTAATTGTTGGATCTTTTATTAATTGATTAAAATCTTCACTTTTAGAAAGTAAATTAATTATAGCTGAAGCTTGCTCCTCTATTTGATTCAAGGAATTGCTTTCATCAGCTAATTCGTACAAAGCTTTTGAATAGCTATTTTCTGATGATACTAAATTACTTCCACTTTTGCTCAATTTTATCCCCTCTTATAGTTTTTGAAGACTAAAAAAATTTAAATTTAATTAGCATAGCAACAATCTCCGTTCAAGCGTCAGATTGACTAATTCTTTAAAATTTACTTCGTTAATTGAAGCTTATTGGGTCAACATCAACCGTCAGTTTTATTTCTTTAGAAAGTTTAAAGTTTTTTAGAACTAAATATAGAGTTTCTTGAATTTTTAATGTTTTTTTTGATCTAACAAGAAGTCTAATTCTGAATTTTTTTTTTATCCTATAAATTGGTGCATTAACTGGACCTAAAATTTTGGCTCTTATATTATTTGCTAGTAAATTTTTTAATTTACTTGATTCTTCTTCTAGTTTTTTTTGATTTTCTGAAGAAAGAATTATTGAAATAAATCTTTCGTATGGAGGAAGATTGTTTTTTTTTCTTAAATCTAATTCTTTTTCTAAAAACTTAAATGGATCTTTGTCAATAATTTGTTTAATGGATTCTGAATTAAAATTGTAAGTTTGAAAATATACTGTAGCATCTCCTCCTGTTCTACCAGCTCTACCAGATAATTGATGATAAAGTTGAAGATTTTTTTCGGCTCCTCTTAAATCGTGTCCTAAAGATGATAAATCTATATCTAATACAACTATACAATTGAGTTTTGGAAAATGAAATCCTTTAGAAATTATTTGGGTTCCTATTAATATTTGAATTTCATTATTAATAATTTTTTGTAGTACTCCGGTTGAAGATTTTTTATTCATGGTATCACTAGAAAAAATTAAAGATTTATAACTAGGAAGTAGTAAATTTACTTCTTCATAAATTTTTTCTACGCCTGGACCTGTAAAAACAAATTGACATTTTGCACTAATATTTTTTTCACACGTTCTCTTTAAATTATTTTTATGTCCACAATAATGACATAAAAGTTCTTTCTTATTTTTGTGATAAACTAAGTTTATTGAACAGTTTGGACATGAATAAACCTTATGACAATTTTTACAAAGTACATGTGGTGAAAAACCTCTTCTGTTTAAAAAAAATAATACTTGATCACCTTTTTGTAAATGGTACTTAACTTTTTCTAATGTTTTAGAAGAAATCCAAGATTGATTGTAAAGTTTATATTTTTTTAAATCAATGATTTCATATTTAGGAAGTTTTGCATCTTTATATCGATTAATTAATCTAGAATGGAAATATTTTTTTTTTTTTAAATTTTCATATGTTTCTAGAGAAGGAACTGCTGATACCAAAATAATTGGAACATTTTCAAAAGA
>Ga0066836_10001587_pt1 | contig 11952 bp, 16 predicted proteins | sample ETNtaG_18_FD_71568 | JGI IMG/M metagenome (GOLD analysis project Ga0066836, IMG submission 71568) | Marine microbial and viral communities from oxygen minimum zone, Eastern Pacific Ocean - ETNP201302SV91 | ecosystem: Environmental > Aquatic > Marine > Oceanic | place: Pacific Ocean: Eastern...
AGACCATTTAAAGTAACTGGCAAAGATGCAGAAGTAAGTTTATGTAAAGCTAATATTACTTGTAATAAAAATGGTATACCTTTTGATACAGAAAAAATGACTGTAACTTCAGGTATAAGACTTGGTACTCAAGCAGCAACTACAAGAGGTTTTGGTCTAAATGAGTTTAAAAAAGTTGGTACACTAATAACCAAAGTTATTAGAGGACTATCCGAAAACTCTACTAACAATAGTAAAGTTGAAGAAGAAGTAAGAAAGGAAGTAGTTGAAATTTGTTCAAATTTCCCTATTTATAATCATTTAATAAAAAAATAATTTATGCTTTGTCCATTTTGTAGAGAAAAAGATACATCCGTAGTTGACTCTAGACCAACAGAAGACGGTACGGCTATAAGACGTAGAAGAGTTAGTCATTGTTGTCAGGGTCAAAGGTTTACAACATTCGAAAGAGTTCAATTTAGAGAGCTTACTGTTGTTAAAAAGAATGGTAGAAAATCTCCTTTCGAAAGAGAAAAATTAGCTAAATCTATTTTTATTTCTTTAAAAAAGAGACCTGTAGACAGCGAAACTATTGAAAAATTCATCTCAAAAATATCGAGAAACCTCGAAGAAATGGGACAATCAGACATACCAACAAGTGTTATTGGTAGAATGGTAATGGACGGTTTAAAAGAAATAGATAAGATTGCATACATTCGTTTTGCTTCAGTCTACACAAACTTTAAAGAAGTAGAAGATTTTGGGCAATTTGTGGACAAATTAGATGTCTACAAATCAAAATAATTACTCTAATCATAATTATTTTATGAGTCTTGCGTTATTGCAAGCCAATATTATGTTAGGAAATACAAAGCAAAATCCATCAGTTGGTTGCGTAATAGTAAAAAATAATAATATTATTTCAGCAGGAGCAACTTCTTTTAATGGAAGGCCTCATGCAGAAGCAAATGCCATTAATTTTTCTAAACATAATTTAAAAAACACAAATATATATACAACATTAGAACCATGTTCCCACTATGGAGAAACACCTCCGTGTGTAAATAAAATTATAGCAAGAAAAATAAAGCGTGTTTTCTTTTCAATAAACGATCCTGACAAAAGATCCTACAAAAAAAGTAATATTTACCTTAGTAAGAAAGGGATTTTAGTAAAAAAAGGTATAATGAATAAAGAAATTAACTTTTTTTACAAAAGTTATTTTAATTTTAAAAAAAAAGATTTTCCATTTGTAACTTCTAAAATTGCTGTTTCTAGAGATTTTTATACAATCAATAGAGAGAACGATAACTGGATTACAAATAGATACTCTAGAGGAAGAGTCCACTTATTAAGATCTTCGCATGATTGTATAGTTACAAGTTCAGAAACCATTATTAAAGATAACCCATCATTAAACTGTAGAATCAAGGGTATAGAAAATAGAAGTCCAGTGAGAATTGTTCTTGATAAAAATCTTAGAATTTCAATCAAGTCAAAGATTCTAAGATTAAATAAACATAGCAAGACAATTGTTTTTTATAACAAATCTAACGATAAAAAAATCGCCTTACTTAAAAACCTAAATGTGAAGATGATAAAAATCTCTTTAGATAAGAATAGTAACTTAGACTTATTTTTAGTCCTAAAAAAAATCAAGCAAAAAGGTTTCTCTAGAGTTTTTTTAGAATGTGGAGTTAGTTTAACTTATCAGTTCTTTAAAAATAATTTAATCGATGATTTTAAATTATTTATATCTAAAAATGATCTTGGTAAATCGGGTGGTGGAAGTTTTAAAAATACTTTTACTACTTTTTTAAATAGAAAAAAAGGCAATGTTGAAAAAGTTAATCTTCTAGGAGATAAACTAATTTCATATCAAATCAAATAATGTTTAGCGGAATTGTCATAGATACTGGAAAAATTCATAATATTTATAAGAAAAGAAATAATTCAAACATTGAAATTAAATCAAATATTAAATTTTCAAGAAAAGATATTGGTTCTTCCATATCGTGTTCAGGCGTATGTCTTACTTTGGTTAGTTATAAAAGTAAAATCTGTAAGTTTTTTCTTTCTTTAGAAACTTTAAATCGAACTAACTTTAAATATTGTAAAAAAGGTGATTTAATCAATCTTGAGAAGCCTTTAAAATTTGGAAAACATCTATCAGGACATTTTGTTCAAGGGCATGTCGACACAACTTGCAGAGTTAGAAAAATTACTCATATTGGAAAATCTTGGCTTATAGATATAGATTTGCCAAAAAAATATAATAATTATATTGTTTATAAAGGATCTGTCTCCGTTAACGGAGTTTCTCTTACAATTGCAAAAATATTTAAAAATAGTTTTCAAATATCTATTATTCCTCACACATTAATGATGACAAATTTGATAAAATTAAAATTAAATGATGTAGTTAATATAGAATTTGATATTTTAGCTAAGTACATAAGAAAAGCTTTAAAATGAGAAAATTTTCAAAAATAACCAAAATAATAGAAGATGCTAAGCGAGGAAAGATGTTTGTATTAGTTGATGACGAAGGTAGAGAAAACGAAGGAGATTTAGTTATTCCAGCTTCAAAAATCTCGCCAAGTGGAATAAACTTTATGGCAAAGTATGGAAGGGGGCTAATTTGTTTAGCTCTTTCACAGAGCCAAGTAAACAAACTTAACCTTTCTTTAATGTCGCCTTCTAATAATTCCAGAACCCAAACAGCTTTTACTGTATCTATTGAAGCAAAAAAAGGCGTTACCACAGGAATTTCTGCTCATGATAGATCTCATACAATTAAAACAGCAATTAAAAAAAACGCTGGACCAAAAGATATAGTTTCACCTGGTCATGTTTTTCCTCTTGTTTCAAGAAATGGCGGTGTCCTTGTTAGAGCCGGTCACACTGAAGCTTCTGTAGATGTTTCTAAACTTTCCAAAAATGGCTCTTCGGCAGTAATTTGTGAGATTATGAATAATGATGGAACAATGGCAAAAGGTAAACAGCTGTTGAGCTTTTCTAAAAAACATAAGTTAAGAATAGGAAAAATAGAAGATTTAATTTCATTTCGGTTAAGTAAAGAAAAATTAATTAAATTTAAGAAGTCTTCTATTATTAAGATAAAAAAACAAAATTATAGTATCAAAATTTATGAAAATTTACTTGATGGAACTGAAAATTTTGCTTTAGTAAAAGGTGATATTAAGAAAAATAAGAATCCAAGAGTTAGAGTAATATCATCTAACATAGTTAAGAATTATTTAATGGGTGAAAAACTACCAAATTCATTCAATCATACTATAGAACACTTTAAAAATCATAAAGATTGTGTTTTAATCTTTATAAGAGACACAAACCTTAAATCTGTTTCTGAAACTTTAAGAGGATATAAAAGAAAAAACTTTTATAAAAAAGGACAAGATAAATTGATAAGAAACTATGGTATAGGTGCTCAAATTATAAAATCGCTTAATATTAAAAAAATGATATTAGTTACTAGGTCTAAAAAAAGAGTTATTGGTTTGGAAGGATATGGTATTAAAATTACAAAACAAGAAATTATAAAATGAAAAAACTTTGCATAGTATTAGCGGATTATTACAAAGATGTCTCCAAAATGTTGTTAGATGGAGCTATCTCTGAGCAAGCAAAAAATAGATCCGATTTAGTAATAAAAAAAGTTTACCATGTCCCTGGAGTTTTTGAAATTCCAGTTACAATTTCTAAACATATAAGTAAGTATGATGGTTTTGTAGCTTTAGGATGTGTTATTAAAGGAGAAACTCAACATTTTGATTTAATTTCAAAGGCTGTTGTTAACGCAATTATGGATTTATCAGTTGAAAGTAAAAAACCAATAGGAAATGGAATAATTACCTGTCTTAATAAGAAGCAAGCACTTGAAAGAGCGCACCCAAAAAGAAAAAATATAGGAGGTAATGCTGTTTCTGCAGTAAAGCAAACTTTGACTAATTTTAAATAATGGATAAAGAAGCTCTTCAAAATCCTAGAGTAATTGTAATACAAAAGCTGTACGGATATTACCTAAATAAAGAAAGTGAATTAAATTTTCCTAAACATAGATACAAAAAGTTTATTAAAGATATAGTTAAAGGAACTATTGAAAGAAAAGATTTAATACAGGATATAATAGATAAAGAACTAAAAAATGATATAAATGAAAACAAAACTGACTTAATGATTAAATTAATGATTATGGCAGCTATCTATGAATTTCTATATATGCATAAGACTCCTACTAAAGTTGTAATAAGTGAATATTTAAAAGTTTCAGATTTTTTTTCTGAGAAGTCTCAAATAAGTTTTCTAAATGCAATTTTAGATAAATTGTCAAAGTTGCGCATAAGAACAAACAATTAAATCCATTTAACCGGCTAAAGACGTCAAATATTAATACCTAAAAGTGAAGATTATTGTTGCGTTTTGCGTTTTTTTTTGGCAATTTCCGTTTTTTTAATCAAATTTAATTTTAATAATGTTTACAGTACTTAATCTCATTATTCTCGCTGGCATCATTGCCATATTGTATGGATATATAGTTGGGAAGCAAATAATGCTTTCTAGTCCTGGAAACAAAAAAATGCAAGAAATTGCAAGCGCGATACAAGTGGGAGCAAGAGCGTATTTAAATAGACAGTATAGAACTATCGCAATAGTAGGTTTTATTATTTTAATAATAATTACTTATGCTTTAGGATTATGGGTTGGTTTAGGTTACTTTATTGGAGCTTTTTTATCGGGAGCTGCTGGATATGTAGGAATGTTGGTATCAGTACAAGCCAATGTAAGGACAGCAGAAGCTTCTAGAAATGGTTTAGCAGCAGGATTAAATATAGGATTTAAATCTGGTGCTGTAACCGGAATGTTAGTTGCTGGCTTAGCTTTGTTATCTATTGCAGTTTATTATCTAATTTTATTAAAATTAAATGTTGAAAGCAGAGATATTATTAATGCTTTAGTTGGTTTAGGTTTTGGGGCATCACTAATATCTATTTTTGCACGACTAGGTGGAGGAATCTTTACAAAAGGAGCAGATGTTGGCGCCGATTTAGTAGGAAAAGTTGAGGCTGGCATTCCTGAGGACGATCCTAGAAATCCTGCAGTTATAGCAGATAATGTAGGAGATAATGTTGGAGACTGTGCTGGAATGGCTGCAGATTTATTTGAAACATATGCTGTAACAATTGTTGCTACTATGGTCCTGTCTTCAATTTTCTTTGTAGAAAATCTAAATATGATGATTTACCCTTTAGCAATTGGAGGATCTTGCATACTAACTTCTATAGCAGGCACCTTCTTTGTTCGACTTGGTCCTAGCAAAAACATAATGGGAGCTTTGTATAAAGGTTTTATTGCTACTGCAATTTTTTCTGTGATTATTTTATACCCCGTTACAGAAAAAATAATTGGATTAGATAACTTATATTCTTCTACTAACGCTAATTTTAGTGGTTTTGGTCTTTATATATGTGGTGTTATTGGTTTAGCGATTACTGGACTTATTATATGGGTTACAGAATATTATACTGGAACAAAATTTAGACCTGTAATTAGCGTAGCTAAATCTTCTATTACTGGACATGGAACGAATGTAATTCAAGGTTTAGCAGTTTCATTAGAAGCTACAGCTTTACCAGCGCTAATAATTGTATCAGGAATTTTATTAACAAATAGTATTGCTGGTTTATTTGGTATAGCAATTGCTGTAACTACAATGTTAGCTTTAGCAGGTATGGTAGTTGCTTTAGATGCGTACGGACCTGTTACCGATAATGCAGGGGGAATTGCTGAAATGTCCAATTTACCTAAGAACGTAAGAAAAACTACCGACGCTTTAGATGCCGTGGGAAACACTACTAAAGCTGTTACTAAAGGTTATGCTATAGGGTCAGCAGGACTGGGAGCTTTAGTATTATTTGCAGCTTACACAGAAGATATAAAGTTTTTTTCTAATATTAGTGGCTCAGCATTAGAAAATGTTAGTGTTAATTTCGATTTATCAAATCCTTACGTTGTAGTTGGATTGTTAATTGGAGGAATGTTACCTTATCTTTTTGCATCTATGTCAATGCAAGCAGTTGGAAGAGCAGGTGGAGCTGTTGTAATTGAAGTAAGAAGACAATTTAAAAAAATTCCAGGAATAATGAAGAGAAAAAGAAAACCTGACTATGGAAGGCTTGTGGATTTATTAACTAAATCAGCAATTAAAGAAATGATAATCCCATCTTTGCTGCCAGTTTTATCTCCTATACTTTTATACTTTATCATTTATTTAATCGGTGGTATTGAAGCAGCGTTATCTTCCGTTGGGGCTATGCTTTTAGGAGTTATTATTACGGGATTGTTTGTTGCTATATCTATGACCGCAGGTGGTGGCGCGTGGGATAATGCTAAAAAATATATTGAAGACGGTAAATTTGGTGGGAAAGGCTCAGACGCACACAAAGCCGCTGTTACTGGTGATACTGTTGGAGATCCCTACAAGGATACGGCTGGTCCAGCTGTAAACCCAATGATTAAAATAACTAATATTGTTGCTTTACTTCTTTTAGCTGTAATAGCGCATTAACTATTTCTTTTTGGCTTCCATTTTTTGTCTAATGCTAGACAAAAAACCATATATGAAATTTTCTTTTCTTAAATCATTTTCTGTAATAGATTTAGCAAAATTTACTCTTTTCATATCTTCTTTATTATAGAATTCTTTTTTTTTTAGAACTCCATACTTGTCAAATTCTAAAACTAACACGTTATTTTTGGTTAAATGTGATTGCCCTAATTTGAGGAGTTTTCCTCTAGATTTTGTTCTTTCAATATAAATCCACATATTATCATCAGTCAAACCTTTGGTAGATGGTTGTCCAAGTACACGAATAATGTCATTTTTATTAAAATCATCAACTAGTATTAACTTTTCCCTTTTATCAAGATATGCTATTCCATGAGTACTAATTAAAGGCTCACGTTTACAAGATTCTAAAAGAACTAATACAGATAATAAAAAAAAAGTAATTATTTTCATATGTCAAAAAATATTAACAATACTACATTATTTGAGTCAAAATTATATAATAAAATTGTTGCATTATCGCGAAATAAATTACTTTATTCTAAATTTAACCTTAATGACAGTTTTCAAAACCGAATCTACTTAATTTTTATTCATTTATCTTTTCTATTTGTGGCTTCTAAAAAAAAAACTTCTCTAAATTTATTCAATCAAAATTTATTCGATTACACATTTCATAAAATAGAACTAAATATGAGAGAAATCGGCTACGGAGATGTTGCTGTGAATAAAAATATGAAATTATTAGTCAAAGATTTTTATAATATTTTATTTTTTTGCGAAAAATACAAAAAAGAGAGCAAAAATAATAAGGTTTCTTTTATTAAGAAATATCTGTCATTAAATATTGCTAAAAATGACGATAAAAATGATGATTTCATACTTTATCTAGATAAATATCATGCTTTTTGTCTTGATTTAGGTTCGGATAGTGTATTAAAGGGTGAAATAAACTATAATTATAATTAAATTTTAAAAATGGCTGTACCAAAACGAAAAACATCAAAGTCTAGAAGAGACAAAAGAAGATCTCACCACAGAATAAAAGATCAAAACATCATCGAAGATAAAAAAAGTGGGGAATATAGACTTTCACACCACATTGATTTAAAAACTGGGATGTATAACGGTAGACAAATTCTTGAGCCAAAAAAATAATATTCTTTTTTAACATGACCGATAATATAAAAATTGCAGTAGATGCTATGGGTGGAGAAAATTCACCAAATAAAATTATAGAAGGTATTAAACTTTCCTTAGATACTAACAAAGATAATTTTTTTTACATTTATGGAAAAAAGGATGTCTTGGAAGAAACTATTTCAAAATACCCTACTTTAAAAGGATATTACGAAATAATAAATGCTAACGATGTTATAATCGATAGCGAGAGTCCACTTGTGGCCGCCAAGAGAGGTAAAGAGTCCAGTATGTGGAAATCTATAGAATCGCAAAAAGAAAACAAAACCGATATAACGCTATCAGCTGGCAACACAGGAGCTTTACTTGTGATTTCAAGACTAATTCTTAACTCTATTGAAGGTATTAATAAACCTGCGCTAGCCGCTTTGTGGCCAAATCAAAAAAATGCAAATTTAGTACTAGATCTTGGCGCAAATATAGAATGTAATGAAAAAAATTTAGTTGATTTTGCTTGTATGGGTTCAGCATTATCAAAATCACTTTTTAATATTAACTTACCTAAAGTTGCTTTATTAAACGTTGGTCAAGAGGAAATTAAAGGAAATGAAGTTATTAAAAAAACATTTTCAATATTAAAAAATAATAAACTAAAAAATTTTGAATTTTCAGGTTATATAGAAGGAAACCATATAATGGATGGTGACATCGATGTAATTATAACTGATGGATTTACAGGCAATATTGCCTTAAAGACGGCTGAAGGAACTGCAAATTTTATAACAAAGAATTTAAAGCAAGCATTAAATAAGCTCTCAGTACTATTATCTTATTATTCTCTTAAGAAGTTTAAAGCAAAACTGGACCCTAGAAAATATAATGGAGCTATTTTCTTAGGTCTTCAGGGGCCTGTAGTTAAAAGCCATGGTAGTACTGACGCTCTAGGATTCGCTTACTCAATTCAAACTTGCAATAAAATTGTTAAATCTGATCTAATAAAGAAAATAAAATCTAATTTAATTACTGTTGACGCTAAATAAAAGTGATACTACTTTTTGTAGATGAATAAAAAAAATCTTACTAAAAAAGATATTAGTGATAAAATTTTTCATAATTTAGGTTTTTCAAAAAACTTATCAAGTAAAATTATAGATGATTTTTTTGAATCTGTGGTCACTCAACTTATTAAAACTAATCAGGTAAAACTTTCTTCTTTTGGAACTTTTGAGGTAATAAAAAAAAAAGAACGTATTGGTAGAAATCCCAAAACTAAAGTTCAAGCTAAAATATCAGCTCGTAAAGTAGTAAAATTTAAGCCATCTATATTAATAAAAGATAAATTAAATCTAAATGTCAGAAAATCTTAAATTAGAATCTGCTTATAAAACAATAGGTGAAATTGCTAAAGAGTTAAATTTAGTTGATGAAAACACAGGGATTTTAAAAACTTATGTACTTAGATATTGGGAAACTCAATTTAAGCAAATTAGACCTAAAATCAAAGCTGGGAAAAGAAGATACTATTCAGAACAAGATTTTAAAATGATTAAATATATTAAATTCTTACTAAAAGATAAGGGCTATACTATAAATGGTGTCAAAAACTTATTAGACAATAAAAAAGATGATTTTCTTGACGATATAAACAAATTAGGTGTATATAAACCTGATTTAAAAAGTAAAAAAATTATAAAAGAAAAAATTAAAAAAATTTCAAAGATTGTTAAAGATATCAAAAGGTTTAAATAATGGCTAAAAAAACTCATGTCAAAGTAAGGCTTGTTCCAGAAAATAAACCAGATAGTCCTTTTTTTTATTACGTAAAAAAACCAGCTGGTGGAGAAAAAGCTAAAGTAAAATTAAAAGCAAAAAAATATAATCCTTCAACTCGTAAACATGAAACTTTTGTGGAAAAAAAATTACCACCACATAGTAAATAATTATTTTTTTTTAAAAAATTTTCTCTCAAAATCAATATAAGACCAAATCATATTTTTCCATATTTTTTTTGTAAGAGTGGGGTCTATTTTTCTTTTAATCGATTTTTTTTTTATTTTGTTTAATATATGAGCTATTCTTTTTTTATCAACTATTTCATTTTTATTACTTTTTAATTCAATAACCTTTTTTATAATCTCGGTCCTCATTTTTATTATACTTAAAAGCTTATTATCGAGTTTATCTAACTTTCTTCGCTGAATATTTAGTTTTTTTTTATTTTTTGGCGACATTTAATCAATTGGATTCATCAATAAATAATATATTTATTCTATTATGTACATAGAAAAGAATATAATAAATAAATACATTTCGTATTGGTTAATTTCAATTTTTCTTATCGTATCTATAATGATTGTGGTTGGAGGTCTAACAAGACTTACTGATTCAGGGCTTTCAATAACTCAGTGGCAGCTATTTTCTGGTATAATTCCGCCTCTAAACATTGATCAATGGAACTATTATTTTGATTTATATAAAAAAATTCCTGAATACAAAATTCAAAATTACTCAATGACTTTAGATGAATTTAAAGTAATTTTTTGGTGGGAATTTATTCATAGATTTTTAGGTAGATTGATTGGCGTTCTATATTTAATACCATTAATTTTTTTTACTATAAAAGTTGGATTTAAAAATGCACTAGGTCTTAATCTAATATTTGCACTAATTTGTTTACAAGGCTTTGTAGGATGGTTTATGGTTTCAAGTGGTCTTGTTGATAGAGTTGATGTCAGTCACTTCAGATTAGCATTACATTTGATATTGGCTTTTATAATTCTTTCTTTAATCTTATGGAATTATTTGAATTATAAAAAAATTGAATTACCAAGAATAAAGATTTCAAATTATTTATTAATTGTTTTTTTGCTTCTATTGTTTATTCAAATAGTTATGGGTGCTTTTGTTTCTGGAATGGACGCAGGTAAAATATATAATACTTGGCCATTAATGGGAGGTAATTATTTTCCAGACGATAATGTATTAATCAGTTTATTTAGTTTATCAAGCTTAAGTGATCCTTCGCTTGTTCAGTTTATTCACAGAAATTTAGCTTATTTAATATTTATTGTTTATTTATATATTTTTTTTAAAATTTATCGAAATAATCTTATAGAGTATTTTAAAATTGCTGCTGTAACTGGTGTATTGCTAACATTACAAATTATTCTAGGAATTTTTACATTACTTTCTGGAGCACAAATGATTGTTTCATCTATGCACCAGGTAAGTTCAATTTTTTTAATTACTTCAAGTGTTTATTTTTTATATTTAAATACAAAAACTAGCTAACTGCTTTTAATTTAGTTTTCCCTGAAGCTTCTAGTGCCTGACTCAAGTCTGCTATGATGTCATCAGGATGTTCTATACCTACAGATAGTCTGACATACCCTGGCGTAACACCTGCGGCAAGCAATTCTTCAGGAGTTAATTGACTGTGAGTAGTAGTAGCAGGGTGTATTGCTAAACTTCTGGCATCACCAATGTTTGCAACGTGGTAAAACATTTTTAATGCTTCTATAAATCTTTTACCTGCCTCAACTCCTCCTTTTACTTCAACACCAACTAATCCTCCATTTCCACCTTTAAAATATCTTTTGGCTCTATCACCAATTTCTCCTTTGTGGATATTAGGATAAATCACTCTCTCTACATTTTTATGTTTAACAAGAAAATCAACAACTTTTTGTGCATTCGAGCAATGTTGTTTCATTCTTAGAGGTGCTGTTTCTAATCCTTGAATTATACCAAAAGCATTGTCTGGAGCCAAAGCAGAACCCAAATCTCTTAACAACACTACTCTGGCACGTACTGCATAGGCTACATTTGCTCCAGTAAGTTCTGGAACAACTTTTCCCCAAACAGCTCCGCCATAACTTGGATCTGGCTCGTTAAATAATGGTTGTCTTTTTGGATTTGAGGTCCAATCAAAATTACCACCATCCACTAAACATCCACCTATAACTGTACCGTGCCCTCCAATAAATTTTGTCAATGAATGAATTACAACAGCAGCTCCATGTTCAATCGGTTTACAGATAACCGGAGCAGCAGTATTATCCATAATTAAAGGGATGTTATGCTTTCTTCCTATATCTGAAACTTCTTTGATTGGAAAAACTCGTAAATATGGATTTGGTAGAGTTTCAGCATAAATACATCTAGTTTTTTCATCAATTTGCTTTTCAAAGTTTTTAGGATCTGATGGGTCAGCATATCTAACTTCTATTCCAAGTTTTTTTAAT
>Ga0066836_10001589_pt1 | contig 11944 bp, 9 predicted proteins | sample ETNtaG_18_FD_71568 | JGI IMG/M metagenome (GOLD analysis project Ga0066836, IMG submission 71568) | Marine microbial and viral communities from oxygen minimum zone, Eastern Pacific Ocean - ETNP201302SV91 | ecosystem: Environmental > Aquatic > Marine > Oceanic | place: Pacific Ocean: Eastern...
ATCTATGAACTTTTCCACCTGAATCTTTTACAATTTTATCTAATTTAGAAAGAATCGAAGAAGTCTGATCAGATTGATCAGGATGCACTAAAAAAACTATTTCGTAATGTCTCATAATTGCCTCTTGATTATTAATTCCCACCATAAATGGTGTGGAATGAGGTTAGAGCGGGAATTCTATGTTCTACTAAGAAGCTTTGCAAGCTAAAAGAAGTATTGTGGTAACTAAATTTGCGAAAGAAAAACCCTCAAAAGAAGCAGCTTTAGGAAAAAGACTGTTTTTAGTAAGTCCTGGGATAGTATTTACTTCTATTATTTGAAAATTATCATTTTCGTCTTGTATAAAGTCTACCCTGCCCCAATCTTGGCAACCTATAGAAGAAAAAGCATGCCAAGCTATGTCTTTTAATTCTTCAAGTTCTGCATTATTCAGATCTGCTTTTAAGTATTCAGTCTTATTACTTTCGTATTTAGAGTTAAAATCATAGAAAGATCCGCTAGGTTTAATATGAATAGGGTGTAAAACTTTATCTCCTAATATAGAAACAGTAAGTTCTCGGCCTGGGACAAAAGCTTCTACTAAAAGGGTGTCGTCAAATTTCAAAGCCTCTATCATTGATTCTTCTAAACTTCCCTCTCCAGGTTTTACTATAGAAATTCCAAAACTTGAACCTTCTCTAGAAGGCTTAACAACAAAAGTCTTATCTAGTGCAGTTATATCATCTTCTTCAGATAAATATGGGGTTAACTTCATTTCAGGAGTTCCAGCTTTCTTAACTTCAACGAAATCAGGGGTAGGTAATAATAAATCTCTCCAAATCTTTTTTGCTTCAGATTTATCCATGGCAATTTTACAAGATTCGGGGTTGCTTCCTGTATACAAAATACTTTTATCTTCTAAGATTCTTTGAATATAACCATCCTCTCCTCCTCTGCCGTGTAAGGCTATAAATACCAATTCAATTTCAGAAGGTATATTGTCAATGTCTGCTTTAGACTTAAGATCAATGAAATTAAAATCAATCTGCAACTCAGCAAGTGCTTCAGATACAGACACACCAGACATTAGAGAGATTTCTCTTTCAGCTGACCAGCCACCTGCCAAAACTGCTATTTTCTTGTCTTTCAGTAGAGAGTAATCTTCCATCAATCTAAATATCTTTTCTTTATCTCTGCACTTATATCCGAGATATTTCCAGCTCCTTGCATGATAAGAACTGAATCTTGGCTTACTTGATCTTCAATAGATTCGATAATTTCATTTGCTGAATTAAATAACTTAACTTTATCAAAACCTCGTTTTAAGATTTTTTTCATTAATTCTTCACTGCTAACGTCTTTTATAGGACTTTCTCCAGCAGAATAAATATCTAACAAGAACAGATTATCTACTTTAGTTAACTCATCTACAAACTCTGAAAATAAATCTTTTGTTCTACTGTATCTGTGGGGTTGGAAGACCATATTTATTTCTTTATTAGGAAAAGACTCTCTAATGGAATCAATAGTTGATTTAATCTCAGAAGGATGATGTCCGTAATCATCAACTAAAATACAACTAAACCCATTTATAGATAGCTCTCCAAGAACTTGCATCCTTCTATTTATACCCATAAAGTTTTGTAGAGAATGATTGATTATGTCGGTAGAAATTCCTTCTTGAATACAAAGAACTACAGCTGCCGCTGCATTTAAAGCATTATGCCTTCCCAGCATGTTAAAACTAAGATCTAAGTTTTCCAGTTCAGACCTTAACTTAAATGATGATTGAAAGTCTCTTGAAGAATAATTAGAAAGAACATAATCATTACCTTCATCAAAGCCATAAGTTATATAAGGTCTTGAAAATTCAGGTATTAATTGGCTGATTACTGGATCATCTCCGCAAACTATAGCCATTCCGTTGAAGGGTAGTTTCTTTACGAAATCTAAAAAAGCACTTTTAAGATTCTCAAAGCTATCCTCATAATTCACTAAATGATCTGGCTCTATGTTAGTAATGATTGACATGCTGGGTTGCAACAAAAGAAAAGACTGATCACTTTCGTCTGCTTCAGCAATTAAATACTCACCTTTACCTAACTGAGCATTGGAATTAAAGCTATTAATTATGCCTCCATTAATGAAAGTAGGATCAAGGCCTGCTTCAGTCATTATGGAAGCAATAATGCTTGTTGTTGATGTCTTTCCGTGCGTTCCTGCAATAGCTATCCCTCTTTTAGTGTTCATTAGACTAGAGAGCATCTCGGCCCTAGCCAAAATAGGAATAGATCTCTTTTTTGATTCTTTAATTTCTGGATTGTTTTCAGAAATTGCACTTGATACAACAACCATTTCTACCTTTTTTAGATTAGATACAGAATGATCATATTTAATTTTTATACCCATATCACTCAAACGATTAGTAATGTCAGATTCTTTTTTATCAGAGCCTGTAACCGTATAACCTAAATTGTATAAAACTTCTGCGATTCCACTCATACCAATTCCACCTATGCCTACAAAATGGATATTATTTAAAGAAAATTTAGAAGGATTCATTAATTATCTCTACAATTCTATTACCAGAAGAAATTGGAAAAGCATCAAAAGCATTTAAGCTCATTGAATGCCTCGCATTATGATCCTTTTCTAAATCATTTAGAAGTGTGAATAAACTATCTGCACTATCTAAAGATGACTCTAATAGGATTGAAGCTTTCTTATTTTCGAGAAACTTTGCATTAAAATATTGATGATTATCTGCTGCCCAAGGTAAGGGGAACAGAATTGAAGGTTTAGACGAGCAGCAAATTTCACTTATTGTCATAGCTCCTGACCTTCCTATAACTATGTCGGACTCATGATAGGCCTTCCCTATATTTTCAATATAAGGAACTACTTCATAACTAATTGATTGCTTAGAGTAGGCCTCTTCTAATGGACTTCTGTCTAAATCACCAATTTGATGAAGTATACTCCAGTGTAGTGGGATAACCTTGTCCTTGAATGATTTTAAGACTATTTCGTTTAGTTGTTTAGATCCTTGACTGCCACCTAAGATAAGAATGTTGAAATGTTCTTTAATTGTCGGTTGTGGCGAAGGACTCTTAATAATCTCAGCTCTAACAGGATTGCCTACATCATGTATCTTAGAAGATTTACTAAATGAACCAGGAAAGGCTTCAAAGGTTAGCACGGAAAGCCTATTAAGAATTCTATTAACTAAACCAGGTACACTATTTTGTTCATGTATGTACAGAGGAATAGACAGTAAATAAGCTGCCAAAGCTGGTGCTAAAGAAACATACCCACCAGTTGAAAATACTATATCTGGTTTTAACTTTGTGATGATAAAAAGAGATTTAATAACATTAAGTTCTAGATAAATTACAGAAATAATCTTTCCAAAAATATTTTTTCCCTTAAACCCTTTTGTTTCAAGACTTATAAAATTAAAACTTTCTGCTTCAGATAATGTGCTTTCTAATGACTCACTTTTCCCTATCCAAGATACTGAAAACTTATTTCTTTTAAATTCTTTGGCTACAGATAAAGCAGGATAAACATGACCTCCAGTTCCACCGGCTACAATTAGAACTTTCATTAAAAAGTAACTCTCCTCTTTATGCTAGCTATAGGCATAGATATTTTATTTTCATAATCAATTCTAAGTATAAGTCCGATCATAGAGCACATTATTAATATATTTGTGCCGCCAGCACTAAATAATGGCAAAGTAAGCCCTTTAGTTGGCAAAAGACCTACGGCAACACCTACGTTAATAAATACATGCAATCCAATTAGGATTGCTGCTCCATAGCAAAAGAAAAAACCAAAATGGTTTCTTCTTTGAAGAGACTGCCTTCCTATTAAGAACACCCTAAAAGAAATCCCAAATAACATCCCAATAATTAAAATTCCACTTACAAGGCCTAATTCCTCAATTAGAATAGAGAAAATAAAATCTGTGTGCGCATCTGGTAAATACCCCATTTTCATTAAACTCTGACCTAAACCTACACCAAACCAATCACCTCTTCCTATGGACATAAGGGATAATGTAAGTTGATATCCTTTATCAAAAGGATCACTCCAAGGGTCTACAAAGGAAATAATCCGTTCCCATCTCCACGGAACGTAAGTTATCAGAAGGACTATCCCCATTAACCCTATTAAGAAAACTATGATGAACTGTCTAATTGGAACACCCGCTACAAATAAGACACCTAGAGCAGATGCAAAAATAACCGCCGAAGCACCTAAATCAGGCTGTATAAGAATTAATGAGATAATGCTTACAAGTAAAACAGCTGGTCTAATGAAACTAAATAAATCATTTTGAACGAGTTCTATTCTTCTAACGCAATATGACGAAATATATAAAATGCTGAAAAATTTCATGATTTCCGATGATTGAAGACTGAACCCAAATAACCTTATCCATCTATTAGACCCATTAACTTCTACCCCTATTCCTGGGATAAAAACAAGAATCAATAAAAGTATCCCTAGACCTAACAACCATCTATCAAATTGGCTCCAAAAGTTTAAAGGTATTAGAAAAATAGTTATCAAGAAAACTAAGCCTAGAAAAAGATGAAATAATTGTTTATTCAAAATATGTGTAGGGTTCCCATATATAGAATCTGAGAAATGCACTGAAGCAGTAGTCAATACAAGAAGCCCAATAAATCCTAACAAAACGAATAAAGAAATTAAAAAATAATCTAATTTTTTGAAGTCAAATTCTAATATTTGTCTATAAAACATAAAATTAAGATTGATTCATCATTTCTTTGAATCTATCACCTCTTTCACGATAATCTGTGAACATATCTGTACTGGAGCAAGCAGGAGAAAGTAAAATAAGATCTCCCATTTGAGATTCTTCTTTTGCCAACGAATAAGCAGAATCCAAATCATTGCAACAAATACAATCAGTAAAGCTTGATAATGATTCTTTTAAAAGTTCTTTATCTTTTCCATATATAAAACATTTTTTTATTTCATTAAAAATAAGTGCATTCTCTTCGCTCAGCTTCTGTCCCTTTAAATCCCCACCGCATATTAAAAAAATGTCTCCTTCTTTGTTTAAATTTCTACTTGATTCAATAGATTTGAGAGTAGCATCAAAATTTGTAGCTTTCGAATCATTCACGTGTGTAATGCCATTTACATTTCCTAATACTTCAAACCTATGCGGTTGCTTTTTGAAAGAAGCAATTATTTCGATAGCTTTATCCAAGAATTCATTAACGTCAGATACTTCTGTATCTTGTTCATGTTTAAGAATGAATTCTAATGCTACTAATGCTGCCTTTAAGTTTAAAATATCATGTAGAGGCCATTTCTCTAAATTTGGATTATTTAAGATATGAGATTCAGTAAAATGATTCTCGTAATCATAAAATTTCTTTCCTGTTATTTTTTGATCTAACTTAGAAATATTAATATTTGATTCCTTTAATACTCGCCTTTTTAAAGATTGATAAATCTCAAAAGATTTATGCCTATCTAAGTGGTCTTCTTCTACGTTTAAAAGAATACCTATTTCTGATTCCAGTCTTGAGCTGGCTTCTATCTGGAAGCTTGAAATTTCTATGATTGCCACATCAATTTTTTGATCTAAGAAATCTAAAACTGGTTTTCCTATATTGCCAATTGCTGAAATTGATTTATCTATTAAGAACCCTTTTAAAAGATGCTCTAACATAGATACAGTTGTTGTCTTGCCGTTAGTTCCTGTAACTAAAATGTTGTAACTCTGACTATTGCTTAAATAAATATCTATATCAGTTTGAATAGGTATATTTAAGTTCTTGGCGTATTGGAATGCTGTATGTTCCAAGCTAACTCCTGGACTTGGATAAATTCTTGAAATTAGTTTAAAAGTTCTTTCTGATATTTTTGGATTAAGAATGTAATGTATATCTAAGTTCTTCAACTCATTTAAGTATTTATCATTTGGTGAAGATTCCAAGATGTAAATATTTTCTTCTGCCTTGGCTAGATATTTTGCGAAAGAAACTCCTGTCTTGCCAAGTCCTAAAATAAGGGGGATTTTATTCAACTTTAAGAATCTACCTTAACCTCAGTAAAGCGAGGCCGAGTAAAACTAACATGAAAGTAATTATCCAAAATCTTACAATTACCCTTGGTTCGGGCCACCCTTTTAGTTCGTAGTGATGATGTAAAGGTGCCATTTGAAAGATACGTTTACCTGTTAGTTTATAAGAAGACACTTGAACAATCACTGAAAGGGCCTCAACAACAAACAGTCCACCCATAACTAACAAAACATACTCATGTCTAATAATAACAGTAACTATTCCTAAAGCAGCTCCCAAAGAAAGAGACCCTACATCACCCATAAAAACCTGAGCTGGATAGGTATTGAACCACAAGAACCCAATTCCCGAGCCAACTAAAGCACCACAAAATACAATCATCTCACCTGCTCCAGGTAAATAAGGAATATTAAGAAAATCAGAATAAATAATATTACCAGCAAGGTATCCAATAATACCTAATCCAGCAGCAACCATGACGCAAGGTAAGATTGCTAAACCATCTAACCCATCTGTAAGGTTTACTGCATTGCTAGTACCCAAAACAACAAAATAAGAAAGGAAGATAAAGCCTATGCCTAAAGGTATAGAGATATCTTTAAAGAATGGAACTATTAGGCTAACTTCTCTAATATTTTCATGGCTATAAAATAAGAAAGAACAAGCTACGATAGCTATAACAGATTGCCATAAGATTTTACTTGAAGCAGAAAGTCCATCACTAGATTTATATTTAATCTTAAGTCTGTCATCAATCCATCCTAAAACTCCAAAAGATATAGTCGTTAAGAAAGCTACCCATAAATACCTATTTTCTAAATCTCCCCATAGAATTACGCTTAAGATTATAGAGCTTAATATTAACGTGCCTCCCATAGTGGGTGTTCCTTGTTTTGAAAGATGAGTTTTAGGCCCTTCTTCTCTAATAACTTGGCCCACTTGAATATCTTTCATTTTATTGATGAATCTTGGCCCTAAAATAAGTGAGAAAAGTAATGAAGTTAAAGTTGCTAATATTGCTCTAGTAGATAGGAATTCTACTACCCGAAAAGGTCCAAAAAATTCGCTAAGATATTCAAATACAGGTAATAACATATTTTATTTTTTTAATTTATCAGCAAGAATATCCATTCTCGTTGATCTCGAACCTTTTACAAGGGTTACAGTATCTAGATTTATTAAATCTTTAACACTTTCATATAATTCTTCATGACTTGAGAGGATCTTAAAATTTGTATTGTCATAATCTTTAATACAATTCCATTCTTCTCCTATGCAATGAAAATAATCTATCTTATCCTTTGCGTACTCATAAACATCTAAATGTAATGAACTTGAATGCTTCGCAAGTTCTTTCATTTCTCCAAATAAACATATCTTCTTATAGTTATTCATTGAAGCTAATAGATCAATTGATCTTTTCATTGAAGCAGGATTTGAATTATAAGAATCATCTACGAGAATTGAATTAGCTATAGATTTATGAATAGAAAGTCTTCTTTTAGGAAAGTTAACATTATGAAGTGCTTCCTTAACTTTAGAAATGTCTATCCCTAGTACAGAACAAATAGCTAACCCCATAGCTGCATTTAAGGTGTTGTGTATGCCTACTCCGTTTATTGAGCATTCTTCTATTAAACCATCATGCACTAATCGAAAACTTGTTAAGTTATTCTCAACATCAATGGTGGGGTTCATGACCTTAAAATCTGAATCTTCATGAATGCCAAAACTAACTATTTTCTTACCATTTGTTTTGCTACACCAAAATTTAAAATAACTTGAATCCCTGGGGAGTACAGCTATTCCATTAGAATCATAAAATTCTAAAATATCTCCCTTTTCATCTGCTATTGAATCAGTATCTCTAAGACCTTGTAGATGGCCTGAAGAAACATTAGTTATGGCAGCTACATTTGGTTTAACAAGGTTATTAAGGTTTTTTATTTCTCCTACTTGACTAGTTCCTATCTCTATCACAGAACTTTTATATAGATTTCCCATATTTAACATAGAAAAGGGAACGCCAATATGGTTGTTTTTATTTCCATCTGTCTTATGAGTTTTATGTATTTGTGATAATAAGCATGAAAGAATTTGCTTAGAAGTAGTTTTTCCGTTGGTCCCAGTTATCCCTATAACATTACCACTAAAGGAAGATCTATTGTTATCTGCAATAGTCTCCATAAAATCTAAAGTGTTATTAACAGCTATAAAAGGAAGACTAGAACTAACTTCTCTGCTTACGATAAGTGCTTTTGCTCCCTTCTTCTCTGCATCTTCTATAAAGTCATGACCATCAAAATTTTGCCCTTCAATTGCAATATATACCTCACCTTTCTTAATAGATCTGGTGTCTATACTAAACTCAGATACTTCTAAAGAATCTCCACTTAAAAAACCGTTAGATAATAAAGCTAGATCTTTTAATTCCATTTCTCTTTTAGCTTCTGGTTAGGGAAAGTAGTGTTTCTCTGTCATCAAATTTATTTCTTTTAGAGCCAATAATCTGATAATTTTCATGGCCTTTTCCAGCAAGTAGCATAATGTTCATGCTTTTTCTTTTAGCCATCTCTTCTAAGGTAAATTTAATTGCCTCTCTTCTATCGGAAATATTTTTAATATTTGCTGATTTAGTAGTTCCTTCCAATATATCATCTATTATCTTTTTAGGGGCTTCATTTCTAGGGTTGTCATCTGTAATTATGACGTGGTCACTGTAATCTTCTGCTATTTTTCCCATGATAGGCCTCTTTTCTTTATCCCTTTCTCCACCACAACCAAAGACGCACCAAATTTCTCCTTCATAAAATTCTCTAATTTCTTTTAAAGCATGCTTTAAAGCTTCAGGAGTGTGGGCATAATCAACAAAACAAATATCCTTACCTGCAGGTATACTTTCTAATCGTCCTGCCGGAAGGTTAATACCAGATACACAATCAGCTAGCTTATCTAATTTTATACCCTCGACACTTAATGCCGCTATCGAGCAGATAAAATTTGAAGCTATATACCTTGAAATAGTTCTGAGATTAAATTCAGTTATCCCGTTAGGTGACTTTAAGGAAACATCTAAAGAGTTATCTGCTCTTTTAAAAGAAGCAGAAAAATCAGATTCTTTTTCTAAAGATACGCTAAAAACTTCAATCTTATTTTCTAAAAGGTCTTTGTATAAGTTTAGTCCAAATTCACTATCAATCTGGATAAATGAATGCTTAGGTTGGAGCTCTTTAAATAAAATTTTTTTAGCATTCCCATATTCTTCTATGGACTTATGATAATCAAGATGATCCTGCGAAAAGCTTGTTAAGACTGCATAATCAATACTTATTCCAGACAATCTACCTTGATCTAAACCATGTGAAGAAGCTTCAAACGCAGCATGAGTAGCTCCATTCATTAACATTTCAGAAAAGCTATGATTTAAAGAAATTGGGTCTGGAGTAGTTAAATGAGATGGCTCATCAACCACTTTACCGTTTATTGATTTTCCTATGGTGCTTATGTAGCCACATTGTTTGCCTAATCTTGTACATATATTGGCATAGGTCTCAACTGAGGTAGTTTTTCCATTTGTCCCTGTTGCACAAAAAGTTGTTAGTTCTTTGCTAGCATAAGAATAAAATCTTGAAGCAAATTTCCCTAAAAACTCTTTTAGGTTATCGCAATGCACAACACCTTTATCGTTAATTAACTCTTCAGAAATTATTAACTTTGCCCCCTTTGACCTTGCTTCTTCAATAAAATCTGTTCCATTCAGGCTTGTGCCTTTCATTGCAAAAAAAACACTTCCTTCTTTTACCTCTCTGCTATCCAAGTGGAGACTAGATATTTCAAAGTTAACAAAATTATTAGAACCTATTAATTCTGGCATTATATCTCTTGAATTCTTCATTTAGATTTCTAAGTCATTTAGCATATATATTTCATGCATTATGTCTGAGAAGACAGGGGCTGCAACCCTTCCTCCTGAAGATTCTTCTCCTTTTAAACCATGCAAAACCACTACACTAAGGTATTCAGGGTTATTTGAAGGCACAAAGCCAGAAAAGGAAACTGTATAAGAAGAGTCATCTTCTAATGACTCCATAGCAGTTCCTGTCTTTCCTGCAACTACTCTTCCTTTAAGTCTAGCTGCTCTAGCTGTACCCGTATCTGAATTAACAGTTTCTTCAAGCATTTTAACTATAAGCTTGTTAGTTTCTTGAGAAATTACTTGCGACTCTTTATTTGATTCAAATAACTTATCTTTAAATAATCTCAATTCTTTAAAATAACCATTATTAGCAAAAACCATATAAGCTTGAGCAACCTGTAATGCTGATAGAGTCATTCCATACCCGTAACAAGAACTTACTTTATCTCTGAGAGTAAATTCACTGTGATGTGGTAAAAATCCTTCTCTAGCAGGCAGCAAAATGCTTACAGGATATTCACCTATGCCAAACTTCTTATAGTAATTTGTTAAATGTTCTATTTCTTGATTGGAACAAAGCTTAACCATTCCGACATTACTTGATAAAGAAATTATCTTAGAAATAGTTAACTTTCCATAATCTTTAAAGTCACTTGTTTTGTATCCAGCTACCTCGATCCATCCTGGAGAAGTTTCAATAAGTGAATCCAAGTCTTCTTTTTTAGATTCAATAATTGCGGACATTGCAATAGGTTTTAACACGGAACCAGGTTCAAATACATCTATAGAAGCCCTATTCCTAAAAATGGACATATCAGTAATGTTTTTTCTATCAGAAGGGTTAAAAGAAGGGTAGCTTACTAGAGAAAGAATCTCGCCCGTTTTTGGTTGAACTATCACAACTGATCCAGAATGCGCTCCGTATCTAGCAATAGCTTTATTTAAATTATGATAAGCAATAGATTGGAAGTTAGTATCAATTGTAAGTGTTATGTCTTTTCCTTGTATTGCTTCTATTCTTTTTCCTTCTATTTTGGTATTCCCTGAACCCTTAATCCCAATAAATTTCCCCTCTTCACCCTCCAGATCATTATTAAAAACTAATTCAGTTCCCTGTATTCCATTTCTATCAATATCAGTTAACCCCACTACGTGAGCAGTTATATTCTTTTCAGGATAACTTCTTCTTAGATTTTTTCTAAAATATAAACCTGAAATACCTTTTTTTTCTAATGCTAATTTAATTTTGGGACTAATATTCCTGATTATCTCCCTATAGCCTTTGTCTTGATTATTAATTGAACTTAAGATGTTTTTTTCTTCAACATTTAATATTTCTGATAAAGAAATAATTGATTCTTCTTTCTTAAACTTGGAGAAATCTATACCAACCGAATAACTTATTACGTCGAAGGCTAAAATTTTATTTTCTCTATCTAATATCCTTCCCCTTTGGGCCAGTAGGGAATACTCTGAATCTAATCTAGATAGAACTTGACTATCTAAAAAAACATCCTGGAATAGTTGAAGGTAAATTAATCTAGTTACAAGCAGCAAGAAACCAAGAACAAAAAGGATTTGGATAAAAGCTATTCTTCCTGAAGAATATAAAAATCTTGAGGAAGGCATTGATTAATTCAATTAATCCAGTTGTGTCCTTACGAAAGAAGGAATATCTAAATAGTCATCTTCATTTTCAGAATCTTTAGTTATTGCTTTCTCTGCAGATGGAGGATTTTCTAGTAACTGTTGGGCAGCATCACTTAAAGGCAACGGTTGTCTTTCATTTAAAGACTGAACTCTCTGATTCCTTTGAGCTGAGACACTTTGCACAGAAGAATTGAGGCCTGTGGCAATAACTGTAACAGTTAAGTCATTATTGGCATTCTCATCCATTACAGTTCCAGTAACAATAATTGCCTCTTCAGATGCAAAACCTTCAATGCAGTCTCCAACTGCCTGTATCTCTCCTAAAGAC
>Ga0066836_10001590_pt1 | contig 11937 bp, 8 predicted proteins | sample ETNtaG_18_FD_71568 | JGI IMG/M metagenome (GOLD analysis project Ga0066836, IMG submission 71568) | Marine microbial and viral communities from oxygen minimum zone, Eastern Pacific Ocean - ETNP201302SV91 | ecosystem: Environmental > Aquatic > Marine > Oceanic | place: Pacific Ocean: Eastern...
CGAACCCCTTGGATCAGCGAGTCGATGAGCTCCAAGTCATGCCTCCAGACCTCTTCCATCCCTATCCCAATCAGTTCGTCGATAGCCGCAGCTAGTCCGAGGACTGCTCCGAAGTGAATGGTGGTGTACTCGAATCTGCTCGCGTCATCGGGCAGAACGAGCCTGTCTGCTCGGAGGTCCCATAGGTCGGCGTTGCTCCTGAAGCCTATCAGGCCCGGGTTGAGGTCGCTCACCACGGAGGGGGAGATGAACCCGACAGCTGCACCGTAAGTCCCCCTCAACCACTTGTATCCGGAGGAGATGATGGCGTCTGCCTTGGTGGAGTACGCGTCGATAGGCATCATCCCCATCGATTGGGTGGCATCCACGACTAGTAGTGCTCCCACGGAGTGGGCGGCTTCGGAGAGTTTCTCGAGATCGTACCTCTGGCCATTGGAGTACTCCACGTGCGAGACCGTGACTACCGAGGTCTTCTCATCGATCAAAGACAATATGCCATCAGGGTCAGTGTACAGGGAGTCATCGTGTTCGGCGAGTCGGATCTCTGCGCCATTGGACTCGCAGACCCTGGCCCAAGGATAGACGGTGGAGGGGAACGCCACTCTACTGGAGACCACGTTGGATCCCTCGGGAGGCGATATCGCCCAAGCGAGCGAGCAAATGAGCTCGGTCGCACTGGAGCCGACGCATACGTCCCCGACCCCGCACGAGAGGAGTTTCGAAGCTGCGTGCCTTAGGGGCATCATGCCCTCCTTCTCAGCCTCCCCGTCGAACTCTGCAGCACCGCCCCTAGCGAGAGAATCGGCCCACTCAGAGGATACGCGGTGAGCCCTTGGTGAGGTCGTGGCGACGTTTGCGTACGAGAGGTTGGTCCATTGGGACATGTCTAACAGGTTTACTGATGGGGTCTGGCTCTTCAATTCTCAGGAGCGGCTGACTTCGTTCAGCATCTCCTCCAGTGCAGCTTGTATCTGGAGGCATAGGGGCCCGTAGTGCCCTGGCAGGTTGGGGTCGTTGAATATCTCATCCAATATCGAAGCGGTCATTCCGAGCCTGACATCCATGTCCTTCCCAGCATTGAGGAGCCACTTATCCACGGCGTCCTTCGAGGCCGATCTGATGTTGCGGGGCACCTGGTTGTCGTCTAGTTGCCCGAGGACCTGCGCAATCTGATTGATGCGAGTATCGATATCTGACAAGGTCCCATCTCCGTGTCTTCCAACATAGGCCCCTCCTTAAGCGCATCCCAAGTGAGCGAGTTCACTTCCTTGCAATCCACGATGACCATGGCATGTTCTCGCTGTTGGCCAGGCCATGCCCGGTGCCCTCTGAGCCAAGCGCTATCATCCCCACCTCAGCACCATCCTCCAAGCATTCTTCCAGTGCCCACATCATCGACTCCTCGAGGTCTCCGCAGTCAAGGATCCTCTCTGCCACCCTGAAGCTGAGCATCCCCCTTGTGATCGCCTCGCCGATTCCTGTCGCGCCCACCCCGACTCCTTCTTGGACCCAGAATCCGCATCCCGGCAGTGGCACGTCACCGACCCTTCCGGGAGGCCTGTCGCTGCACCCCCCCGTGCTTGTCGCGCAGGCTATGGAGCCTGAACGGTCCCTAGCAATCACTCCGACCGTGTCAGTAGCCTCCTTGAATGGGGGTCTGCCCTCAACTGGGGCCTTTTCGATGCCCTTGGCATCTGCCCAAGTCCTTGCCCCTCCTCCAGTTAGGCCGTTTATTTCCTCGTCAAGTAGTTCGACTGCAACCCTAATCGGGTTAGGGGTGTCCTCCATTGCGATTACGAAGCCCATCCTACCGTCCGAGACCTGAATAGAGGCATCGAGGAGAACAGACCCATCAGTCCTGAAGACCGCGCCAGTCCCGGCGTTGAAAACTGGGTCATCCTCCAGAACCACGCAAGCCTCCAGAGCCGCTTCCACGGCAGAACCGCCGGACTCGAGAATTCCTGCAGCGATCGCCACTGCCCTCTCAACATTTGCCAGCCTCTCTGGACCCGCTCCTGCACCACCATGGGCGACGACTGCTGGTATGGACAAATCAAGTTCCCCCTGGCATGGGGTTTCGCCCCCCGGGCGCCCGTAACCGGAGTTGGAGTAAAAGTGCTGCTAGGAAGAAGAGCCCGGAGACCCTGAAGCAAGTGTGGTAAGACCAAAGCCCCGTACCCTCAACGGTGGAGGCCCATATCACTGCTGAGAGGAATGGGCCGATGATCCGAGCCAGGGCACCAAGTCCCTCCTGTGCCCCCATAATTGTCCCCAACTCGTATCCCCCATCCTTCGTAGCGAACGTAAGAAGCGAGCTCTGTGTGGGCATGAAGACCCCGTTGCCAATCGCGAAGCCAGCGCAGGAGCCGAATATCAGCCAGCTGACCTCCGACGAGGCGTAGGGGATGCTTGAGATCCCAAGGCCAGTGAGAGCGGTCCCCACGATCATCATCCCCCTGAGGCTGAACCTCCGAGTAAGTGGTCTGATCAAACCCCCCTGTACGATGACTCCTAGCAGGCCCACGAATGCGAATGCCCATCCGTTGTCCCTCTCGCTCCAACCTAGCCCGCCGCTATCCGAGTCCATCGATGTGAAGAGTATGAAGGTCCCATGCATCATGGTGAATCCGATCAGGAACAGAAAGTTCACGTTTACCAGAGAGGAGATGTTTGGCATTCGCATCACGGATGTGATTCTCGAGAATGTCTCCCCGAGATGAGCAATTGGCGATTTCTCGGACTCGGACCTAGACTCTGGCGAGAGGCTCTCAGGGAGCTTGAAGAAGGCAAGGAGTAGTGCTATCGAGGACATGGCACTGGAGAAGATGCAGGGCAGAAGATAGGGGTAGTCCGTCCAGAACTGGCTGTCGAAGGGCCCGCCGAAGCCAGTCGCTGGGTCGGAGAGGACCCCGCCGATGAATGGCCCGATCATGAAACCGAGCCCGAATGCCGCACCCAGCATGCCCATCCTGCCTGCTACCTCTTCGTCCTCGCTGATATCCCCGATGTATGCCTTGGCTACTGCGATGTTGCCGTTCCCAGCTCCGGCTAGGAAGCGGGCGATGACCGCCATAGCGAGGCTGCCGGACAAACCGAAGACGATGAAGAATACCGAATTAGCCGCGAGGCCGAACATAAGGACTGGGCGCCTTCCCAGGCGATCCGAAATCGCCCCTAGTATCGGGGTCGAGATGAACTGGGCTAGGGAGTAGGTTGCAATCACGATTCCCACCCAGAAGTCGCGGGAGCCGGTGTCCACTATCCCCTCAGCCGAGGCCAGATCCTGTACGAAGTACGTCAGGAAAGGGATGACAAGGGTGAGTCCTAGCATGTCCACTAGGACGACTAGGAACAGAATTCCCATTGGGGAGCGTTGTCTGGAAGGCATTGCTACCGGCACCGCTGCGAGAAGTGGCACTTCAAGAATTGGTAGTGGTTCACGCGGATGGCTGCTTGTCCGTCCCAGTGGAGATTGTGTCGATCACTTGGGCTAACCTCTCAACTAGGCTCACCTTCTCCTCCTTGCCGACCAGTGCGTGCTCGAGAACCTCATCGAGTGAGTCTACAGCCAGTATCTCGACCTGCGACTCGTACTTCTCGTCGATTAGGACATCGTTCATGTTCGACCTCGGGATGATGACTCGCTTGATCCCGGACTTCGCTGCGGCCTCTATCTTGGCTGAGACGCCTCCTATCGGGAGGACCTCGCCGCGAACGGTCAATGACCCCGTCATCGCTAGGTTCTGGTCTATGGGAACTCCCTCGAAGGCGCTGATGATTGCCGTGGCCATGGTTATGGAGGCGCTATCCCCGTCCACGTTATGAGTTCCTGGGAACTGTACGTGTAGATCGAAGTCCCTGATGTCCTTGCCGGTGAGCTTCTTCACTACAGCGCTGATGTTTGTGACGCTCTCCTTTGCCAAGTCCGAAAGGCCCCCGGTTGCGATTACCTGGCCTGACCTCCCCTGTGTGGGGGTAACCATGGCCTCAACCGGGAGGACCACTCCCGAGTAGTCCGACAGGCCGGTGTCCGCTCCCAGTACGGCTAGTCCGTTCACCCTGCCGACCCTTGTGCCCTCGTTCACAAGCATGGCGTACTCTGACTGCCTCTCTAGGTACCTATCTGCCACTTGCTGCTCCAGGGGCTTTGCGATTGCCCTTGCCCTCACCACGTGCTTGGAATGTGTGAGTGAGGAAGATTCCTCGGCTGCCAAGTCTCCTGCGATTCGGACAAGTCCCCCCAGTTCACGAAGCCTGAGGGACAGTTTGCCCCTCCTCCCACTTCTCCTCTGTGCCTCCTTGAGGACTAGGGAGATGGCTTGCTTGTCAAAGTGGGGGATTGACTTGCCGGAGTCCTTGGCCATCTCGTTCCTGACCTCCTGTGCGATAAATCGAATCAGCCTGCGTCTGTTCCTCTCTGTATCCTTCATGTCGGTATTGACGTATACCTCGTATCCGTACCCTCTGATCCTGCTCCTCAGTGCTGGGTGCATGTTCTGGATGCTATCGAGGTTCCCGGCTGCGACCAAGATGAAGTCAGTCGGAACGGGCTCGGACTTCGTAAGGGCTCCGGAGGACCTCTCCGAGCGCCCGCTGATGGAAAGTTCCCTCTCCTGCATGGCTACTAGAAGGGCTTGCTGCTCCTCCATCCTGAGCATCCTGATCTCATCGATGTATAGTACGCCCTTGTTGGCCCTGTGGACCGCTCCGGGTTCTACTCGCTCGTGAGCGGGGGTCGCGAGATCCGCACCGGATTGGAACGGGTCGTGCCTTACGTCACCCAGAAGCGCTCCCGCGAGAGTCCCGGTTGCGTCGATAAATGGGGGCTCGTCGCTCCTCTCATGCTTGATCAGAAGCTTTGGGATGTTGGACTCATCGCCTGCGGTGAGTCTTGTCCTGAGGAAGAAGTATCCGAACACCAGAATGAACGAGCCGAAAATGAACGTGAGTATCTCTCCCGAGGAGATGGTCGCTAGCAAGAGGGCTGCACCGACGACCAGGGCGATGAACAGGAGGGTCCTGTTGGTTCGCTCCCTCTGCTGTCGCACATGGGCCCTGCGCTCGGCGATGAGCCTGGAGCCCCTGCCCGCTGGGACAGTGCGAACTTTTGGCTCGTTCTCGTCCTCGTGGTTTCTATAGACCAATATGTCCTCTAGCTGCTCGGGTGGGAGGAACTCTGTCATCGAGCGAGCGAGCATGGACTTACCTGTACCTGGTTCTCCGACCATGATCATGTGGCGCCTCTGCTCGGAGGCCTTCCTGACGACTATCGAAGCTGCTTCCTGGCCAATCACCTGATCGACTAGTTTTGGGGGGATTGGAACCTGCTCCGTGGACTCGATGTCCAATCCATCGATCCACTCCTCGACGGGGGTGTCGCATACTGGGTCGGAGTCATCTGAGACGCCGAATGCAGAGCCATCTTCCCAAGAGTCTAGTGGATCCTTTTCGGGTTTCTTGACTTCTTCGTCCGGCTGGTCCTGTTCAGTCATGGCCATCCCTCGGGGACTTTCCTGCCAGTAGCACCTTCTTGAAGGTGCGTTTGCGCGGACTGTGGCATTATCCCTGGTTCTGCCTCTCGAGATACTGCTCGCCGTAGTACTTCCATTGCTCCAGGGACCAGCCAGAGGGAAGACCCCCCTCAGGCAGGGGTGGATGGATTTCTTCCTGATGCTCGAAGTCAACTGTCTCTTCCTGTTGTGGCTGGCGAATATGTTGAGATGGTGAATATGGTGGTTTGGATTCCTCCTCCCTGCTCATGCCGATTGCCCCTGAGAAGTACAGTCCGGCCATCGTCCCCCCACCTATGAAGACCATCAGGACAAGTATTCCCACAACGATCTCCATTGAAGAAAGGCTAGAGTCCCCGCCTCCTGACTGCTGGTCCGCCTCCGTGTCATCATCCTCCTCTACTTCCGGGATGGTGGTTTCAGGATCATTCGTGGTTGGGACTATGATATCCAGCTGCTCAGGAGTCGATCTGTCCCATCCATCGACATCTAAAGCCTTCACGGACAGGGTCAGGTAGTCTCCTATCGAGAGCCCGGACCCATCTGAAGAAATCACATGGAATGGGCCCAGGCCGTCAGAAGCCCCTGCTGAATGGCAGATTCCGACTATTCCGTTGCAAATAGACCACCGTACCTCGGAATCGACCAGTTCTACCTCTCCATAATACGAGATTGTCACTGTAGGATTGGACCCGACTGCGAAGTCCTCTAGTTGGACCTCTAGGTCGCCCTGGTCAAAGTCTGTTTGCCATGTTAGGGGCTTTGCGTCGAGGATGGTGACGATGAACTGCGATGAGCTCCAATCCCCATGGCTGTCTATCAGGGTGAGTTTGACGTTGTGTTCACCTGGCTCTTCCCACATCATGTTGAGGGTGCCGTTGATGTGATCGAATTGGACTGAGCCGGGGACCGAGGTGTCGACGTCGACCCATATCTCCTCGTCCGGGTCATCGACGTCGGACATCAGTGGTAGGATTCCGATGGACGCTGACTCCCCAGACTTCATGGTTAGCCCCTCGAGGCTGGAAATGTCTATCTCGGGGGCGTCGTTTACATTGATCACAAAGAAGACGACAGAGGTCTGAGATGACTTTGCCCCGTCGTACGCCATTACCACGACCTCTGCCACTCCGTTGTAGTCTTCGTTTGCGGTGATCGCAGTGATAGTTTGGTCTGCGATCGAAACGTGAATCAGGTCTTCGTTGCTGTTCGATACGATGGTCAGGGATAATTCGGACACAGGGGCCGGATCGCCGTTTTCATAGGAGTCGGATAGGAATCCAGTGAGTATTGTGCTGGCGGAACCGCCTTCGAAGACTGCTTGCGTGGGAATGGGGGACCACCGGGGGGCCCCGTTCTCGATAACGTTGAACAGTAGAAGTCCGTTGTTTACGTCCTCGCCATCGTCGATGGAGATTGAGATTCCCTGGGGGATTGGGTTGCCCATTGAATCGTCCAGTATCGAGTCGAAGAGAACGGTAATCTCGGAGGTGGCAGAGTTCCATCCCTTGAACTCGGGATCGGAGCTAGTGATAGATAGCATCGACAAAGGAGTCTCAGCGTCCCTGACAAGGCCAACGAGGGAAATCGCCTCCGTAGAGTCAATCTTCACAGTAGGGGTGCCAACGAATCCAGCATCGTTGCTACTCAGGACCCTAGGGAGTGCGTTGCTGAGCTCGAAGGCCTCGATTGTTAGTAGCCATTCGCTTTGCTGGCCTGCGGCGTCCTCCCACATCACCCTGGTGTCATACTTTCCTGAGTCGGCATTGGGAGGGGTTTGTATCGTGTGGACGTACACCGAATTTGCACCTGAGCCCTCCATCGTCGGTTCAGAGATCCAAGAGGACTCCCAAACGTTTTCTCCCGACTTTGAGTACTGCATCTGTGGGACCATTGAGAACATGTCGTCCACCAGGTCATTGGGTAAGGCAGACGTCTCGAACTGAACTCTGTCTCCTCGTTCGAAGGTTGTTGATCCGGTTGCTGATGGTTGGGAGGGGATTGGTGGCATGTCATGTAGTGCGACACCATCGACGTAGTCGTTCGATGCATTGCGGTCGCTGCCCATGTCGAACAGTTTTGCCCTGAATGTAGATACCCCTGAGGAGATTGCCTCTATTTCCGAGGTGTCGAAATCGATCTGGTGAAGGAAGGAGCCTGCCACTCCGATAGTCCCAATTGTCTGCCCGCCGAGGTAAACCTCATCCGAGCCACTGATGATGTAGATTCCGAGCTCCCCTCCCTCAGAGTATGGTTCTACCCCGTTGTTGGAGACCCTGGCTGAGATTTGCAGAATATCTCCGGGAATGAAACCTGGCATCTGGTTCGTGTTCTCCACCTCGAACTCCAAGATTCCCACGTCGATAAACGGACCCATGTCAGGATCAATCGCTACCAGGAACTCGTTGTAGGATGTGTGTGGACCATCCATCAGGGCGAATACTGGCCAGAAATTCTCCCACTGGGTGTTTCCACCCCCTGCCCTCACCAAGCTTAGAGGGGCGACCCAGGTGTGTGATTCCCATGCACCCTGAGTCAGGGTCAATTCCTGGAAGCCAGAGTCGGCTCCATTCAGGAGCCACCCCCTCCAGTTGTGATGGGGCCTGACGCCATTATCGTAGGAGTCGGCACCGACCTTCTCGGTCACAGCCCCATAGACGAAGACGTCGAATGAAGGGTCGGAGCCGAAGTATGCGGCTTCCAGCGTAATTGAGACCTCTTCGGTGCTGGAGTTGAGCGACATTGAGAGTTCTAGCTGAAAGTCGTCGGTGGATGTACTCATGCAACCGCCATTTGAGAAGTCGCTGTCGTAGTAGTTTGTCCCCCCTGCACCAACCTTGTAGCATGATCCCGATTGCTGGTCTGCGAACGAAAATGTGGGGTATCCGGATGATGCCTGCATTATGTGGGTCTGCCGATTTATCGGGCCGTCACTAGGCCATCCGTCGCTGCTCGATTCGAAGAATGAGACGAAGGTGAACTCCTCTGGGTTGGATGTCTTTAGATTATCGAGGGATGGGGAGGCACTGCTCATGCAAGGGCCGCACCAATGTGCTCCAACGTACTCTCCGAAGACGCTGTGGCCAGGACTAGAGGCATACCATGGTACGGACTCCTGATCGAGTTCAATCCTCTGTAAATCCTCCTTGTCGGGTACATCGATCATGGAAGAAAGCGGGGTGGCTACGAGGAGGATGCAAACCCAGAATGTGGGCTGGAGAAGTAGTCTTACGACTGATGCCATCGAGTTTTCATAAGGTGTGGTCAGTATAATCATTCTCCTCGCCCTATAGGGCGAAGTTATTGGTTGGAGATTGAATGACTTGAAACGTCCGTATCAATCCGTCGGAATGAGGCGAGAGCATCGGCGAATGGGTGGCACTGAGAGAGGACGACGGTAGGGCTTACCTTGTCCATAGAGTTCCTGGCGAAGTCAAAGTCAAGGGCCTAGGGAGGTTTGATGCCGAGAAGATGCTTGAAGGATATTCGGTGGGAGATCGCATCACAGTAGGGCAGAAGTCACTATCGATAGTTGATCCAAGACTTCCCGAGGCCAGGAGAAACATGTCCCGAAGAGCCCAGGTTATCGGTGCAAAGGACGCTGGCTTTCTGGTTTCGTGGCTGGGGATTGGAGTGGGTACAAAGGTGCTCGAGGGAGGGCATGGTTCTGGAGGTCTTGCTATGCACCTAGCTAGTGTGCTAGGTAACTCTGGGACACTGATATCGATTGAGAATCGAATTGAGCATGCAGAGGTTGGCTCTTCGAACATGAGGAGGCTAGAGGAAGTCCTTCCGGAATTCCCAGACTGGCACTTAATCGAAGGGGACCTAGCGGACGCAAACAAACTGGCATCTGGGATATGTGACGCCCTAGATGCGGCGATAATCGATATGGCTGAGCCTTGGTCTGTTCTCTCAGAGATTGTTCCACTTCTTCGTATTGGGGGTAGGCTTGCCTGCTACTGCCCGACCACTTCCCAGTTGGAGAAATCATGGGATGAGGTTGAGAGGCTGGGGCTCATAGTGGAATGGAGCGGAGAGATGATCGAGAGGAGATGGGTCAAGGCGAGCAAGGGAGGAGTTAGGCCTGGGAACCAGCCAATGGGACACACTGCTTTCCTCCTGATTTCGGCCAAGGTAGCAAGCGAAGAAGAATGAAATTCACTCAAAACCTTTCAAAGGCACTGACCGTCACGAGACACCATGAGAGACAGTTCAAACTGGAAGCCGACGTCGTATCGGACGCATACCATCGGCCAGGTTGTTGAAGGTGGGGAATCCTTGGTTGGTTCAGAGGTCACCATCGCGGGTTATGCCGAGACAGTCAGGGGAAGGGGTGCGATATGCTTCCTTATGCTCAGGGATGGGACCGGACGGATCCAAGCATTCCTCAAGAGGGACAACATGGACGAGTCGTTATTCGAGGCCATCCAGTCGACGACAAGGGAGTCGACAATCCAAGTTACTGGAGTGGTCGCCAAGAAGCGCCCACCGAAGGTTGCAGAGGGTGAGCCGGAACCCACTGCTGAGTTCGAGGTGAGTGTTGGATCTGGAGCCATCTTGGCCGAGGCTTCTACACCCCTCCCCGTAGGGGTAACTGACGAGGTCAATGTGGGCCTGGACGTGAGATTGGACAATAGGCACTTGGACCTAAGGAGGGGGCATGTCAATGCAATGTTCCAACTCAGGAGCAAGGTCCTCCAGTATGGCAGGGAGCACCTGATCAAAGAGGGATTCCAGGAAATCAATTCACCGAAGATTATCGCCGCAGCCGCTGAAGGAGGGACCAACCTGTTTCCCATGAAGTACTTCGAGACGGATGCATACCTATCACAGAGTCCACAGTTGTACAAGCAGCTAGCGGTGCTCGGCGGTTTGGAGCGGGTCTTCGAGATCGGCCCGGCATTCCGGGCAGAGAAGCACGACACCTACAGGCATCTGAACGAGTTCGTCTCATTCGACATTGAAGGTGCATGGATGGACGACGAGGACGTGATGGGCGTGCAAGAAAGGATGATCCATCACATCTGGAAAGAGGTCTCTCAGAACGACATGTCGCTAATTGGCGTCGTGAACGAGTACAGGGAATCCCAAGGCAAGAGCCCGGTAACTGTTGAGGCTCCTGAGCTCCCATTCCCACGTATACCGTACTGCGATGCTATCGAGATTGTGAAGTCGGGAGGAGGAGAAATCCAGTGGGGGGATGACATAGAGAGCCACCATTGCGACATCATCGCAACCCAGTATCCCGGCTTCCACTTCATCCCACGATGGCCCATGTCGATGAAGCCATTCTACATCCACCACAAGCAAGGCGAGGAGGGTTCCGAGGGGGGCCAGCTGAGCCGGGGATTCGACCTGAACTTCGGACGGGACGAGATGACCAGCGGAGGCGCGAGGGAGCACAGGGTGGAGGTGTTGGAGCAGAATCTCAGGGAAGTAGGTCTGGACCCGACGGATTTCACATTCTACACGGACGGTTTCCGCTTTGGGGCTCCGCCCCATGCTGGATGGGGTCTCGGAGTGGCCAGGCTGTTGATGGTACTAACCGGTTCAGGAAACGTGAGAGAAGTTGTTCTCTTCCCCAGGGACAGAAGCCGAGTCACCCCCTGAAGCACCTCCTAGTGATTAGCAGCATTTATCCATGAGTACCCCCATGACCAATTTATGAAGGAAGAGGCGGGGCAGACAGTTGTCGAAACCTTGGGTGGGCAGGACCTGAACCTCGATGGGTCCGTGATCAACCTCGCGATTGTGGGCAGCAGCCGGTTCTATGACTACGAAGTCTTCGAGTCGGTATTGGAGGAATGGATAGAAGCGAACACGTACCCGGACCTAATCATTGTCGGTGGCGCTAGTGGTGTTGACTACATGGCCGAGAGATGGGCGGACAACAACCTGATTCCGATAGCTATCTTCTCAGAGGAGTGGGATGACCCCCTGAGGAGTCTGATAGACAGGAACAGGGGAGAGGCCGCGAACTCACTGACTGAGAAGATTCTGTCTGCTGCTACGAACATCCTAGCAATGCCATCTCCGACAAGCAAGTGGACAAGGGTAGTGATTGACAGGGCAGAGTCAGTCGGGATTCCGACGAATGTCGTAGAAGTCGAGTAGAAGTAAAACGATTACCACTCATGCTATCTCTGACAGTGGGAGTCCAGATTATCAGATCACTATTACATCTTAGCTGCAGCAAGGAAAACCCTAGGGTCGGGGTAGTCTGAGCAATATTGGTAGGCATAGGAGGTGCGAATAATGCCTGATGGAAGAACGAGGAACTCCCCTGTGGACATCCACGGATTGTCTACGAGTGGGCGTTCTATGGCACGACGAGCCTCTTGGAATTCGATTCCTACCTCCATTGAGTGGCACCAAGTCTCTTCGGGAGCATCGTAGAGTACCTGTTCAACTCCGAAGTTAGCGA